>OFML01002091.1_pt1 | contig 9698 bp, 18 predicted proteins | sample 1541831 | NCBI WGS metagenome assembly OFML01 (sample SAMN04209237, study PRJEB22552) | human gut metagenome | biome: gut; material: feces | host: Homo sapiens | place: USA: Oklahoma | reverse complement strand
CTCCCCAATTCGGCAATGCCCTGCCGAAGTATATTCTCAGCTGCAAAGAGGTCTCTAGGATGAACCGCACCACAACTAGGGCAAGTCCAAATCCTATCACCCAATGACAGCTTATCATTCTTGTAACCACAAGTGCAAAGGCGGCTCGATGGAAAGAAGCGGTCTATCTTATGAACCTGAACGCCATACTTCTTCGCAACGTGCTCCAACTTCACAACGAAATCACCATGAGCCAAGTCAGACATCTTTCGTCCCCAACGCTTTGTCATTCCCTCCAAGTTCAAATCCTCCAAGCAAATCAAGTCATAACGCTTGCACAACTCATGCGCCATCTTCCACTGGAAATCGGAACGCTTGTTCACGATGTTTTGATACAATCGCTCCAACTCCAGCTTCTTGCGCTTGCGGTTATTGCTGCCCTTCTTGCACTTCGAGAGGTTGCGAGACCTGCGTCTAAGCTCCAACAATTCACATTATACAAGGCAGCTCTGAACTCATCCAATTCTTCTGTCGAGAACAGACAAACCTTGTTTACTCGCCTTTTCATAATTTCACTACCTTATAGCCAAGCCGACTTGCAAGGCCAAGGAATACATTAAAGTCTTCCTGTGCAAGTTCTGTTCCTGATACTACTCCATTCTCCAACGTGAAGTAACGCTTTGTATGTAAAGCACATCTTCTAAGCAATAAGTTTCTTTCATCCTAATTCTAATCAATAGTAAACAACCTTTCGACTGGTCTCTTTGTGATATTCGGGTTAAGAGAGTTTGTCACTTCCTTTTCCCAAACACATCTGAACTCCTGTGGCATCTGATACTCGCTGATAAAGACCTTATGTCCTCTTCTAGCCATTTCCATGCACCATATATAGAAACTTTCGTAATCGAAGTTCTTTGACACATCGTACTTTTTCGCATCTTTGTAAGGTATATCGCTATACACGATACTCCTATCCGGTATCACAAGTTCATCATAACTGCCGCTATAAAACTCGACACCTTTGAGAAGGGGTATATCACGCATTGTGTTTTCTATCTGCTCCCTTATGTAATCCCTTGCCTTTCCGTTCTTGCCGACAACATTATGTCCGCTATAGCCACCATCAAAGAAACGTCCATTAAAGCTCGCCATAAAGCCAATTAGTCCGACACCTGCTTCTGTGAAGAAATTATTCTTTCCATGATAGCAGTCTCTTGCAAAGTTATACAACGTCTTACTAATATGGTTGAAGACAAACCCATCATTCTGAAGATACTTCCACATTTCGATAAGATACCTATTCTTATCGTTGGCAATCCTGCGATACGTGTCCGGAACGTTCTCAATAACGCTACAACACCACAGAAAGCATCTACAAACGTATCATGTTCCTTGTCCAGCATAATCGGCAATATTTCATGCACGATTCTAGCCTTACTACCCATGTACTTCATCCTATCAACTTCTTAATCATTTTAACACCTCGCTTACCAAACTTTCGCTCGACAACAGCATTATAGCTCACTCCATCAATGGAACACTCATCCGGATAGCACTCTTCAAGCCAATCTGTGAACTTCAGCAGATTGAAGACTAACTCTTTTCTCGCTAAAAGAAACCGCATATCAATGAATTTTCCAAAGCTTATTCCGAAGATTTTCTGAAATTCATTACCTATAGGCAAGAACTCACTTGGTTCGATTTTCATTAGCTTGCTTTCTTAGATGTCACACTCTCCAAAGGATAGTCACTCTTCATAAAGTCACTAATTCCGATATAAGTTTTCTGCAAATCCTTCTCATCGTCTTTCAAGTCTTCTGTCGCATTTACAGCGGCTGCATTCAAAGTCTGTTCGTTGAAGACACCGTTTCTCACCTTATCGAAATAAGAAAGAATCTCTTTAGTCATCAAATGGTCAGCCAATCTTTTGAAATCCTTATCCATCACCAATGCCATGAAGTCATAAGAATTTTCAAAGGCCAAGATAGGAGCAAAATCCTTGAACGCTTGCATTAAGTTAACATGCAAATCTTCATACAGCTTACGGATGATATTCTCGTAAGTTCCCAAACAAAGGTTGGTCAGATTGTACAGGATGATTGCATTCGCATAAACTCCCGATTTTTCACCAATCCCTAAGTTCTGTAACCTCACCGCAAGCTTATCTCGCAACTTGTACAAGTCTTCACTAATCTTGTCATAGAACGTCATTGCGAATTCGTTATTGAAATCTGCATTAGGAACATAAGCGTCATAATACTTAATCTCCTTGCGAAGGTTCTTCTTGCAGTCTACCCACTTCTTCTTAACTTCAAACCTAACGCATTTCTTCTTCAGAATACTCTTTTCGATTTTCTGCATGAAGCACTCTGCCAACACCATTTCAACATAGACATATTGCTGAAGATAACCTCTAGTAATAACCATAACCTTGTTTACTTCTGTTTCGGTCATTCCATTCGGAACACTGATAATTATCTTCTTACCACCTACGTTCAATAAGACTCTTCGGAAACAATTTACACTAGGCATGATGCTTTCTGTTTGAATATTCTACTACCTTATTATAGCACTCCGTTCTCACCAAATCCTCGACCCGATTCAATGTGCAAGCCTCATGAGTATCATTCATATTGACTTGTGGACAGCAAATCTGATAAAAAAACTTTGTTCTGATGGTAAAACCAAAGAACTTGATTTGCTCCTTGAATACCCGACCGGACACCACCTTATCAAGTTTCTTCTTGCCATCGAAGAGATTCAAACTCTCTTCTCTACGATATACAATATCGGTCTTAACCGAAAAAATCTTTCCGAACATAACTATTCCTCCAAATTCCTAAGCGTTTCCAAACTCTCATCATTATCAACATCATAGCCGATACGATATTCGTTACCAATTCTTGCACCAATGTATACCTCTTCGGCATCCAAGATATAATGGAACATCTGTTCACGAACCTTTATCTGCTCATTATCCAAGCCTAGCACATCAAAGCACTCGTCCTGCAATGACTTATATGGTTTCGTTCCCATATATGAAACATAAGCCAGCTTTCCGTCCTGATGCAATGGCTTCCACTTCTTCCACCAATGGTTGCGGTACTCCAAGATACCTCTTTCTACTCCATCGGCACAAACATATTTAACTATTCGTATTTTCATTATCAACCTTTTTTAAAACAACTTTAACTGTCTTTCCTTGGCACTTGAACACACGAGACTTAATCTTGTATGTAAGATTGTTAATCACGACTTTATCACCTACACAAGGCATAAAATGGAAATCGTAATTTTTCCAAATGATACTGCCTTCATACTCGAATTCAACCATTTTTTATGCTTTCTAATGCTTTTTATATTTATCTAACATTACTGAATTAATCTCAGACCAAAAAGTTACAATTACGTCTTTTGAATCAACATTATGTTTCTGTGCTATAAAATTTCCAGCACTGACGAAATCAAAATAGCCATCAATCGTCTCTTGTGTACCTGTACATGTACATGTTATGCCATTCTTGACATACTTAGCCACAAAATAATAGCATCTCTTCATCGCAACAACTCCCTAATAAATTCGTTACGCATCGGCTCAACGATGCTTGTATACAAACTCTGCTTATCTTCCGGAATATCATCCGGTGTAATAGAGAACATCAACAAATAAGACATCGGAATCTCCAATACCTTGCATATTGCATCAATCTTACTCTTACGTGGAAACGTTCTTCCGGTCTCCATAAACAACATATTTGTCTCACTACAACCGATAGCCTTACCAAGTTGTCGTTGGGTCAAGCCCTTGCTTACCCTCATTGTCTTAATCGCCTTTCCTAAATCCATTTAACCTCCTATTTTAAATTTTCAAATCTATTCTTAATTGCAATCATGGCATCATTGACACCATCCTTATATCCAACAGAATACAAGGAACAATCCTCTTCGCTCGGTTTTCCGGTTTTTGATTTCAAAAACTCTTCTATCTCACGGAAACCATACTCCAAGAATCTGAGAAACATAGCGTTCTTCGTGATAGCTGGTCGTAGAACATCTTTAACCCAATCCCAGCCATCACCATAACCCAAAGTGAAATTAGAATTATTACAATATCTCACTTTCGGCTCATCCAACCATTGTTTTATTATTTCCTTTTTTGTCATCATTCCCAGTTTTTATGGTGTGTCTCACCTTTTCAAATTAATAACCTTTATTTCTTAATTGCAATGCAAAGATACAAAGAATATTCGAAATATGCAAGCATTTTAATGTGTTTCTTTATATTATTAATGTATTTTAATTGTTTAATATAGTTTCTACCATTTATTTTAAACTTTTTACATTTTTCTCTTTCTCAAATACTCATGCGGCCAATTACCTTTATCCTTAATTTTATCTTACTATGTTCTTTAACGTGTGCCTCACGCTTTGTAATTTTTGCATCTTGCAGCGATTTCTGTCAATCGCTTCCCTTGTACTTTCGTAGTGCTACCTTTCTTGCATTTCAAGACATTTCCTGTACTTGTATTTTGTATTTCCAAGAAATGGACGCAACAAAAACAACTTCTAAAATTCTTATCCATACTTCATTTCCGCTTTAAGTTTCTTTCTTTGAGCAAGAAACATCACCAATTCATCGAAATCATCGCTATTCAAAAGTATTTGCCCTGCCTGCCACTCCATGGCTTTCTGCTTTGCATCCTCTATACCTTTTGCTAAAAATGTGATTCGCTTCTCTTGGCTTCGATTCTCTACAGTAACTTCAAGTGTACCATATTCAAGTTCGGTAGTCTTCATACTGAGACCTTCATCAAATATCCTCAACAAATGATTAAAAAGATTACTTCTTTCCATTTTTCAACCTTTCATTTTCTTGTTTCAACAAGTCCTCAAACTCCTTGCGCTTTGCTCGCATATTCTCGAACCATTTACTTGGTGTTATAGGACACCCCATAAGCCAATGGCTGAAGTTTGGAATAGGCAAACTGAACTCACTAGCTTCAATCGTATAATCATACCATTTCAGCAACTCTTCCTCTGGAGCATCCTTGTCTATATCAGTTACAATAGTAGCCATATCGAAGGTAAAATCACCGCAATTGGCTATTCCTCCAACTTGGTCACCTATCCAAAATGTCTCCGGATTATCTAATCCGTAAAATTCATGCTTCTCACAGAATGCCTTCAAGTAAGCATTGCAAGCATTCTCGTAATCATTCTTTAATTTCTCCTTATCCATATCACATATCCTTAAAAAGTTTATTAATCTCGCTCTTCTACACCTTTGGATGGGAGCACATCACAACTTGCGTACTTGGGTCATGTCTTACCTGCCATTCACAAGTATTACACCCCAAATCACCAACTTTATTAATTGCATTGGTGTATCTGCCTTTCTCACCATAGGGGCAATCGGTAACAAAATCCTTTCGTCCCCAGATGTACTCATCTATCTTGTATGAGATAGCATTTGCTTTCTTCTTTTTCTCGTTACTATTTAAAAACATCATATCGTCAAAACTTTAAAATAATTCAACTTTCGGAAGTTCTTTCTTCCACTAAAATGTTATTTCTTAATCTATTCAAAAACTTTATCGTTTTGATATTCACACTCGGTTGTCCTGCAATTTGCTTTCCTTCAACATCACGCAATATTGGTCTTCCGTGCGTGCTCCCAAAGATGAAGCACTCCTTTCCTTTCCAACGCACCATGTCGAAACGCTGAAAGCGGGACTTACCTATCTTATGAGAAGCTATGCAAGACCTACGAATACCACCTTTCTTCGGGTTCGCAACGTGCAACGCTCTCGTATGGCGAGGAACACAACGGCACATGAAGAAAGTCCCCAACCGTATTGCGTGTACGTTTTTGGCAATACAGAAAGCATCGGCTGCATGAGTCTTGGTAATACCATTCTCAATACGAGTGTGCTTGGTTACGTAACCATAGGTCAGGTGAACGTTCCTGAACTCTTCCTTAGCTTGTTCATAGACTGCCCAGCGCATGATGTTCATCACCGCCGCATCACGCAAAGTTGTGCCACGCTTGATTTTCAACTCGAACTCACCACAATGGTAAGCCTTGTGGCAAGTCTCGCAAAGCGTTACGAGATTACTAGGGGAATTGCCACCTGTCTTGCGGCTCTCCAAATGGTGAACATTCAAAATAGGGTCTTTACTCTTACCCTTGCAGTGAATGCACTTGTGCCCATCCCTAGCCAAGACGTACTCCCTCACGTTCCAAAAGCCCATCTGTTCGCCCTGTTGATACTCTTCGCCCTTGATGTCGGGATTCTTAATCTTTTGCGCATCAAACTGAGCAACCTCGATTGTGGTCTTCGTGATAGGAAGCAACTTATGAACCAAGCGGATAACCTTCAAGTGGCTCTCGACCTTTTGCTCAATACTGGGTGCTAGCCAACTATCTTTCTTCTTTCGGTCGTCAAAACGAACCTTGCGGTAACGTGTCTTGCGGTTTCGCCTTGCCCTTCTCAACTCCCTGCGAGTAGATAGCAAGTTCACAACATCACTTCTTAACTCGACCTGCGCTGCAAGCAGCTCCCTCTTCTCGGAACTTGCCGAAACGCCAATGTGCTTTGAGCCAGCGTCAATGCCAAGGCTCACTTCCTGTGTGTAGATGGTGCTCTCATAATCCAACTGAACGATAAACGGAACACGGCTGACTACATGAGCCTTGCCATGGCGAAGAAGATAACCTATCCTCCCTCCACGCTCACTTGGCATCAATGCCTTACCTTCCTTGCTCCTTACATAAATCATAAAAAATCAATTTAAATTAATAAATAAATCTCACCTCGAAAGGTGGTTGTGCGCCCATCGCCAATGTTATAGGATGGTTTCTTGTCCGCAGCACCGCAGCTTTCGCTACTTTTAACCACGAACTGCAGAGGACAGAACTTGGACGGACATCCTGACGTGCCTATGCATTCATCCCTAACGTAGCTCCCTAAGTCCATTCGGGGCTGAGGCTAATCCGCTCCGGACGATTGAATGGATAATCGCTGTAGCCTAATCAATGGCTTCCGGAACTTGAATAATCTCTTCAAAAGACAACACAACATCAAACGAACCACCTCCACTTGGCGTTACTTCAAACAACTCTTCAGAAAGATTCTTTGCGGATTTTAACCACTTCAAGAATTGCTTTCTACTACGATACTCACAATATAAATTGCTAAACTTTACGTATAGCTTATCAAAACCTAACTCTTTCATAATAAATCAAATTTATCTTTAATTATCTGTTTCAAACACCGTCTGCTTGCCTCGTCTCATAGCACGATACTTCTCAGGAGCCATTGGTAAGCCATTCTCTTTTAATGCTTTCTCATATGCACCAAAAGCCAAGCAATCCGCTTGCTCGTTCAAATCATCACCATTATGCCCCTTTACCCAAGTCAAAATAACAAGCTTATCCTTTGCACACTTACGATACAACTTAATTAAGTCTGGGTTCTTTATATCTGCGCCTATTTCCCAATCTGTATAGCGGAACATCTTTAATGCGTACTTAGAATCACTTCGAACCTCTACGACAGAACCTTTCGGGCAATAATTAACGGCTGATATTATCGCCAACATCTCCATTCTGTTATTTGTCGTATGCAAGCAATGATGTGTCTTTACCTTTTCAAGTTCACCTGTAGCTGTATTCACAACGATATAAGCCGAGCCACCTGCCTTGTGAGTGGAATAATTATCGCAGCTTCCATCGGTATAGCAAATATAGTTTGGAACTAATCTTTCCCTACGCAAGTCTTTCTTGCTATTTTTATCTTTCGCCTTCATTTCTTTGGCTATTGACTTGTGTAATTCTTTATTTTCGTTAATTTCTCTTATCTCTTCTGCTTTTTGTTGTATATCCAAACATCTTTTACTATTTTCATCAAACTTCTTTATTGTTATTTTGTCGCTGCACTTATAAGTGTACTCAGTTATCTCGGAACAGGAGTACGAAGCTGATATTTGGTATTCACCATTAGGTAATTCTACAAAATCATAGCCTTTGGGTAAGTACACATACACATGGAACTCACCTCTGCATTTTCTTAATGCCTTAGTCAAAATCGGGACAAAACGACTTTTAGGATATACCAAAAGACTCCGACTTGTTGCGACACTATCAATCATTTTTTCTCCTTCAAATGTAGCAAACGCATAATAATAACTTCCTTTGTCACCACACACATTACCAGCTAAACTTATATAACATTCATACTTCTTCATAATCTCGTATATATAATAATAACACGTAATATACTAAGGAACACGTTAGCCTATTAAAGACTCCCTAAATATATATTCCAACTAACTACTAATATGAAAATGTCCGAAATAGAACTCGACCTTTAATCAGGTATATTGGTTAATCCTATTGATCCATTATAGTATTTGTTCGTGCCTTTTTCAAAAGCACCATGTCCCTTCAATTTATAACCATAGATTCTGTGCTTGATAGCAATAGAAGTCTCTCGGTCTCCAAAAGAGTAAGAGCAAGGTATAATTAAATAGTGCAGGTTACCTACGTTAAACGTAAAGTTCCTACGACCAAACCTTTGCAATGTTCGTTCCATCTCTCCCTCGTTTCTATCATCTGCCATGTGCATTTCCGCATACGTGGACTTAATCTTACCTTCGCTGATAAGATTCTTCTTGATTCGGCATATAGAGCCATGCCCCATATTCACAACCTTTGCAAATGAGTTAGTAGTTAGTTGATGCCAAGCACAATCATTGTTTCCAACGTTAAAACAGTCTTGACGAGCACCACTAATAACCGATATGTACAAAATGTTGTTGACTATAGAATATAACTCCTTTAGCTTATAGTCCTTATTAATAGGAATACGACAAACGTAAGCCCCTTGAAAGCGACCTCCATTTTTATTGGGCTTCTTTTCTTTGTCACGGAACGTATTCACGATAAATCGCCCGTTACCAAGTTCTGTAAAGAGTCCATCCTCCTTTACATCCTTTAGCAATTTTCTTGCCTTTGGATAGCCCACACCGAGTTTTTTCCTTACATCCTTGATGGTTAAGTTAAATATTACAGAATTTCTGCGTTGCATCTTACACCAAATAGCAAAGCAAAGCGTCTCTTTGTGCGCCTTCACTTCTTGTGATGACGCACCATAGGTGTACTTCTTTACCAAGTCCATACGTATATGTAAATAATGCTTTCCCATAAATTCCCTATTTGTTTAACTTATCTGTGTTTCGCCTACTCCAACAATCATAGCCCATTATTAACTTAGAACTATCTAAGGATGTTTCGACTCAAAACAAGGATTCTAAAAAGAAATCCTTACCCTTCATTCGTCTGACACCGAAATCTAGGTAAGGATTATCGTGATGTGGCTTTCGCCACGGAAAATCTTATTGATTCTTGTAAGCGTGTCAGCACCAACAAAGCACGCTGCAAAGATACTAATTTATTTTTAAACTGCAAGGGTTTTAATGTGTTATTCTGTTCTAATTGCACATTTTTAACACACAACACAATTTTAGTTACATATATAAAACCGCAAATACATTAAGCCGCTTGCAATTTTAACATTTTACACTCTAAGGCATTTTCAAGACAAAAAAAAGAGCAACCTTGGCATACTTCCTTGCTACTTGCAAGGGATTGTTGGGTGACTATCGTGGCTGCGCCCTTGCGAGTGCTTGGGTGACTTACTACCACTCCCCAATTCGGC
>OFML01002087.1_pt1 | contig 9714 bp, 9 predicted proteins | sample 1541831 | NCBI WGS metagenome assembly OFML01 (sample SAMN04209237, study PRJEB22552) | human gut metagenome | biome: gut; material: feces | host: Homo sapiens | place: USA: Oklahoma | reverse complement strand
TAGCCTGTGTCCGCGAACCGGGCCTCTGTGGGAAAGGCGTATGCGTTCAGCCAGTCCAGCAGGGGCAGGTCCATGCCCATCCCCAGCATGGGGTACTGGGGCGCATGGAGGTGCAGATCCGCAAAGGACTGGAGGATCAGCGCGTCTCCCCAGTCCTCCACCGGGGCACCGGCGTACTGCTCGGGCAAAGACCCGTACACACCCCGGATGAGGCCGTCCTCGGCCACCAGATATCCGCCCGGCAGGGCATCCAGCTGTCCCAGGGTGGGAGCGGACAGAATAGTTCCCTTGATGATCGTCAGTGACATGGCAAATCTCCTTTTGTTTCCGTTCCGGATTTTTCAGACAGAAAAGAAGCGCCTGCCGGCAGGGGATGGCCCCTTCCAACAGACACTCATAGAAGAGCCTTCGGCGGCTCCGTAGAGACGTTCGCGCCATGACAGCGAACTTATATGAGCTTTTCCTGCTGCCTATACCATATCACACATCGTCCCCGGATGCAAGCCCTGTCACGCCGGGAAGTCCTGCCGCTTATACTGGCATACGGGCGGTGTTCCGCCTGAATCAGAGAAAAGGCGTTGGTGCTATGCTGCAGTCTCTTGGCTGGGCGGCCCTGGGTACGGGCTTCACATTTTTGATGACCGCTCTGGGCGCGGCCATGGTGTTTTTTTTCGCCGGGGAACCCCGGCCCCACTTTCAAAAGACCCTGCTGGGCTTTGCTGCTGGAGTCATGACGGCGGCCTCCGTGTGGAGCCTGCTGCTGCCTGCCATCGAGCGGGCGGAGGCCGGGACGCTGCCGGTCTGGCTGGCCCCGGCGGCGGGGTTGGTGCTGGGTGCTGTGGGTCTGCTGCGGCTGGAAGAGGCTGCCGGGCGGCTGATGCACACCGGGTCAAAAGAGCATGGCCGGATGGGCCGGGTGGTGCTGGCCGTGACTCTCCACAATCTGCCCGAGGGCATGGTGGTGGGACTTGCGGCGGCGCTGGCCCTGCAGGGTGAGCCGGAGGCCGTCAGCGGGGCGCTGGCCCTTGCACTGGGCATCGGCTTGCAGAATATCCCGGAAGGCGCGGCGGTGAGCCTGCCGCTGGCGCAGGCCGGGCAGGGAAGACGGAAAGCCTTCTGCGCCGGTGCGGCGTCTGGCCTCGTGGAGCCGCTGGGGGCATTGCTGGCGCTGGCTCTCGCGGGCTGGGTGAGCGCGGCTCTGCCGTGGCTCATGAGCGCCGCCGCCGGGTGCATGGTCTGCGTGACGGCTCAGGAGATGATACCGGAAGCCGTGGAGCAGGACGAACCGGCGGGCGTCATCAGCGTGGTGCTGGGGTTCGCCCTCATGATGGCGCTGGATATTGCACTGTAGCAAAAAAGCCGATGCAGCTGCATCGGCTTTTTTGCTGTCAGTTCTCTTTTGCGAGGTAGACCGTCGTGGAGGGAAATGCGAAATCCACGCCGTCGGCCTTCATCACGTCCATGATGTTGAGGTTCAAATCGTTCTGCATCCGCAAAAACACGCCGAGGTCGGCGGTGCGCAGATAGGCAGAGACCATCAGGTTGATGCTCGAGTCGCCGAAGCCGGTCATCCGGACAAAGGCGGTGTCCTCGTAGGTGTCGGGGCTGGCCTTGAGCATGGCGTCGAGGTCGGCCATCAGCTTTTCCAGCTGGGGTCGGGTGGTGTCGTAGGTGACGCCCAGCGTGAAGCGGTAGAGCCGCTTGTTGCGGAGGGTAGCGTTGTTGATGGTGGCACTGCTGACGGTGCTGTTGGTGAGGATGTAGATGGAGTTATCCACGGCCCGGACTTTCGTGGAGCGGAAGTTGATGTCCACCACTTCGCCCTCCACGTCGCCGACGGTGATCCAGTCGCCGATGGAGAAGGGCTTGTCCAGCAGGATGACTACGCCGCTGAAGAAATTCTTGGCCATATCCTGTGCGGCCAGAGAGATCGTAAGGCCGATAAGACCGGCACTGGCCACGACGCTGCCCACGGGCAGGCCGCTCTCCTGTGCGATGGTCGCGCCGCAGAGCACCACGACGGCTACTTTGTAGACTTTATCCAGCAGGGTGAGCAGGGTGCGGTTGGTGCGGACTTCTTCGCTGAACGAGGCCAGCAGCAGAGCCGCGATGCCGGAAGCGTGGTAGAAGCCGGTGCCGATGAGGAAGACCAGCATCATCCGATAGGCTTTGAGCAGCAGGGCCGGAAGGCCGGGGATGGCCCAGGGCAGGCTGCGCAGGGCCAGATACATGCCGGTGTACCACGCGATGCGGGCCGCCGGGCGAGCAAAGCTTTCCAGCAGGGGGTGCGTAAAGGCAAAGTGCCAGCTGCGCTTCAGCAGGCGGGGGAAGAGGTTTTTTTGCATCCAGCGGCTGACGACCCAGCCGATGAACAGCAGGGCCAGCGCACAGACGCACCGGGCTGCAAAGGCCAGCCAGCCTTCCAGCAGCAGTCCGGCGATGGAAAAGCCGAGATCGTTGATGGTGAAAAGCATAGAAACAGATACCTTCCTGACGAATTATAAAATCAGTATACCATATTACAGCCGGCGGTGCAAATCGGGAGAGGCTTGTTAAAAAAATGCGCAAAAGGGCTTGACAAGACAAACCTGCCGCGTTATACTCTGCGAAGAAAGTTCGTTTCAGGGCGGGGTGCGATCCCCCACTGGCGGTACAGCCCGCGACCACTCCCAAAGAGTGCTGACCCGGTGAGACTCCGGGGCCAACGGTATAGTCCGGATGCAAGAAACGGCAGGCAATTTGATTTGTTTGTGCGCGCCCTGTTATAGTGTAAGCTATGGCAGGGCGCGTTTTCATTTGTCTTCCCGGTTCCAGCGAACGAGAAAAGGGCTTTCCAGTCTTTATTTGAATGGGGCAGCCGCCCCGGGAGGAAAATTATGAGAAAAGATACGACCCACAACCTGACCGTTGCCGCCATGCTCAGCGCAGTGGCGTTCATCCTGATGTTCATCGAGTTCCCCATCCCGATGCTCATCCCGTCCTTCGTCAAGATGGACTTTTCCGACCTGCCCGCCCTGCTGGGCGCGTTCGCCCTCGGCCCGGTGTACGGCGTGGTCATCAGCTTCATGAAGAACCTGCTCCACATCGTCGTCAAGGGTACCAGCACTGCCTGTGTCGGCGAGCTGTGCAACTTTATGCTGGGCGCTGTCTTCTCCGCCGTGGCGGGCTTCATCTACAAGCATCATAAGAGCCGCAAGACCGCCATCCTCGGCGCGGTAGCGGGTGCCGCCGCAATGGCCGTCTTCAGTGTGCCCTCCAACTACTTCATCACCTACCCGGCCTATGTGGAGTTCTACCATATGCCGCTGGAGGCCATCCTCGGCATGTATCAGGCCATCCTGCCCTCTGCCGACAGCCTCATGAAGTGCCTCGTCATCTTCAACCTGCCCTTCACGCTGGTCAAGGGCCTGCTGGACGCCGTGCTCTGCATGGTCATCTATAAGCCCCTGTCTCCCATCCTGCATGGCCGGAAGTAAATTTGAATAAACAAAATGGGCATGTGCCGCCGGCACATGCCCATTTTGTTTATTGTAACGCTCCCTTATCGAGCCACTTGCCCCTTGCAAGCCGAATGAGGAACAGCGCGCCCCGGATGCAGAGCTCGATGCACATGGCGGCCCAGACGCCCACGAGGCCCAGCCGGGGAGCCAGCAGGAAGGCGAGGGTGAGCCGGACGCCCCACATGCTGAACAGGTTCAGCAGGAAGCAGCCTGTGCTGTCGCCTGCGCCCTGCATCGCGCCGCTTGCTACGATGCTGGCTCCGAACATCGGCTCGGCAAAAGCCTCGATGCGCAGCACCCGCGCACCCAGCGCGATGACGGCGGCATCTGCCGTGAAGATGCCCATAAGGGCCGGGGCGAAGAGCCAGAGCCCCACGCCGGACAGGGCCATGATGCCGATGCCCATTGCCGTGCAGAGCCAGGCGAACCGCTTCGCCATATCCCGGCGGTGTGCGCCGACGGCCTGCCCGATGAGGGCGATGGAGGCGTCCTGAATGCCGTAGCCTGCCATGTAGCAGAGGCCCTCGGCGCTGACGCCGAGGCTGTTGGCCGCGATGGCCACCGTGCCGAGACCCGAGACGATACGGACGAGCAGCACCTGCGCCGATGAGAGGGCCGCACGCTCAGCGGCCAGCGGTGTACCCACCCGCCAGAGATTGCGCAGACAGGCGGAGGTGATGCGCCAGCTGCCGGGCTTTCGGATGCAAAGCGGGCCGTCCCGCAGCAGCAGGACGCCCAGCGCCAGCAGACCGCCGATGGTCGTGGAAAGCGCTGTGCCAAGCGCCGCACCCGGGACTTCGAGGCCGGCACCCCAGACTGTGACGCTCTGGCCGAAGAGCAGGATCTGCCGGGTGGGATTGATGAGGAAGAAGTTGAATACCACGTCCAGCGCACAGACCAGCAAGCTGATCAGGCTGGGCGTCAGGGCGTCGCCGGTGGCACGGAGCATGGCTGTGTACATTCCCATGGCCATCGTGAAGGGGAGGGCCGCCGACCAGATGGCGAAGTAGGCGCTGGAATTGGCCTGGAGCGAGATGTCCGCCCCCAGCCACCCGGGCAGGAAACGGCTGATGCCGACGCCGAAAGCAGCAGCGCCCAGACCCAGGATGAGGTTGAAGAGCATGGACTGCCGCAGCACGCCCCGGGCGTCCTGCTGGCGGTCGGCCCCGAGGTACTGGGCGATTTGGATCGAAAATGCGGTGTACAGTCCCACAAGGATGCCGTGGAGCAGCCAGGTGCTCGAGCTGACGATGCCGATGGCGGCGGTGGCCTCTGCGCCGATGTGGCCCACCATGGCGGCGTCGATGTACTCCATCGCCGTGACCACCAGCTGCTCCAGAATGGAAGGGATGCTCAGCGCCAGCGCGATGCGGGCCGTGTCGGACAGCGGGATGTCCTCGCCCTGCCGCATCCGGGCCGAGAGCTGCTCCAAAGAAAGTGTCATGTCGTCTCCTGTTTTCTGTGTTGATAAGCTGTCCTACTATTATAGGCACGGGGAGGAAAATTGTCAAACCGGGCGATTGATTTTTTGGCTCTGGCGTGATACACTCTCGGAGTAAGAAGAATATCATTGAAAGAGGTTCAAAATATGCTGCAGCTTATTTCAGCTACCGGCCAGCAGACCGTGGACGCGCTGGCGTTCCTGCTGGCGTTTGCCCTGACCGCCCTGATGGACTCGGTCTTCCACGACAAGCTCCCCCACGACCATGGCCGTGCCTTCGCCGTCAACGGCGAGCTTTCCAAGGGCAAGGCCCGGGGTTCCGGACTCATCTTCGTGCTCTGCATCGCGCTGGTGACGCTGGCGGTGGTGCCTTTTAAGGTGGAGTACCTTATTTATACCGTTCTGCTCATCGCCTCCATGCTGTCGGGCTACTTTGACGACGCCTCCGAGACGGCATGGAACGAGTATAAGAAGGGCCTCATCGACTTCGTCATTGCCGTGGTGGCAGGTGTTACCTACCTGAACTTCAACGGCACGAGCGTCAACTTCCTGAGCACCACCTTCACCATTGCCTATCCGCTCTACCTGCTGCTCATCGTCATCCTCATCTGGGCCAGCATCAATGTGGTCAACTGCACCGACGGCGTGGACGGCCTGTCCGCCAGCCTCGCGGTGGTGAGCATCGGCACCTTCCTGCTGGCTTACGGCGAGGAGCTGGGGGACTACTCCACCGCTGCCATCGTCTTTATCGGCGCACTGCTGGCCTACCTGTGGTCCAACGCAAAGCCTTCCAGCCTCCTGATGGGCGACGCCGGCAGCCGTGCCATGGGCTTCTTCCTCGCCATCCTGGCCCTCAAGTGCGGCCATCCGTTCGCCTTCCTGCTGGCGGCGCTGGTGTTCATCGTGGACGGCAGCCTCGGCATCCTGAAGATCAGCTTCAAGCGCTTCCTCCACATCAGCATCCTCAAGAACACCCTCACTCCGCTGCACGACCATGTGCGCAAGCGCATGGGCTGGAGCGACGAGCAGGTGGTGGCCCGCTGGCTCATCCTGCAGGCCGTCGCATCGGCGCTGCTCCTGCTGATGACCCGCTGATTTACGGATTTTAAGTACGATGTTTGTGCAGCTTTCCAAAATGCAGATTGACCCGCTCTGATTTTTGTTGCACTTTATGGATTGAAAGTCGAGCGGAAAAAGACTATACTTTAACCAACGAAAGCAAAGGCGCTTAAGTGAATGGATCCACTTTGCGCCTTTTTTTGTTTTTTCGTTTTTGTGTGCGGTTCGGGAAAGCCGCACAGGATGCGCTGTCCGCGGCGCTGGAGCACGGACGACAGAACAGGATAGGGAAAGGCGGGGATCACAGTGATCAAACTCGAACACGTTGACAAGTACTTCGGAGACCTGCACGTCCTCAAAGACGTGAACCTCGAGGTCGCCGAGGGCGAAAAGCTGGTCATTATCGGACCGTCCGGCAGCGGCAAATCTACCACCGTCCGCTGCATGAACTTTCTGGAAGAGCCGACCAGCGGCCACGTCTACATCGACGGTCAGGAGCTGACCAACAAGAACAAGACCAGGATCGTCCGCGACAACATGAGCATGGTCTTCCAGCAGTTCAACCTCTACCCCCACATGACGGTGCTCAAAAACCTGACGCTGGCACCCATGAAGCTCCATCACAAGACCAAGGCAGAGGCCGAAGAGCTGGCATATCATTATCTTGAGGTCGTCGGCCTCCGGGACAAAGCGGATGTCTACCCTCCGCAGCTGTCCGGCGGCCAGCAGCAGCGCATCGCCATTGCACGCGCCCTCTGCGCACAGACCAAGATCATCCTGTTCGACGAGCCGACTTCGGCCCTCGACCCTGAGACCATCCAGGAAGTGCTGGATGTCATGGTAAAGCTGGCACACGAGAAGAACATCACGATGGTGGTCGTCACCCACGAGATGGGCTTTGCACGAAACGTGGCCGACCGCATCGTCTTTATGGCAGACGGCCAGATCATTGAGGAAGGCACGCCGGAGCACTTCTTCACCAACCCAAAGAACGAGCGCGTCCGGCAGTTCCTGAGCAAGATCGTCCGCTGAGAGGACGAACAACAAAGGTTGACACGGCAGGGGCTCACAAGTTGTGGTGAGACGCCGTTGTTGATAACAGGCCGTTTTCGGAGCGGACAGGGAAAGCCGCTCGGGCCGAAAAAACAAAGAGGAGTGGTTTATTATGAAAAAGATCTCGCGTCGTGATTTCCTGAAAGTCACTGGTTTGGTGGGTGCTGCTGCTGCCCTGACCGCCTGCGGCGGCTCTGCAAGCTCCACCGCAGCCTCCACGGCATCTTCTGCCGCCGGCAGCGCAGCCGCTTCCACCGCAGCACTGGGCGCTGACACCCAGGCCATCGTGGACCGCGGTGTCCTGAAGGTGGGCGTCAAGAACGCAGTTCAGGGCTTCAGCTTCCAGGATACCCTCACCGGCGAGTACAAGGGCCTCGAGGACAGCCTCGCAGAGATGATCGCAGAGCACCTCGGCGTGGACGTTGAGTTCACCACGGTCACCGCCGCCACCCGCGGCGAACTGCTGGACTCCGGCGACATCGACGCCGTTCTGGCTACCTTCACCATCACCGAAGAGCGCAAGAAGACCTGGGACTTCTCCACCCCCTACTATACCGACTACGTTTCCGTTCTGGTGGAGGACTCCACCGGCATCAAGGGTCTGGCTGACCTGAAGGACAAGGCGGTGGGCGTCTCCTCCGGCTCCACCTCCGCTCGTGCTCTGGTCAAGGCCATGATCGACGAGGGCGTGCTGGACGGCGCAAACTTCGACGCCGACACCTTCAACGCCGACACCTGGAAGGATGGCGTCTCCTTCCGTCAGTACGACGACTATCCCGCCATCAGCACCGCACTGAGCGCAGGCGAAGTGCAGGGCTTCTGCGTCGATAAGTCCATCCTCGCCATCTACAAGACCGAGGGCCGCAGCTACATTGACGCTGAGTTCAGCCCGCAGGAGTATGGCGTCGCCACCAAGAAGGGCAGCGACTTCTCCACCCTGTGCGACGACCTCGTCAAGGGCTGGCTGGCAGATGGCACCATCGAGCAGCTCATCAAAGACAACGGTCTGGATTAAGCCCAGACTTTTCAGAACCAAGAGAGTGCAGGGAAAGGGGAGTTTGCCATGTCTGGCTTGTTTTCGTTAGAGTCCTGGTCCACCGTCTGGACGCATCGTGAGAGTTTTCTGCTGGGTCTGGGCAACACGCTGCAGACCGCCGTCTGCGCACTGGCGCTGGCCTTCATCATCGGCGCTGCGCTGGGCCTGATGTCCACCAGCGGCAGTAAGCTGCTGCGCATCATCGCCCGCATTTACGTCGAGTTCGTCCAGAACACCCCGCTGCTGCTGCAGCTGTGCTTCCTGTATTATGCGCTGGCATTTGCAGGCGTGAGCCTCGGCGTCATCCGCACCGGCATCATTGCACTGGGCGTTTACACCGGCGCTTACATGGGCGAGGTCGTCCGCGCCGCCATCGAGTCTGTGCCGAAGGGCCAGTTCGAGGCCGCACAGGCGCAGGGCTTCAACTATCTGCAGCGGATGGGCTACATCATCCTGCCCCAGAGCATCCCCGTGATGCTCCCTCCGATGGTCAACCAGGTGGTCAACCTCTTCAAGAACACCTCCTGCCTCTACATCGTGGGCGGCGCGGACCTCATCAGCGTGACCTACAGCTTCGTCACCGGTGCTTCCACCGGCGGCGCATACGCCCCCGCTTATATCGTCTGCGGCCTCATCTTCTTCGTGGTCTGCTTCCCGCTGTCCACGCTGGCAGCCCGCTGGGAGGCTTCCCTCAAGGAGCGCAAGGGCCGTGTGAACACGAGTCTCAAGACCGCTGCCAAGAAAGTAGAGCTGAAGGAGGCTGCCTGATATGAAGACGCTTGCTGCAAGCCTTTCCATCCTGACAAGAGAAGGCGTCATGCTCTACCTGCTGCGCGGCGTGGCCTTCACCTGCATCATCTCGGTGCTGGGCGTCATCATGGGCCTCATCGTAGGCTCTCTGCTGGCGCTGGCCCGCACCTACTGCAAAAAGGGTCCGGCCCGCATCCTCGGCTGGTTTGCTACCGCCTACATCGAGCTGTTCCGCAACACGCCCTACCTGCTCTGGATCTTCATCTGCGTGGTGTTCTGCCCCTGCCCGGGCTTCTTCGCCCGCAAGATGTTCGGCCTGACCAGCGTGGAGATGAAGCTGCTGTTCAAGGCCGCTCTGGCCCTCATCCTCTTCAACTCCTCCGTCATCGCCGAGATCGTCCGCGGCGGCCTGAACGGCGTGTCCAAGGGCCAGTTCGAGGCCGGCTATGCACAGGGCTTCAACACCGCTGAGGTGCTGCTCTACATCGTCCTGCCGCAGGCTTACCGCAATATCGTGCCGACCCTGCTCAGCCAGGTCATCACCACCATCAAGGACTCCTCCTATCTGGCAAACGTGGCCACCATCGAGCTGATGGCCCGCATCCGCCAGCTGCTGAGCGCCGCCGGTACTTACAACGGTCTCGGCACGGTGAACGTCTCCGACGTCATGGTGCTGTTCGGCACGGCCTGTGTCATCTACTTCATCATCAACTTTACCCTGAGCTGTGTGGTGCGCGCAATGCAGAACCGCCGCAAGAAGGCTCTGGTCTTTGCCCCGGCAAAGGCCGCATGAACTAAGACCTATTCCAATTTCCCAATTCCCAATTATTCTCCTGTCATTGTTCTGTCAATGCCAAAGACGCCCGGCGGTATCC
>OFML01002082.1_pt1 | contig 9726 bp, 7 predicted proteins | sample 1541831 | NCBI WGS metagenome assembly OFML01 (sample SAMN04209237, study PRJEB22552) | human gut metagenome | biome: gut; material: feces | host: Homo sapiens | place: USA: Oklahoma | reverse complement strand
TGCTTGACCCTCTCCTGCAAGGTATCTTTCGTGTTCGGAGAAGTAATCGTCTACTGTTTCCAGTGCCTTTTCAGACAGATGCAGCGTCTGCACGTCATCGCCGACGGGAATAGTCATGAGACGGAAAGCCAGTCTGCGGTAAGCCTTGCTGATCTCTGCTGAGACAGGTGGTGCGCGAAATATACGGTTTCCGATTTTAGATGGAGGGGAAGCATACAGGAATCTCGCAATCAGCCCACGCCCGGTCATGGTTGTATTTTCCATGATCTCGGTCAAAACACTTGGCTGGATGGTGAGGATAGCGGACAGCGCTGGATGGGGAATACACTCTGCCTCGCGGCTCATGCGGTCAACATAGATTGGGTCGCCGCAATGACCTTTCAGCCAGACATCGATGTTGGTCTTGCTGGAATACCTCCCAGCCATGATGTCAAAGATACCGCCCTCTGCGGAGATCACGGAGAGAATGCCTCCGTTGTTGGCAAGCAGACTGGTCAGTGCCTCACTGGAACAATCGTCTGCAAAGAATCTCACGGGCTTCAGTTCGGGCATATCCGCAAGTTGTCCTTCAAGCTGCTGCAATTCCAACTCCATTTCTCGCCCGCCTTTACTCTCCAGTTTCTTTTTCAAGCCGGAGATTTGCCGCTCAATGGCTTCTCGCTCCTGCCGGTTTTGCCTGACTTCCAGTGCGCGAGAACGGTTGAACTCCTGCTCATATTCATAGAGAACGCTCGTCATGGAGCGCATGACACCTGACTTTCGTTCACCCGGAGAGGCGATAAGCACTGTGTAGAGGCTTAGCGGCTCATAGTAACCCGGCGTACCTTCCACCTTGAACTTTCCCTGTAAGCAGACCGCCAGCACGCCGAGCGCGATCACCGCTGCCATATCAGGTGAAGTCTGGCTGTGTGCCGCTACCGCAGCGGCATAGCGACTGACGGTATCGGGCAGCGCGTATATCGGGAATGTTGGAAGTTCGCTCCACTGCGGCGTCAGAGGGACGAGGGGTGAAAACTGTGCCTTTGGCTCCTGCCGAGGCGTGTAAACCTCCGTACAGCTTTCGATTGCCTTTTGAATCGTAATCGCGCCGTAGGTACTGCCGGACTGCGCCCTGTCCCATTTCGCCCGCATGAGGCCGGAGCTACGGAACAAAGCATCCATTTTATGCGCGTCTCTGCCTGTCCAGAAAGCCAGATGCCGGCACAGCGCCATATCCGCTTCGGATTGGGACAAATACCCCGCCTGAGAACCGGAATACAAAGAATAGAACGCTGCGCCGTTTCGGCTGCTTTTGGCAAGTTTCAGTATTTCATCTGCGCTGAGATCGGTATTGTCTGCATTTATTGCATTTCCTGCATTGACTTCTGACCGGCACATAAACTTGTCCAATAGGATTTGCAGTTCCTTCTTGCGGTCACCAAACATATAATTCTCACAAGTACAACCTGTCAGTGTTACATACTTTTTTGTTGCTCCGGCTACATACACCTCAATGCCAGCCTTTTGGTTCATAATATAATAGCGCTTGTTGTCGTACTGAAATCCATCAGCCCGGAACAGGATGTGCAGTCCGTTTCCGCTGGGACTGTATTCGGTATAGCTGTGCATCAGTGACACAATTTCTGCCGCTGCGCCGGAATAAAAGCCGCTGTCTGTTACGCAATGGTCAAGGTCAATGGCACAGATACCGTTGAATATCCCGATGCCGATACCATCATAACCTGTCGCGCTGGATGCGATCTTGAAATCTGCGAAACTACCGGCATCGTTGCTCCGAGCCATCTGCCCGGTCAGAGGATTGTACGGGACTTTCGTTTTCCGTCCGTCCCGTTCCTCATACCGCCAGCAGCAAAAGCGTCCCTTTTGTACAATCTCCGAAGGTAGATTATTTTGTGGATTAACATTTTGGTGCTTGTTTTGGCTGGTGTTTTCGGTTATACTGCTCTTAGTTGAATTGCGAAGCGACTGCCCTCCATCTGCGCCAACAGATGGGATGAGGGCGGTCGTTTTCTCATTTTCCGTCATTGCGCTCACCTCCGGGAATCTGGAAGCCGTAGAACTTCTGCTTGAAATACTGGGCGGGGCATTTTCCGGCTACGGTCAGATAGCCCTGGGATTTCAGCTCTCTGTTCATTTCCCGGACAATCTGATACGCCTTGCTGCGGCTGATTCCCATGATCTCCGCCACCTCTGACGCTGTGATAAACTGTGCTCTCATAGTACCTCCTGTTTCAATGTGATTTCCCTCAGTCTGCGTATCTTTTGTTCACGCTCCTTTCCCCAGTTCCTCCGAAATACGCACCCTGAGTACACATTTTATTATACGCACACAGGATGCATCTGTCAAGCCTTTAGAAAATAAAAATATGTACTTGCAATTCGCTCTATTCTGTGGTATGATATGGACGAGGTGAATCAGACATGGACAATTTCGATTATCCCGCCATTGGGCAGAGAATCAAGCAGCTCCGAAAACGCAAGGGGCTGAACCAGACCGAGCTGGCACAAATGCTTAAAAAATCCCTCCGCACCGTACAGAAGTACGAAACCGGAGAGATTGAAGTGTCGATTGCCGTTGTCAACCAGATCGCAGACCTGCTGGACACGACCTCAACCTATATTCTTGGGTATGAATCCAGCACGACACAGATCAGGACGCTTGCCGACGTGATGGACTTCCTCTTTAAGCTGGAAACGGTAGAGGGCATCGACTTCAAGATCAATGTGCAGAAGCCGCCCCGCAGCAAGCAATGGGAGTGCTCGGTTTCCTTTGATGGAAAGAGCACGGCGGAGTTCAATGCGGATATGTGCCTCTTTCTTGAACAGTGGGAGGACGAGCGCAGCGAGCTTCGCGCCTATAACTCCACGCAGGCAGCATATAAGCGCTGGAAGGAGCAGACTTTGGCATATTACGCCGCGAACGCAGTCAAATGCACAGAGCCGGAGGAACTTGACCGCGATGAGCGAATCGCAAAGCGGACGGAGTTTCTGGAAAAGGAATACGGTAAAAGCGAGAGTAACGAGTGAATAGCCTGATCAAAGCCTGATTCTTGAGGGAAGGAGGTAAAAAATGTCAGTAACAAAAGACGGCGACACCGGTCGCTGGATGTCCCAGATCCGCGTGACGGACTGGACGGGCAAGACCATCCACAAGAAGAAGCGTGGCTTTGCCACCAAGAAGGAAGCCCTTCAATGGGAACGGGACTTTATCAGCCAATCCACGGGCAGCCTCGGCATGACCTTCGGTGACTTCATCTCTCTGTATGTCAAGGATATGGAGCACCGCCTCAAGCCCTCAACCGTTGCCAGCAAGAAATGGCTGATCGACCTGAAGGTAACGCCTTTCTTCAAGAAAATCCCGCTGAACGAGATCAAGCCCACTCACGTGCGCCAATGGCAGAACTCCCTGACCAGCTACCGGGATGAAAGCGGCAAGCCTTACGCCCAGACCTATCTCAAGTGCATCAACAACCAGCTCACGGCGATTTTCAACTACGCAGTCAAATACTATGGGCTGAAAGAAAATCCCTGCCACAAGGCGGGGAGCATGGGCAAGAAGAAAGCCGATGAAATGCTGTTCTGGACAAAGGACGAGTTCCAGACATTTATCGAGAGCATGAAAGACCGTCCCGCCAGCTACACGGTATTTATGACCTTGTACTTCACCGGAATCCGCGAAGGAGAGCTATTGGCGCTTACGCCGTCGGACATCGACTTTGAAAAGAAAACCCTGACGGTAAACAAGAGCTATCAGCGCCTCGGCAAAGAGGATATTATCACCACTCCGAAAACACCGAAAAGCATCCGTACTATCCCTATTCCCGACGGTCTTTGCACCTGTTTGCAGGAGTATATGTCCCATTGCTACGGGCTGCAAAAGGACGACCGGCTCTTTCCCTATACCAAGAGCTTTCTGTATCACGAAATGGAGTATGGCTGCAAGGCTTCGGGCGTGAAGCGGATACGGGTGCATGACATTCGACACAGCCACGCCAGCCTGCTGGTGGAGATGGGCTTCTCTCCGCTGCTAATCGCGGAGCGGCTCGGACATGAAAAGGTACAGACAACGATGGACACGTACAGTCACCTGTACCCCAACAAGCAGGTGGAGGTAGCCAGACAGCTTGACGGCATTATGTCGTGAGCCTCTGGCTACAAAAATCGCTGCAAATGTAGCCAATTTGTAGCCACTAAAAAAAGAAAAATCCTGAAAAACGCTGTATTACCAACGCTTTTCAGGATTCAGAAAACACTAAATATTTATTCCCACTCCACCGTTGCCGGCGGCTTCGTCGTAATATCATACACGACGCGGTTGACGCGCGGCACTTCATTGACAATGCGCGCGCTGACCTTGGCCAGCAGGTCATAGGGCAGACGCGCCCAATCGACGGTCATGAAGTCGTCGGTCGTCACGGCGCGGATGGCCAGCACGAAGTCGTGCGTGCGCTCGTCGCCCATCACGCCAACGGTACGGGTGTTGGTCAGCACGGTGAAATACTGGTTGATGTCGCGGTCAAGGCCCGCCAGCGCGACTTCCTCGCGGAGAATCGCGTCGCTCTCGCGAACGGTTTCCAGTTTGTCGGGCGTGATGTCGCCCATGATGCGGATGGCCAGGCCGGGGCCGGGGAACGGCTGACGCCAGACCATGTCGTGCGGCATGCCCAGCTCCTCACCGACCCTGCGCACTTCGTCCTTGAAGAGCATGCGCAGCGGCTCAACAAGGCCGCCGATGAATTTCGCGCGCACATCGGCCGGCAGACCGCCGACGTTGTGGTGCGACTTGATGACCGCGCTGCCCTTGACCGAGCCGGACTCGATGACGTCCGGATAAATCGTGCCTTGGGCGAGGAATTCTACGTCTTCAAGCTTCTTGGCTTCGTCGGCGAAGCAGTAGACGAATTCGCCGCCGATGAGCTTGCGCTTCGTCTCCGGATCGGAAACGCCTGCCAGCTTGGTCAGGAAGCGCTCGCGCGCGTCCACGATGACCAGATTCACCGGGAACTGCTTGGTGAAGACCTCGCGGACGGACTCGGTTTCATTCTTGCGCATGAAGCCGTGATCCACGTAGACGCAGGTCAGCCGCTCGCCGATGGCGCGGGAAATCAGCGCCGCCGCGACGGAGGAATCCACGCCGCCGGAGAGGCCGAGCATCACGCGGCCGTTCGGGCCGACCTGCTCGCGAATGGAGGCGATGGCGTTGTCGATGAAGGTGCTCATCGTCCAGTCGCCCGTGCAGCCGCAGACGTTGTACAGGAAGTTGGCGATGACCTTCTGGCCCTCTTCGCTGTGGGTGACTTCCGGATGGAACTGCACCGCGTAGATGCGCTTTTCCGGGTTCGCCATCGCGCAGAACGCGCAATTCTCGCTGTGGGCGATGGAGGTGAAGCCCTCCGGCGCATGGGTGACGTGGAAGGTGTGGCTCATCCACGCGACGGACTGCGCCTTCATGCCGGCAAACAGCGGGCTGCTCACGTCGAAATCGACCGGAATGCGGCCATATTCGCGCTGGGCGGCGCGCTCGACGGTGCCGCCGAGGGTGTAGGCCGTCAGCTGCATGCCGTAGCAGATGCCCAGCACCGGGATGCCCTGCTCGTAAATGGCCGGGTCGATATGCGGCGCGTCCGCGTCAAGCACGGAAGCGGGGCCGCCGGAGAGGATGATGCCCACCGGCTTCTTGTCAAGAATTTCGGAAAGCGGCGTCAGATAGGAGACGACCTCGCAGAAGACGTTGGCCTCGCGCACGCGGCGCGCGATCAGCTGGGTATACTGCGCGCCGAAGTCCACCAGGACAATTCGCTGCACATTTTGCATCGGATGCGGTACCTCCTTTGGTTATCGGGGAAAAACAAGCCGTCCGCAAAGGGACGTAAGCCATAGCTTTTATTCTACACAGTTTTCCGTGCGAAATCAAGAGAACGCGGGAAAAAGTTCGCGCATTCGGCGCTTTTCGGCAGGTTTGATGAAGGAAGACGGGCGGTTTGCGCGCTTTTCAACCGCACAAAGCCGTGGTATAATCAGAAAAGATTTGGAAAAGACAGAAGGAGGACGGCGCATGTTTCAAAATCGGGATACCATCGCGGCGCAGGCGACGGCGGCGGGAGAGGGCGGCGTGGCCATCGTGCGCGTGAGCGGCGCGGACTGCGAGTCGGTTGTGTCGCGCGTGTTTCAGGCGAAAAACGGGAAACCGCTGGCCAACCGCGTGCTGACCTACGGCTGCGTGATGGAAAACGGCGAGATCGCGGATGAAGCGATGGCCGTTCTGATGCGCGCGCCGCACAGCTATACAAGGGAGAACGTCGCGGAGATCCATTGCCACGGTTCGCAGGCGCTCGTCCGCAAAATTTTGATGCTGCTGATGGCGGCGGGCGCGCGGATGGCCGAGCCGGGCGAGTTCACCTATCGGGCGTTCATGAACGGGCGCATTGATCTGGCGCAGGCCGAGGGCGTGATGCGGATGATCCGCGCGGGCAGTGAGCGCGCCATGCGCAGCGCCGTGCGGCAGATGGAGGGCGGCGTATCCGCGTTCGTGCGGACGGCACGGGCGGAGATCACGTCCCTGCTGGCGGCGATGGCTGCGGCGATCGACTTCCCGGACGAGGTGGAAGAGACGCAGACCGCGCTGGAAGTGACGGCTTCCTGCAAAGCGATTGCGGCCAGATTGGAGGCCGCCTGTGACGCGCGGGCGGGGCGTATCGAGGATGAGGGATTGCGCGTGGTGCTCTGCGGCAGGCCGAACGCGGGCAAGAGCAGCCTGCTCAACGCGCTGCTGGGCGGCGAACGCGCGATTGTGACGGATATTCCCGGCACGACGCGGGATACGCTGACCGAAGCCATGCAGATTGGCGGCGTGCGCGTGCTGCTGACGGATACGGCGGGGCTGCGCGAGACGGGCGACGCAGTGGAGCGCATTGGCGTGGAGCGCGCGAAAAAGGCGCTGGCGGAAGCGGATGTGCGGGCGCTGGTGCTCGACGGTGCCAGCCCGCTGACCGAAGAAGACAAAGCGGCGCTCTTTGGCCTCGCCCCGCAGCTGATTATTTTGAGCAAGGGCGATCTTGCGCCCGTGCTCACGACGGACGAGGTGCGCGCGGCCTTTGGCGACGTGCCGACAGTGGCGGTCTGCGCGCCGCGCGGCGAGGGCATGGAAGCGCTCAAGGAGGCGCTGGCGGCGTTTGTGCCGGAGGATGGCGCGGAATCCTCGGCGTTGTCTCAGGCGCGCCATGTGGAGGCGGCCAGGCGTGCGTGCGCGGCGCTCTCCGATGCGGTGGCTGCGCTTTCGGACGGCATGCCGCTGGATGTCGCGGCGGTCGATCTCTCCGCCGCGCTCGACGCGCTGGGCGAAATCACGGGCGAAACGATGAGTGAAAAGGTCATCGACGAGGTGTTTGCCAAGTTCTGCGTGGGCAAATGAAACGTCCGGGTGACCGGAAAGAAGAATCGCTTGTTCAGACGGTCTGATGGTGGTACAATAAACACAGAAAGTGAATTTCATGGAGGTTGATGTCCTATGAAAAGACGTATCGGAATCCTCACCAGCGGCGGCGACTGCCCCGGTCTGAACGCCTGCATCCGCGGCGTGGCGCGCGCCAGCTATTCCATGTTTGACGCGGAGATCATCGGCATTCAGGACGGCTATGCGGGTCTGATCGCCGGGGACTATAAGGAAATGAAGCAGTCGGATTTCTCCGGTATTCTGACCCTCGGCGGCACGATTCTCGGCACGCGCCGCACGCCCTTCCGCAACATGCTCGTGGTCAGCGAAGACGGCGTGGACAAGGTCAAGGCAATGAAGGCGAATTACAAAAAGATGAAGCTGGACTGCCTCGTGACACTGGGCGGCAACGGCACGCACAAGACTGCGAACCTGCTGGCCGAAGAAGGGCTGAACGTCATCGGTTTGCCCAAGACGATCGATAACGATATCTGGGGAACGGACGTCACCTTCGGTTTCCACACGGCGGTGGATATCGCGACGGAGGTCATCGACCGCATTCACACGACGGCCGCGAGTCATGGCCGCTGCATGGTCATCGAGATCATGGGCAATAAGGCGGGCTGGCTGACGCTGTATTCCGGCATCGCGGGCGGCGCGGATATCATCCTCCTGCCGGAAATTCCGTATGACATCAACGTGGTGGCCGACGCGGTGCGCAGCCGCGCCGAAAACGGCAAGGATTTCTCCATCATCGCCGTGGCCGAGGGCGCGATGAGCGTCGAGGAAGCGGCGATGAAGAAAAAAGAGCGCGCCGCTTTCCGCGAGGAATCCGGCTTCAACGGCATTGCCAACCGCGTTGCCAAACAGCTTGAAGAGATGGTCGGCGTGGAAGCGCGCGCCGTCGTGCCAGGCCATGTGCAGCGCGGCGGCTCGCCGAGCGCGTATGACCGCATGCTCTCCACCGTTTTCGGCGTGCATGCCGCGCAGCTAATCGCGGCGGAAAACTATGGTCAGGCTGTCGCGATGGTCGGCAACGCCGTTTCGCATAATCCGCTTTCCGAGGTTGCGGGCAAGACGAAGTTCGTCCCCGCCGACGCGCAGGCTGTCCGTGCCGCCAGAAGCATGGGCATTTCGCTGGGCGACTGAGCGTTTTCAATCGAAATCCAATGACAATCCGAAGCAGCGGTCGATCGCATGCTTCGGATTTTTGCGTTTTTAGCGTCAACGAAACAGAGAAAGACAAGAAACGCCTTGAAAACGCCGGGCGGCGCTGGTATAATATGATCTGTAATTAGTATCGACTAACAAGATGCCGTATTTCAAAGAGGCCAAAGAGGATTTCGCCAAAATCGTGGATATTTTGAAAGAGTAAGGGGTTTCCCATGAAAGACAGTGAACTGAACATCGATCTGACCTGTCACGTGCTCTATTCCAAACCCTGCAAAGCGCAGATTCAAAGCAAAATTGCGCTGCACTATCCCGAAGGTGAGCAGGAAGCGATCTGGACGCGGGTGCAGAAGCAATACGCGGCCTTTCTTTCCGACTGGCGCACCGATCTCGGCGGCGCGAAAAATTTTCACAACGGCGCGGGCGGCAACTACGACTGCGTCGCGCTGATGGCGTATTACGTCGTCTGCAAGGATGTAACCAGTGTGGAAGAGATCGAGCAGATGGAGGGCGACCTGTTTCTGCCCGTCTTCCGCAAGATGAAGTTTGTGGATTGCAACAGGCCGATTTTCAAGCGGCTCATGCACCGCGCGTTCCTGAACGCGGAAAAGCAGTGCGACAAATGGGGCGATTTCAAGATGAACGTCGCGCCGTTTGACAAGGGCAAGCCCATCTATTACGAGTTTACCGAATGTCCGACGGCGGAGTTCGCGAAAAAGCATGGCCTGCTGGAGGTCATGCCCGCGCTCTGCAATCCGGATTTCACGGCCATGGAGCTGATTCACGCGCGGCTGGTGCGCACGACGACCTGCGCCAACGGCTGCAAGTGCGATTACACCGTTTGCGGCGACAGGGATGAAGCGTTTCTGAGCGCGCACCCGGAATACCGCGACGAGGCAGGCTATCGGAGAAACCGGTAAAGGAGGAAAAGACTGTGCAGTTTGAAACGCTGGGCGACGCGAAGCGCCCCGCTATTCTGTTTTTTCATGCGATGGGCGTTACCGGGGCGAGCAGCGAACCCGTTGCGAAAAATTTGCAGGCGCGGTATTTCTGTATCCTGCCGACGTCCACCGTCTACTGCGCGGGGCAGAAATACATGAGCAAAGCGGACGAGGTGCGGCAGG
>OFML01002079.1_pt1 | contig 9741 bp, 7 predicted proteins | sample 1541831 | NCBI WGS metagenome assembly OFML01 (sample SAMN04209237, study PRJEB22552) | human gut metagenome | biome: gut; material: feces | host: Homo sapiens | place: USA: Oklahoma | reverse complement strand
GGGGGTGCTTCCCGGCAACCCGCAGAACCTGCCCAATGTCAAATGGGATTTGGCCTTTAATACGGCCTCCAGCTTCGTGACGAACACGAACTGGCAGGCATACACCGGCGAATCTACGCTGAGCTATTTGTCCCAGGCACTGGGCTTGACAGTGCAGAACTTTGTTTCTGCTGCCACCGGCATTGCGGTATTGTTTGCCCTGATCCGTGGGTTTACCAAGGTAAAATCCACAGGCTTAGGCAGCTTTTGGGTGGACATGGTCCGCAGCCTTGTACATGTGCTGATTCCGTTGAATCTGGTCATCGCACTGTGCTTGGCAGGCGGCGGCGTGATCCAAAACCTGTCCCCGGCCCAGGAGGTTTCCCTGCTGCAAATGGTTGTCAATCATGGCGCACAGCAGGTTGTTAGCGGCTGTAATAGCGTGCATATCGCCGGTAAAATGAAGGTTTATGTCCTCCATCGGGACGATCTGGGCATAGCCGCCGCCGGTCGCGCCGCCCTTGATGCCGAACACCGGCCCCAGCGACGGCTCGCGCAGCGCGGCGAGTGCGTTTTTTCCGCAGCGGCGGAGCGCATCGGTAAGGCCGATGGAGGTCGTAGTCTTTCCCTCGCCCGCGGGTGTCGGCGTGATGGCCGTGACGAGAATGAGCTTTCCGTCCGGCGCGGCGGCCTTTTCGCGCAGCAGGTCGAGAGAAACTTTCGCCTTGTGTCTGCCGTAAGGCTCAACATATGCTTCGTCGATGCCCGCAGCCTCGGCGATCTCGGAAATATTTTTCAGCGCGCACTTGTGCGCGATCTCGATATCGGTCATCCGGATCCCTCCCCATATACAAACAGTGTCAGTATACAGTATTCCCGTCCTTTTTTCAAATGTTTTCCGCGCAGGAGGCGGGGCTGTCATGCATTTGCATCCGGCAAAAAATCTGTTATAATGCCGTCGGGTGATAGTATGGACACAAAGGCAAAGAATAAGAAGCCATCAGCCATTCAGCCGGGGATGATCCTCTCGCTCGTTCTCTGCGTGGGGCTCGGCGCGGGCGTCGGCTATGCGCTTCCCGAAAACGAGAGCTTTTTCGCCGTGTTCCTCTTCGTATTTCTCGGGTTCTGCGTCTCTTTCGCCTTGCAGACCATCCTGCACGAGACCGGCCATCTGATCGGCGGGCTGCTGACAGGGTATAAATTCTGCTCGTTCCGCATCGGGAATCTCCAATTGCAGCGCGAAAACGGTGCGCTTTGCTTCCGCCGCCTGAAGCTCGCCGGGACGGGCGGGCAGTGCCTGATGACGCCGCCGGAGCCCGTGGACGGGAAAATTCCGGTGATGCTTTATAATCTCGCGGGGCCGCTTATGAATCTGCTCGCCGCGCTTCTCGCCCTCGGCGGGTACTTCCTCTCCGGCGGCGGCAGCGTGGGCGCGTCTCTGCTCTTTCTATTTGCGTTCGCGGGGCTTTATCTCGCGCTCACGAACGGCATCCCGCTCCGGCTCGGGCCGATCGACAACGACGGCAAAAACGCCTTCTCCCTGCGCCGCGATCCGGAGGCCATGCGCGCCTTTTATCTGCAGATGGCCGTAAACAGCCGCCAGACGGAGGGCGAGCGCCTGCGCGATATGCCGGACGAATGGTTTGTCATGCCGTCGGACGAGGCAATGCAGAACGCCCTCGTCGCCGCAACCGGCGTTTTCTGCTGCAGCCGCCTCATGGACGAGCACCGCTTCGCCGAGGCGCACGAGGCGATGTCGCGCCTGCTCTCCGGCGGGGCGAACCTCGTCGGGCTCTACCGCGTACTTTTGCTGTGCGACGAGATGTATCTGGAGCTTCTCGGCGAAAACCGCCGCAGCACGGTCGATGCGATGCTCACAAAGCCGCAGCGCCGCTTCATGCGCCAGATGAAGGATTTCCCGAGCGTGCTGCGCACGGAATACGCCCTCGCCCTGCTGCACGACGGCAACAAAGAGCGCGCCGCCCTGCTGCGCGGTCGGTTTGAAAAGATCGCTGCGGCCTACCCGTATCAGGGTGATATCGAGCAGGAACGCTCGCTTCTCGCGCTCGCGGACGGGAAAATTCAAAATATCGGATAAGGAGAACGCCATGTCACAGGTAACAAAGCGGGCGCTCGAGCAGTCGCTCAAAAATCTGCTGCTCAAAAAGCCGCTCACGAAGATCACCATCAACGACATTGCCGAGGACTGCGGCATCAACCGCATGACGTTTTACTACCACTTCAAGGACATTTACGATCTCGTGGAGTGGTCGTGTCTGGAGGACGCGCGCCGCGCGCTCGAGGAGAAGAAAACGCACGACACCTGGCAGCAGGGCCTCCTGCAGATCTTCGAGGCCGTGCGGGAGAATAAGCCGTTCATCCTGAACGTCTACCACTGTGTGGACCGCGAGCAGGTCGAGCGGTATCTCCGCCCGCCCGTGGACCATCTCATTCTCGGCGTGATCGACGAGCAGTCCGCCGCCATGACCGTCCGCGATGAGGACAAGGCGTTCATCGCGCAGGTCTACGGCTACATTTTCATCGGCATCATGCTCGACTGGATCCGCGACGGCATGACCGAGGAGCCGGAGAAGATCGTTGACCGGCTCGCGCTTCTCATCCACGATTCGATCCGCGAAGCGCTCGCGCGCTTCAAAATTTAAGCAAATTCTCCGGTTTGATGAAAAACTTTACACTTTGCGCCCCCGTGATAAAACCCTTATCACGGGGGCGCTTCTGTTTATGGTAAATAAAATTCTTTGGGGTAATATAAGGCCATCAAAAGAAAAACAAATCTCACAGGAGGTCAATATTATGTATTACTCTGCCGGAACGTATGAATCCTTCGCCCACCCCGAAAAGCCGGAGGGCGTCGACAGCAAATCCGCCTATATCATCGGCACCGGTCTCGCCGGTCTGACCGCGGCCTTCTATCTCGTCCGCGACGGCCAGATGAAGGGCGAGCACATCCATCTTCTCGAAAAGCACGAGCTTGCCGGCGGCAGCTGCGACGGCTACCGCGACATCACCAAGGGCTTTTACATGCGCGGCGGCCGCGAGATGGACAACCATTTCGAGGTCATGTGGGACGTGTTCCGCGATGTGCCGAGCATCGAGACGCCGAACGTAACGGTGCTTGACGAATACTACTGGCTCAACAAGCACGACCCCAACTACTCGCTCTGCCGCGCGAGCGTCAACCGCGGCGAGGACGCCCACACCGACAAGAAATTCGCTCTCGACAAGGCCTCCGCCATGGCGCTCTCCAAGCTCTTTCTGACCCCGGAGAAGGATCTTGAGGACAAGAAGATCTCCGAGGTGCTGCCCGAGAGCTTCTGGAGCACGAACTTCTGGCTGTACTGGCAGACGATGTTCGCCTTCCAGCGCTGGTCGAGCGCGCTGGAGATGAAGCGCTATCTCTGCCGCTACGTCCACCACATCGACGGTCTGCCCGACTTCAGCGCGCTGCGCTTCACGAAGTACAATCAGTACGAGAGCATGATCCTCCCGCTCGTAAAGTATCTCGAATCCCACGGCGTGCGCATCGAGTACGGCATGGACGTGAAGAACGTCGTCATCGAAAAGCACGGCGATAAGAGAGTCGCCAAGGCCATCGTTTACGTGAAGGACGGCCAGGAGCAGACGCTCGATCTCATTGAGGACGATCTCGTGTTCATCACGAACGGCTGCTGCACCGATACCTCCTGCTACGGCGACCAGACCCACGCGCCCGACCTTTCCGGCATCGAGAACGGCAAGGGCGAGAGCTGGGATATGTGGAAGAACATCGCTGCACAGGCCGAGAACGGCGAATACGGCAACCCGGACAAGTTCTGCTCCGACGTGAACGCCACCAACTGGATGAGCGCGACCGTCGCCACGGCGAACGAGGAGATCATCCGGCACATCATCAACGTCTGCCACCGCGACCCGCGCGAGGGCAAGGTCACGACCGGCGGCATCGTCACGGTCAAGGACAGCACCGAGAACTGGTACCTTTCCTGGACGATCAACCGTCAGCCGCAGTTCAAGGCGCAGAATAAGGACACGGTGCTCGTGTGGCTGTACGCGCTCAACACCGACCGCCCGGGCAACTACGTCCGCAAGCCCATGCGCGAGTGCACCGGCGAAGAGATCTGCCGCGAGTGGCTCTATCATATCGGCGTGCCCATCGACCGGATCGACACGCTCGCGAGCGTAGCGTGCAACACGACGACGTGCTTCATGCCGTATATCAACGCCTTCTTCCAGCCGAGAAAGGAATCCGACCGGCCGCGCGTCGTGCCGGAGGGCGCGGTGAACTTTGCCTTCATCGGCCAGTTTGCCGAAACGCCGCGCGACACCATCTTCACCACCGAGTATTCGATGCGCACCGGCATGGAGTCGGTATACACGCTGCTGAACGTAGACCGCGGCGTGCCCGAGGTCTGGGGCAGCAAGTACGACGTGCGTGAGCTGCTGCGCGCGTGCTACTACGCCATCGATAAAAAGCCTCTCTCCGAGGCCGAGCTGAACTTCGGCGAGCGTGAGCTCATGAAGATCGTGCTCAAAAAGATCCGCGGCACGGACGTCGAGCTGCTGCTCAAAGAGAGCGGCCTCATCGAATAATTCCGAAAAAATCCGCAAAACAGCTGCCGCCGGTCAGAAAATCTGACCGGCGGCTTTTTGCCTTGACACAGGCGTTTGCCGTGTGTTATATAGAGAATATATCTGATTTTAAAAGGAGGGACTACCATGGACAGCGGCAGTAACGGACGAATATGGGGCATGGCGAGACGCATCCCAGGGACTTCGTATGGCCGCGCAGGCCGGTGAAGTCTCTCTTTTCCGCTGCTCACCATTGCCCGGATCGACGTGCGCCGCACGCCGGGCAGCGGTGATATTTTTTTGCCCTGCTCCGGCGCGGTTATCAAAAAATCGTTGAAACGGAGGGCAGAAACATGGAAAACAAAACCGAACTCATGCAGCTCCGCCACCCGGATTACGACCGGGAGCTGACGGAGCTCGTCCGCAGCAATCTCTCGCCGAAGGCGTTCCGCGAGAAGCTGCTCGACTATCACGAAAACGACATTGCCGCCGCGCTCGAGGCGCTCACGCTCTCTGAGCGGCAGCGGATCTATCACGCGCTCGACGCCGCGGAGCTCTCGGCCGTGCTCGAATACGCCGAGCCGATGACGGCGTATCTCAATGAATTGAGCCTCCGGCGGCGGGTGAACGTGCTCTCGCGCATGGACGCCGACGCTGCGGTGGACTATCTCAAAACACTCGAAAGCGGCGAGAAAAACACGCTCGTCGAGCTCATGGACGAGCCGAAGCGCCGCGAGATCGCGCGGCTCTGGGTCTACGGCGAGGACGAGATCGGCAGCATTATGACGACGAACTGCATCGTCATCCCCGAGGGGCTGAGCGTCAAGGCCGCAATGCACCAGCTCGTCGAGCAGGCCGCCGAGCACGACAACATCTCCACGATCTATGTTGTGGATTCCGACAACGCTTTCTACGGCGCGATCGATCTCAAAGACCTCATCATCGCGCGCGAGGGCGATCCGCTCGCGGAGCTGATCGCGACCTCCTACCCCTACGTTTACGCGCACGAGCGCATTGAAGACGCGCTGCCGCGCATCCAGGACTATTCCGAGGACTCCATCCCCGTGCTGGACGAGGAAAATCGGATGCTCGGCGTCGTAACGGCGCAAAGCCTCATCCAGACGGTGGACGACGCGCTGAGCGAGGACTACGCCCGGCTCGCCGGTCTCTCCGCGGAGGAGGATCTCAACGAAACGCTCGTGCAGAGCGTGCGCAAGCGTCTGCCATGGCTGCTCGCGCTGCTGGGGCTCGGGATGGTCGTGTCGAGCGTCGTCGGCCTTTTCGAGAGCGTCGTGGCGCAGCTCACGCTCATCGTGTGCTTCCAGTCGCTCGTGCTGGATATGGCGGGCAACGTCGGCACGCAGTCGCTTGCCGTCACGATCCGCGTCCTTATGGACAGCGAAACAACCGGCGCGCAGAAGCGGAAGCTTGTCTGGAAGGAGGCGCGCGTCGGACTTATGAACGGCGCGATCCTCGGCGCGGCCTCGTTCGCGCTCATCGGGGCATATCTTCTGCTGCGCGGCGAAGCGGCGCTCATGGCGTTCGGCGTTTCGGGCTGCATCGGCATCGCGCTCATCGCGGCGATGCTGCTCTCGAGCATTTCCGGCACGGTGATCCCGATCTTCTTCAAAAAGATCGGCGTCGATCCCGCCGTCGCCTCCGGCCCGCTCATCACGACCGTCAACGACCTCGTCGCAGTCGTATCGTACTACGGCCTCACCTGGCTGCTGCTCATCGAATGGCTCCATCTGGCATAAAACGCTTCCTGCCCGGCTCCGGTGAGCATTCACCGGGGCCGGGCAGGAAGCGATCGTTATTTAAAGCCATTTATTTTGCGGAGAGAAGTGCATGTATATTTTTCCCGCGGTGAACCGGTCTGCGGTCGATCCGCTGCAGATGCCGTCCGGTTTTCCGGGAGGATTTCGTATTTTTTATTTGCCGATCTGCTGCAGAACAAGCTCGGCGATCGTGGCGATGAATTCGCCGTTCGTGGGCCTGCCCGTGCTGCCGGAGAAGGCACCGCAGAAGATCTTTTCCTGCACGTCCTCGTCGCCGCGGTTCCATGCAATGTCTATCGCATGGCACATCGAGCGTTCTACGCAGGACGGCGTGGAGGAGAACTTTTTCGCCACCGTCGGATAAAGCACTTTCGTTATCCCGGCGGTGGAGTCCGCGTCGCGGATCGTGAAGAGGATCCCTTCACGCAAATATTGATAACCCTTGACATGCGCCGGTACGCCGATCTCGTGGAGAACGTCGGTGACGGCGCTTTCCAGATGTGCGGGCACCGGAGCCGGCGCGGCGACAGCCGCGGGAGATTTTCCGCCCGCTTTTGCGCACTGCCGCAGGCACTGCATGAGCGCCGCGGTGTCGCAGGGCTTGGGGATAAAATATGCCGCGCCGAGCTTTGCGCACTCGGCAACGACGGCGGCATTGACAAATCCGGTGAGAACGAGCACCGGCGGCGCATCCTCCCGTCCGGCAAGCCGGCGGAGAATAGCGAGCCCGTCAAGCCGCTGCTGGATGAGATCCAGCAGCACAACATCCGGGCGTGCCGTCTGGATCAGGGAAAGGGTCTCCAACCCGTCAGATGAAACACCGGCCGCTTCCATATCCCCCTCCCGAGAAAGCGCCTGCGTCATTGTTCGTTGGAAATCCGGGTCTGAATCGGCGATCAGCACTTGAAGTTTCATAATATCGCCTCCATATCGATTTTTTCTTCAGCTGATCAATTACCCGATAAAAATAGCACATTTTCTGTCCTGTTTCAACAAAACCACCATAAAGATGCCGTTAATTCGTTCGACATAATTCGACAGAACAAACGAAGCCGAAACCGAATCGAGGGCGAATCCCCATCATAGATCTCAAATGAAGATATCGGGATCCGTCAGGTATCGGACAGTGAATACTTGAAAATCAGCTTGTCTTCCGTCTTATGCGATCTCCCACACTACGGTGACGGTATCAGAGACATCAATATCGTCAGGCTCAATATCCAGATCATAGGCTTTTTCGGTCATCGGCAGTTCACAGCAGTCCATCATCAAGTCGCCCATCGGTTTGTACTCAAAATTGATCTCGCCCCAGGAGTAGTCGATACTCTGGATATCTTTCAGCTTGACGCCGCCGGCCTGGGTCAGAACCGCAGCCTTTTTCTTGGCATCGGCGACGGCCTTCCCGAGCAGCAGGTTCTTTGCGGCTTCCGGGTCTTTCACAGTATAGCTGATACGAAACTCCGGCCGGACTTTGCCGTTGGCAAGGGCATACAGGATCTTGCCCAGACGGTCGTTGTCGGACTCGAACTCCACCTTCAAGGCGTGGTTGAACTGGTATCCGACGAAACGCCGCTTGTAGTCGTTGTTCTTGTCCCGGTAGCTCTCATACTCCGTGTCCACATGGAAGCTGAGCGTTTTCAAATCAGACCGCTCAAACCCGAAGGCAGAAAGGACGTCCTTCAGCGCCTCCGTAGCCTCCGATGAGTGGCGCAGGGTCTCACCGTACTCCTTGAAGACACCGGTGAGGGTCATGGTGATACGGGTGATGTCGGGCTTGACTTTGATCTGCCCCTTGCCGGTTACACGAATCGTTCTCATTGTGCTTGACCTCCTTTGTCAGCGTTCAAAATCATATTGATCCGGTCTTTTGTCAACAGGAAAGACTGTCCCCGGGGATCAATAATGATCCCTCCCGGCATCTCCAAGCATCCCATCGGAAACGCCGATCCGATTCTCTTTGCTGCCGGTCTGGCAGCCGCGGTCGATCGCCTCATCGATGATACCGCTGCCGGAGAGGGTATCGCCGGGAAAATCGTCGTGACCGTGTTTCCGGGAAATATCAAAGCGGCCGAGGATATACGCCATGTCCTCCGGGAGCCGGCGCCTGCACTCTGCCTTCAGGATGGCAGGCACGCCGTAAAAGGCCTCCGCGATGCTCCCGGCGATGCAGGTCAGGGTATCGCAATCGCCGCCGAGGGAAACGGCAGTACGGATGACATCTTCGAAATCCGTCCCCTCCAGAAAGGCAGTGATCGCTTCCGGCACCGTCTTCTGGCAGCTCTCATTGTGATAATAGCTCGGCCGGATCTGGTCACAGGTGCGGGAGAGGTCATAACCGAACTCCTGCACAATGTAATCCCGGATCTCACCCTTGCTGCGGCCGGTCCTGGCGAGGAAGATCGCGCTGGAAGTTGCCTCCGCGCCTTTGATCCCCTCGGGATGATCATGCGTGACCTCAGCCGTCAGTCTGGCCTTTTCCCGCGTCTCTTCGAGCGTATCGAACAGCCAGCCTGCCGCAGAAACGCGCATGGCCGAGCCGTTGCCGCAGCTGCCGTAGGGCTTTGGCTCTTTCTCCCTGAGCCAACAGAGGAACTTCCTGCCGTAGCCGGCATCAGGATACTTTTTGCCCCATTTCCGCATCGACTTGATCAGCGCAGCCCGGATGCTGTCATCGTCCAAAAACCGGCTGTCCAGCAGGGCCTCCGCCACCGCTATCGTCATGACGGAATCATCCGTGAAACGGGAATTCTCGCAAAAGAGCGGAAACTCCTTGCTCTTGTTCCCCCTGTCAAATTCGTAGGGCGCTCCGATCATGTCGCCCAGAAGTGCTCCGTACATTTCCTCTCCTCCTTCTCATGCAGAAAACACGTCAACAAGCTTTTCGTCTTTGTGACGCGCACCCCCATATCCGGTTCTATTCAGCCGAGCAAGTTTATTATAGTACTTTTGGCTTTTTCCAGCAAATTATATCAGCAGCAGTGTCCAATAAAACGGACTCTGTTCGATATATCCCCGCATAACGAAGGAGAGCAGGCGAAATGCCTGCTCTCCAAAAGAAGCATAAAAAATCGAGTGTTCATAACATCAAATCCGTTATGAACACTCGATATGGTTGCGGGGAATGGACTTGAACCAATGACCTCCGGGTTATGAGCCCGACGAGCTACCAACTGCTCTACCCCGCGATATTGCAAGAGTTATATTACCACAGTTTGTGCCGCCCGTCAACACCCAAACGAAAAAATATTTTGACGGTCTTCGCCGTCAGCCCTCCATCTGCCGCCCGAGGAATCCCGCCACCGTCTGCGCGAGCTTGAATTCCAGATCCGTCGCCGCCGGAGAGCCGGGGTGCGAGAGGAACATCACACAGCCGAGCACGTCGCCCTCGGCCAGGATC
>OFML01002069.1_pt1 | contig 9803 bp, 7 predicted proteins | sample 1541831 | NCBI WGS metagenome assembly OFML01 (sample SAMN04209237, study PRJEB22552) | human gut metagenome | biome: gut; material: feces | host: Homo sapiens | place: USA: Oklahoma | reverse complement strand
CCCCCACGCCCACGCCGACCCCGGAGCCCACCGCAACGCCGGAGCCGAAGCCTACGCCGAACGCCGCCGATCTGGACGGATTCGGCTATGTGGAGCGGCCGGAAGAATACCTTCCCGAATACGAGGTACAGTATGTAAAATCCTCTGGCGGGTACGCGATCTTTCTCTCCAGCGACGTGAACCGGACGCAGCACTTCGATCAGGTGCTGGACGCCACGGAGGTGCGCGTCATTGCCCGGCAGGGGAAATCGGCGCTGATCATTGTAAATGACGGGCGCGCCGGCTGGGCCACCGCCTCCATGCTCGAGGACGCGCCGACGGCGCTTTACTGCCCCGGCCATAAGGATCTCGCGGACTTTCCGGATGTGGAAAGTCCTCCGCACGGCTGGCTGCCCGCCTATGAGACGTACTATGTCAAATCCACCGCCGGCGCCGGGATCTATATCACGAACGATCTGGCGCGGGAGGAGGTCTCGCGGCTGCTGAAGGACGGCACGGAAGTGACCGCGCTGGCGCGGGAGGGGACGTATATGATCCTCATCAAGGGCGACGGCTTCGCCGGTTGGGCGGATATCGATCTTTTGACTTCCGAGAAGCCCGCAGATTCGTAAGGACTTTGAATGCGAAAGAAATCCCCGCTTCGGTGCTTTACCGGAGCGGGGATGTTCGTTACTCGTTATTCGCTTTTATCTTCCGCTTCCAGAAGCCCTCCGGAAGCTGGACGAGGATAACGGCGCAGAGCATGATGCCGCAGCCGAAAAGCTCGCGTCCGGACAGGAACTCGTGCAGCAGCACCGCCGCGCCCAGCACGCTGAATACCGACTCCATGCTCAAAAGCAGCGTCACGGCGACGGGGTTGCCGTCGCGCTGCGCGGCAAACTGGAGCGTATAGGCGATCGCGCTCGAGAAGATGCCGAGATACAAAATCGGGATGATGTTGTCGCGAAGCTCGGCGAGCGTCGGCTCCTCCACGGCGAACATGCCGATGAGACAGACGACGGACGCCACGATGAACTGCGCGCAGTTGAGCTCCGTCGGCGAACAGAAGCGGACATAGTAATCCGCCGCGAGAATGTACACCGCATAGATCCCCGCGCTCAAAAGGACCAGCGCGTCGCTCGGTGAGATCGTGAAGCCTTCCTTCACGCTGATGAAATAGAGCCCCGTGAGTCCCAGCAAGACGCTGACCCAGAGACTCGGCGCAACTCTCTTATGCAGGAACACCACGCTGAAGAGCGGCACGAGCAGGATATACAACGTCGTCAGAAAGCCCGCCTTGCCCGCTTCAACGTCCGCAATGGCGTATTGCTGCACGATGGACGCGGCGATCACAAGCACGCCGCACACGGTGCCGCCGATGGCGATCTTTTTCGGGTCGCTCTTCTTCCGCTCCTCCGGCTTTTTCCGCCGGTTGGATACAAAAAGAAGAACTCCCAGCGACAAAGCTGCGAGCACACTGCGATAGAAGTTGAAGGTGATGGCTCCGATATGTCCCGCGGCCATGCGCTGAAAGGCAAACGCGGTTCCCCAGACAAACGACGCCGCCAGAGCCGTCAGCGCCGTTTTCAAGCTCAATCCTTTTTTCATAATGTGTATATTATATGGGTTCTCCGTCGAATTGGCAAGGCGTTGGCCCAAAAAACTCTTGTACAAAAAAACCGATTGAAGCACAGGGAAATGTGTGCTACATTCTGAGGGAAACGAATAAAGAGAGGAATAGACGATGAAGGCAGAGGACATTCGGCGGCGGCTCGCGGAGCTCGCGCTCGATACGAACGAATACCGCATCAACGCCGGCGGTGCGATGGTGCTTCACGGTCTGCGCGAGGAGACGCACGATCTGGACATATGGTGCACAAAAAAGCTTGGCGACGCGCTCGCGCAGCGCTGCGAGCCGCAAATGCTCCCGGACGGCGCGCGGCGGTTCGTCCCCGCGCCGGACGTGGAGATCTATGAAAACATGCTCCCGGGGGAGACGGTGTTTCTGAACGGCATCCCGGTCGCGCCGCTCGAGGACGTGCTCGCGCTCAAGCGGCAGCTCAACCGCGAAAAGGACCGGCGGGATATTGCCGTTCTGGAAGCTGCCATCGCCGCGCGCCGCGCGGCGGTAACGCTCGCGCCCATCGCGCCGGAGGATATCGCGGCGTGCACGGAGCTTTATAATTACTATATTGAAAACACCTGTATCACGCTTGAGGAGGAGCCGGTCACGCCGGAGGAGTTCGGTGCGCGTGCGGCGCGCATCACGAAGGACTATCCGTACATCGTCGCGCGCGACGGCGCGGGAAAGCCCGTCGGCTTCGCCTATCTCGACGTGTTCAACCCCCGCAGCGCCTACCGCTGCACCGCCGATCTTTCGATCTATGTAGACCGCGCCTGCCGCGGCAGCGGCGTCGGGCAGAAGCTCTATGCGGAGATCGAACGGCTGGGACGCGAGCGCGGCATAGAAAATCTCATCTCCATCATCACGTCCGACAATGAAGGCTCGCTGCGCTTCCACCGCAAGAATGGCTTCGCGGAGATCGGCGTAATGCCCGCTGTCGCCTTCAAATTCGGAAAATATCTGGACGTGAGCTTCTTCCAGAAGCATCTCGGCTGAACAGGGCAGCGGCATGGACGGAGAATTTGTAAATCTGACGCCGGAGAATAGCGGCTCCGAGCACCTTTGCTGCGTCATCCGCTCGAAAACGGCGGATCCGGGCGTGGAGGCAAAGCGCGCGGCTCGCCGCGCAGTTCGTCCATGTGGACACGCTCGAAAAGGCAAAATCCCTGCCCTGTGCGTTCAACAACCGGGCGATGTTCTATGGCGGAAAGCTTGTAGCCGTCAATCAGATCGACGCCGCCGCGCTCGAAAAGCTCCGGCAGAAGGCAGCCAAAGAAAACCGTTCCTGAACGGCATACGAAAGGCCCGTTTTCGAAAGTGCAAACGGTGCGGAAAATACTTCATCATTCACCATTCTCCAGATCAACCGTTGCTGCCTCCGCAGATGCTGAGACAGGAAATACCATAATGGATGTGATACACATCACCATCAATAGCCCAAGACAAAGTTTTTTTCACCAGATAAGGAAATGTGCTTCTCCTCATATTCGTCCTCCTCTCCAGATACAAATCTGTCCCTGCCGTTAAGAGCAGGGACAGAACATGGTTTATTCAAGTTTTTCCGGGTTTGATACAATTACCTCATGATCGTACCACTTTCCCTTTGTACCGATCAGCGCAAGGTTAAACGGCTCGTCCAGAGCCGGAACCGGAACATCAAAACCGTTGACTTCTTCGCTTATTCCATCCTCATAAGTTACGGTGTCCACAGTAGGCAGCAAAAGTTCTGCACCATCTTTCCGGGCATCCTCTGCGGTGCCCGGGAAAAGATTGACAATACTCTGAGAGGTAAGCGAAATGTGAATGGTCATTTTGCCGTCCTGAACCGTCAGCTTTCCTTTACCATCGCATGTCTCGTTGACACGGAACATGCTGCTGTCTGTTTCAAAATCAGCAGAATAGATGCCATCTTCCAAAGTTGTTTGTTGTTCCTGCGAAACAGCTGGCGGGCTGGAGCCGTCCTGAGCAGATGGATCCGTCTGATCGCTGCATCCAACGGCGAAAACAGCGATCAAAGCAGCCATACACAGGAGTGCCGTTCTTTTTTTCATGCTCGATCTGTTCCTTTATTGATCGATTACAGCACCAGTATGTGCAACATATAGCTCATGAATGGCCGGAAGCCGACCGAGGCCCGCAATCTGAGTATCAACGCTCTCAAAAGCGCCGGATGCGTTGAACATACTCTTCCAGGAATCAGCATCATCGCCTGCCATATCATTGTTTGCATGGTCACCTGCAACGACCATCAGAGGACGAAGGATGACTTTCTTATAACCAGCTTCTTTGATGCTTTCAATAACAGCATCGCAGGCGGTTGCTTCCGGTTCACCCTCAACGGTACCGATGAATACATTGTTGTATCCCAGAGCCTCCATCTGAGCCTGCATCTGGCTGTAAGATACCTTTGCTGTGTGGGAAGTACCGTGACCCATAAATACGAATGCAACGCCGTCTGCCTTTGCTTCATCCAGAGTCTGGTATCCAGCTGTCTTAACCGCTTCTGCGGTAACAGCCTCTGCAACAGCTTTTTTATCTTCATTGATAACAGTTGCATCGGTACCGACATCGCCCAGAAGGGGAGCGGCGATCTGAACCGATTCAAATTTATCCTGATAAGATTCTACGGTTTCTGCCAGCTCATCATACTCAGCACCATACATCAGATGGGTAGGCTGAATCACCAGATTCTTAACACCATTTTCTACCGCACGGTCAAGCGCCTGCTGGACGTTATCAATCTTTTCTCCGTCACGAGCCTGCACATGATTGATAATGATCTGGGCGGTAAAGGCTCTTCTGACCGACCAGTCCGGATAGGCTTCCTGCAAAGCGTCCTCAATGCTCTTGATGTCAGCAACACGGCTGTCATTAAAAGAGGTTCCGAAGCTGACTACGAGCAGTTCATTTTCGCCGATTTCATCACCGTTGCGGGGATCATCTTTAGAAGCATCTCCAGTATCCCGTCCAAAATAGTCTGGATCTGCAAATTCGCCGGAAACCAATTCCTTTTGGGCATCCGTCAGGGCATCCCAGGCAGCTTTTGCGGCCTCACATTGTTCATCCGTGTTTTCGTTTCGTTCTTGCACATAGATTGCGTCAATCATCTTGGACACCTCATCAGCAGCAGCTTGATCGTCAGAGACTGGATTGGCAGAAGGCACCTCTCCTACGTTGTCCGATGTCTCGCTTTTCTGAGAACCGCAGCCGACAAGAGATGTTGCAATGCACATCGCAAGCAGGAGTGCTACAAGTTTTTTCATGTTCTTCATTTTCTTTCCTCCATTGATTTATATCTTTTTGTGGTTTAAGCCACGAAAAAGCAGTAGTAAAATGGAGAAAAGTATGCTAAAGATATGCCAAAAAAGAAAGCAGCAGTCATACATGACTGCTGCTGCCGTTTTTTCGCAACAAAATAGCCCATTTCTCCATAACTCGAGAGCAAATAGACTTTAACAATCTGAGCAGGTCTCCTGACTTGCGTATCATAAGCCTTCCGCACAGCCTTCTCAGGATTAACTCCCAATGACCGACTTTCGTCATGTGCGGTGCCTCCGCGCATACAGTGGCGGTACCGTTCCGGATTCCAACCGGATTCCCTATTCTCCATCAACTCTATACAAAATCGATGGCACTCAGATATCATATTTACTAAACAAAAATATCATAGTAATGCATATTTGTCAAGCAACTAACAGACGATAAAAAATTATTATTAGTAAAGCTTTGATCAAAGAATATATCCATACGAACGATTCCTCTGGTGTAAATGATGTGATTTTGTGTTGCCAATAAAAAAGCAAAATCAATTTCAACATCGAGCAGTTCAGTACTAGTGTACCATCTATCTGCACTTTGGACAAGGATCTTTGACGCTGTCTAACAATGCACGTCAAAAGAGCTATCTGACTTCATTTGAAATCAGATAGCTCTTTTCTTGTGAATAATGAAATTCTGTTGCCAAATCGTTGCCGCGAGGGGCTTCAAGGCTTAAAAAGTCCAGTGTTTACGGGCTTTTTTGAACCTATGCAATCATTCCCACTCGTTGTTGGGCATCGTGTTTAACGGATTTTGCTTCATAAATTTGATACCTCATTTTTTTGATTATTTGATGTGTCCATATTATCCAGCCTATACGATGGGCTGTTATCAAATTGTTATCGGTGGTGATAACGGGGGGTAGCAGGGTTGTTGTTTTCTCTGGTGGTTTACAACTACATTTTACCACGAAAGGCAGGGAAATGCAATAACCATCCTTGCTGTGGCGTATCAAGGAATCTTACTGAACATATGGCGCACCTTATCCAAACGGCTGTTTGGACGACGGGGCTGGATGACTGGCTCGCCGACAGTGGCCTGATACCCTTTCAGTTCCGTCAGGCACACGCTCCGCCCGTTGGTGTAAAAGGCCAAATCAGTACGGTATGCCTGTATGCAACGGGCGGGAATCTCGCCAGTAAAGACAACTTCATCCTTTTTTATCTGGGCCGTTTCGATGGTGGCACAGTATTTCGGCGCATCATGATAAGCCCTGGAAAGGTATTCCTGGGGCGCATAGAGGGTGAAGGAGAGATAAGGTTCCAGCAACTGCGTCCCAGATTTCTTCAATGCCTGTTCCAATACAATCGGGGCCAATGAGCGGAAGTCCGCCGGCGTACTGACCGGGCTATAGTAAAGTCCATATTCAAAGCAAATCTTACAGTCCGTTACGTTCCAGCCACACAAGCCTTGCCCCAAACCGTAACGGATACCATCCATGACAGCGTTTTGAAAACTCTGGTTCAGGTATCCCAGGGAAACCCGGCTCTCGTATTTTACACCGGAGCCAAGCGGGAGCGGTGTAACAGACAGTCCGATAGATGCCCAAAACGGGTTAGGCGGCACCTCGATATGGATGGTGTGACTGGCCACTTTGAGCGGCCGCTCTAAATAAATGACGGTGGGTTCCTTCACTGCTGTTTCAATCTTGTATTTTTCCGTCAGCAAAGCGGAAACAACCTCCAACTGCATCCGACCCAAAAAAGAAAGAATGATCTCATGGGTGGTGGAATCCACCTCGTAGTGCAAAAGCGGGTCAGTATCCGCAATTTGCGTAAGAGCGTCCAGCAACCGGTCTCTTTGCTCTGCCGTTTTTGGCGTAATCGTCGTCCGCAGCATAGGGAAGGGAACATCACTCCACATTTCACGAGGAAGTTGGGTTTTGTCCCCCAATATATCGTTTAATCTCAAGCTGTCGCTGGGAAGGATGACAATTTCGCCCTTATGGGCGGTATCTGTCCGAACAATCTCCCCTTTGGATGGAATACGCATCTCTGTGATTTTCAGCTTTTCTCTCCCGGCCAGGGCCACCGTATCCCGCAGACGCAGCGTTCCGCTGTATAGCCGCAGATAGACAAGCCTCTGGCCGCAATCTGTATACTCCACCTTAAAAACTCTACCGCACAGGGCGGCGCTCCCCTGTTCCTTGGTCGATTGGAACAGCCCTATCACCGCATCCATCAACTGTTGAATGCCAAGGCCGTTTTTGGCGCTACCATGATAGACCGGGAGCAGGGAGGCGTCTTGAACTCGCCGCTGTTCTTCTTGCGCAAGTTCTTTCTGACTGATTGATTCTCCTGCGATATACTTTGCCAATAACTCATCGTTATTTTCGATGACCGAATCCCACACCTCTGCACTAGTGTTTTCTGTCAGAGTTATTTTCGAGGACAGCGACACTGTCTGCTTGATGATAATATCAGCGGAGAGCTTATCCCGAACAGACTGATATACGCTCTCCAAATCAATGCCAACCTGGTCGATCTTGTTGATAAAGATAATGGTGGGGATGTTCAATTTCCGTAGGGCATGGAACAGAACACGGGTCTGGGCCTGCACGCCATCTTTAGCGGAGAGCACCAAGATGGCCCCGTCCAAAACAGCCAGAGAGCGGTATACCTCTGCCAAGAAATCCATGTGGCCGGGAGTATCCACAATATTGACTTTACAACTGTGCCACTGGAAAGAAGTGACTGCCGTTTGAATGGTAATTCCACGCTGCCGCTCCAAAAACATAGTGTCCGTTCTCGTTGTCCCTTTTTCGACGCTCCCCGGCTCTGAAATGGTTCCGCTGGCATACAGCAGGCTTTCTGTCAGTGTCGTCTTGCCCGCATCTACATGGGCAAGAATCCCGATATTGATAATGTTCATGTCTATCCTCCATACAAGGCCCAAAAGGGCGCAAAAATCCCCAGCGGCAAATACTTTTACCGCTGGGGATCATGACTTCGGATACATAGAAACGCATTCAGCTAACATGAGCCGTTATCCGTCACGATATTTGATAAAAAGGCAAAAGCATTCTTAAATTGGGTACAAAAACCAAGCCCCTGCAAGGGGCAATTATTTTTGTGCCCATTATCAAATTTTATTTAAGAATACCTTGCCGCATGTTGAATAGACTCCTCAAATCAGGATGACAGCAGTATAGCATAGCACACTCTAAAATGCAAGAAGTTTTTACCCGCTGTCCCAAATAAATCAGGAGGGCATTCACCGGGACACCCTCCGATTTGGGGCCTCATGCGCAAATAATTTCTGTGTCCACGATTTCCGCCGCACACGCCCGAATATTGTTAGTCCCTCTGCAACTCATACCACAGACCGTTGCCCTCGTCAAAGATGTACTTTTCCATGAAATTACCTCCATTTTTTGTGATTATCGTGCGCCTACCCTCATTTTTGACCTTGCACCCCATTTCCGCTCCTTTTCGACCTGTTCCTGCTGGTAAGCTGCCTCCAGTATCCTGTCCGCCTGTTCCGGGCCAATGGCCCGTCTGACCCGCTCATAGTCCCTGACTTGCCCTTTCAAGCCGTCCCTCTCGGCACAAACCTCATAAATCCTGGCTGACAGGGAGCCGTTCTTACTGACCTCACGATCATAGGCGCTCTGCAACCGCTCAAACTTGCTCTTGAGGTCGAAGTAGGCCCGGTAGACGGAGCGCAGCACCTTGACGATCTTCTCCCAAAGGGGCTTGGCCTTTTTCTCCCGGTAGGACTTGGCCGATTCCAGCGGCCCCGCCTCCGGCAGCGTCCGCTCCGGGTCGTCGGAGAAGTCCGCCGCCAGTTTCTCCATGCCCTTGAGCAAGGGCGCTACATCGTCCAGCTTAGCCCTGGCCTGGGCCGCTTTCTTCTCAGCTGATGCTGCCTCCTTATTCTTTTTGTCGGCCTCAACCTGGGCCAGCGCCGACACCTCTTGAAGCTGTGCAAGCCGTTCCTGCTCACGCTCCGTCTTGAACTGCGTAACAGTCAAATGTTCTTCGGAACTACCACGTTCCCCACGCTCTACATCGTCATAGCCAGCGGAGCGCATATGCTCAAAGAAATCATCTTGCAGGACACTGTACGACTTTCGTAGAACGGGTTTGCCCTTAGCTGTGCGTAACGGCTCCCCGGTGGTTTCGTCCAGAATGGGCTTGGACGCCCACTTCTTGCTCATGCTCACCTGCATGATCGTTTCCTTGACCTTGCCCACCAGGGACTTGTCCTTGCACCGCTTTGTCCAGCGTATCTCCTTCTCCACTACCGGGATATAAACCACATGGAGGTGGTAGTGGTACACGTCCTCCCCCAGCGTCTCGGACATGGCCCGGTTGCGCTCGTCAGCGTGCATGACCGCCGACAAAATATACTGCTCTCCGCCCACGATTTTGATTGCGGCTTTGTATGCTTCGGTGTAAAATTGTTTTGCAAAGTCATAGCCGCCGTGGTTGTAGAAGTAAGCGGAGTTTACGTCAAAGACCAGCTCACCATATCGAAAGGCATCCTCCTTGATACCACGAGTGGAAATCACGCCATCAGCCTCCATTCGAGCAAACATCTCTCGATACCCGGCAGACGGGGTTTTGAAATGGACATTGAGCGGCGTCCGCTCCAGTACAATGTCCTGATTGACATAGGAATCCTTCTCACGCTCGTTGTGCTGCTGGGTGTTACCGATCTTGGTTTCGGTCAGCCTCATATTTCTTGCGTTGGTACGGTCAATACCGTCGCCTCTCGCCATAGGCAAAAATCCTCCTGTTTCAGATGTTGGGTTGTTGAAAGAGGACGGGGGTTCGGGGGAGGCACTTCCTGCGGGAAGTGTAATAACCCACTATGACACTTTCATCCCTTCGGTCTGCAAAGTGTCGTGGGCTCTCCGAGGGGGTGTGGGGGCTTTGCC
>OFML01002065.1_pt1 | contig 9814 bp, 8 predicted proteins | sample 1541831 | NCBI WGS metagenome assembly OFML01 (sample SAMN04209237, study PRJEB22552) | human gut metagenome | biome: gut; material: feces | host: Homo sapiens | place: USA: Oklahoma | reverse complement strand
CCCTACGCTCTGAGCCGTTGCCCCACTTTCCGGCGATAACCTCCTGTGCAATCTCGTCCACGCTTTTGGAGGGGGACGATGTCGCACCTTCGCCGTCCAGGTATCCCTGTACCATGTCCAGAAACCGCTGCCAGCCCATATCAAGAGTGCGATGGGGGCAATACTTTCCGCTGTAGTCCTGGTGCTTGGTTACCTTATCGATGCCCCAGCCGCGCTCCTTGAGCAACTGAGCGATTAATTCAGCGGCGTTGCGCTCGGCCGCCTCAAATTTTGCACCGCCGGACTTGCTGTAGCAGATTTCCACAGCGATACCCTGCCGGTTGCCGGTGCCATTCGCGCCGTCACCTGCATGCCAGGCGTTACGGTCCAGGGGGATGCCCTGTACGTCCTCCTGATCGTCCACGGCAAAGTGGAAGGATACCTGCTTGTTGTTGCTTAGCATGTAGTTGATCTCATTGCGTGCGCTTGCATCGTTGGCGGTGTTATGTACCACGATCCTGGTAGGGGTCATGGTATGGGGGCATTTGACGCTGTACATGTTTTGGGGCATTTCCATTTTTACGATGTTCATATGTTTTTCCTCCTAAAAAAATAAATATAAAAAAACGCACCTTCGAAAAGATGCGTTTTTATGGCGTAAAAAGTATGTAAATGTGTAAATCTACAGAAAACTATGTGTTTTTTCATGAAACTATGGGAAACTTTTTTTAAAAAAATGATTGACTATTTTAGTATCTAAGTCATATAATATAACATGTAATCGATTACATGTTACGCTAAACAGGCCTTAAGGAGTAGTTCGCCCACCATCTGGGAAAGGAGGAAACTTAGGGCCTTATATTTTTTTGTCTGGGAGTGTTAAAAATGGCAACTACAGCGATTCTTATTGATGGTGGTTTTTATAGAAGACAAGCTAAAAAGTATGGTCTAATCACAAGCAGCGCATCTTTTTCAGCCGAAAAATTATATCAGTACTGCTTTAAACATCTAAAAGACGAAGAAGAAACTAATAAAAGGCATCTTTATAGGATTTTTTATTACGATTGTCCGCCATTAGATGTTCCTGTCTTTCATCCGTTAAGTCAAACAACAGTAGACATGAAAATATCACCTACATATACATGGACTAATGAATTTTTTAAATCTTTAAGGCAAAAAAGAAAAGTGGCCCTGAGGTTAGGTACGTTGTCTAATTTTCCGTCTTACCTTTTAAAACCGGGAGTGCAAAAGGCATTATTTGATGGTTCTAAAAAATTTGATGAAATAAAAAAGGAAGATTTTGTGTTAGATGTAGACCAAAAAGGCGTAGATATGCGAATTGGATTAGATATTGCATCCTTATCTTACAAACGGCAAGTGGATCAAATTATTTTAATTGCGGGGGATAGTGATTTTCTTCCAGCTGTGAAACACGCAAGGCGAGAAGGGATCGATGTGATTCTAGATACTATGGGGCACCATATAACGGATCAATTGGCGGAGCATGTCGATGGAATGCAATCTCACTATAGAGATATCTAAAAACGAAAGAATTAGATGGGAGCGGGAATACCGCTCCCTTTTTGATTGCCAGTAATATTAAATCTGAACAAAACCAATCAAATACGAACAATTATGCTGTCTCCCAATTTTGCGGGTATTGGTCTGGGGTATAGACGTTGTTGTCTACTTTTGAGCGATACAATAGATCTTTCCACCACCCCAATTCGTTTTTGGAAAAGGCCTTTCCGAAAGTAATCACTTCTGGAATGATTCGGATCCCATCTTTGTACTCAAGATCCTCCCATAAGTTGGGCGCATGATCTGGATCTTGATCTTCCCTGTCGTATAAGTCAACTGCGGCCCGTTTTATTTTGCCGTCCCAATTGATGCGTGTACCATTGGGGATAAGCCCCCCAGTATACCGCATCCTACGGCATGCATCGGGGGCAGTCGATATGGTCTTGTCGTCCAGGTTGTCCGCCCCCTGTACCAATACGGCGCGCAGGGAGCGGGCTTGTTGTTCCGTCATGGCGTACCTCCTGTGATGATGCCGAGGGCCTGTTCTGTGGAGAGTTCCCCGCCAGTTTGGGTGGTGTCGATGATCTCATACCAGCCGTCTGCCACGTTTGTATCAATGCAGGGATAGGTGTCTATGCCGTCCAGTGTGACCAACATGCCGTCCCCAGCAATGATGCGGTACATGGAGGTGTATTCTCCATCCGGCTTACTAGGAGATACTGTGACCCCACCATCAGTGCGCATATAGCGATATAACGGTACAATCTGCAATCCTATTCCTCCTTGTAATTGTAAATAATGGTTGCATTGGTTGCTCCCCAAGGTGCTCCGGATACCGCTTTTTCGGCCCACGGTACTTTGATTTCCGTGAGATTAGTACATTTATTGAATGCAGAGGAGGGAATACTAGACAGGGTGCTCCTGAACGTCAACGATGTTAGCCCAACGCACTCGTTGAATGCATAGTTGCCTATACTGGCCAGATTACTTGGTAGGCTAGTCAAGGCAAGGCTGGTACAGTTGGCAAGGGCGTAGGTATCAATGGCCGTTATGCTATCCGGGAGGCTGGTCAGGGCGAGAGTGGCACAACTACGGAATGCGGAATCACTAAGAATCGTTACAGCATCCGCGAAGGTGAGGGTGGTCAAACGCCATGGCTTCTCTCTAAGGCAGTAGAAGGCGTACTCGGAGACGGTTGTTCCGTACCAGGTGCCGTCCGTGATATATCCATTTTCATCCCATTCGCTCGGTACAAAGCCAATGGATGGAGGTTCTGGCCCGCCCTGTATACCCCGGATTTCATCAGGCATTTGTACCGGGGTCATTTGTTCGGATTTGCCAGTCTTTTCACGGACAGCATCCCCGATATTAATCAACGTTTGGCCGTCAATCACATATTTCAAAATGCGGTCACCTCCGCTTGCGGCAAGGCTTCCAGTACGTCCTGGACAATTTCCTGCTTGTCTGATTCTGTCCAGTAATCGACGCCCTTTACAGGCGTTTTGCCGTCTTTCCCAGCAGGGCCGGTAGCGCCATCAATGCCGTCCTTGCCCGCCGGGCCGGGTTCCCCTTGGGGCCCGGTATCGCCCTTTGGCCCCTGGGGACCTTGCGGGCCAGTGGGCCCAATATCACCGGTGTCTCCCTTATCGCCTTGTGGCCCGACGAAGCCTTGGGCAGTAACGCCCGTGTCGGTATCGCCTATATACCAGTGACCGTTATCACCAATATGAGGAGAGACGCCGTCCTGGCCGGCAGGCCCTTGGTCACCTTTCTCGCCCTGCGGTCCAGGATCTCCTTTAGGCCCTTGAGGCCCAGTTTCTCCGACGTCTCCCTTCAGACCCGCCGGGCCCCTCTCACCAGGCGCTCCATCCTGCCCGGCAGGTCCACGCTCTCCAGGGGCGCCGTCTTTGCCGGGATCTCCCTTGTCGCCCTTTGGGCCCTGCTCACCTTGCGGCCCGGCGGGTCCAGGATCCCCCTTATCGCCTTTTGGGCCCTGCGGCCCTTCTGGCCCAGGGGTACCCGTCCCATTCTCTTCCAGATCCTCGATCCGTGCACCGTAGTCCTGTAGGATGGTGGGATACTGCTGGGCAATCTCACCGTCCACATCGGGCACGTCGACAACACGCAATTCCGCAATATAGGTCTTGGCGACAAGGTCTGTGTTACGTTCCCAAGCATAATACAAGATCACCTTGCCCTGTGCAGCAGTCGTGTTGCGGGTAATAGTCCATTGAGCAATGTAGCCGTCGTCGGAAGGGATCATCTCCAACGGGATCTTGTCCACGTCACCGCGGTCGTTGCAGGTACAGGCGTACATAGTGCAGCCATCAAGATCGGCATCTCCAACACGTGACGGTATCGTGACGGCTATGATATTGGCATTGTGCTCTCCCTCTACAGGATTGGACATGGCTTGTACGATTACGGTACGACTTGGTGATATATTACAGGTAATCATCCTATCGCCTCCATCATTTCCACCGACCTATAGCAATCATGGTATAGGTCACCATTTTCCAGGCTGTGGAACTCCCGTCCAGATTGTAAAACCATACATTAGTGGTTGCAGTATAGTTGCAGTCAGCACATGCCACCATATCGTAAGGCCGGGCGACATTGACAACAGCCGTATAATTATTGTCCACAAACTCTTGGGGGAAGGTTACAACAATACCGTCGGTTTCTATAACTTGGTCGGTCCTGCGGATAGAGCAGATCATGGTTCCATCCGGGTATTTAATCCAAGTTCCCCGATCGTTGCTGCCGCTGGTCACCGATGGATAGATTTGCTCCCAGTCGCTCCAGGACTTGGAGTTATAGCGTCGCATCCAGATGCAGCCTTCATTTTGACAGATGTAATATTGATAAACCTTGCTTTCCGCAAAGATACACAGGAGGCATCCAGAGGCTTTCACAGGATAGTGCCGGTCGGTAGTAGCATTGGAGGTATAGTTCTGTACATAGATACCGGTTGTTTGAACGGTATCCAAATCCTCAGTCGTGAGATTCGTCTTAACCGACAGGGACTTTTCCTCCAGCTGGTTGATGTTATTTTGCAGATTTGTCGCTTGGTTTTCGTCCAAAGTATTCTCCAGATTCTCGAACCATGTCTTAAATTGGTCGTCGTACTGGGCGAAAAGGGAAGTGGTGTCGATCTGATCTATGACCCCTGTTACGATGCCACATTGAGAAGTGTCGTAGCGCGTGTCCGTAACATCCGCCTGCTTGATGACCTTGGCGCCAGCTCCCACGGAAATATTGGCAAGCCGTAGCTCATATATGTCGGCTGTACGGGTAAGGGATGGGGCGGAAGGGGATGATGCCGCAGTACCTGTCTTAATTGCCAGACTGATGGTGCGATCTGTCATACTGAGACGTAGCACTACAACATCAATCCTTGGCAGTGTATTGTTAGCTGCTGAGACGGTCAAGGCTGTGTCCTGTTCCGTCCATGCGAACCGGCCATTGACAAAGCCTCTGCCAGCCTTGACGGTTATATTCATACCGCTAGAAGCCCTCACGGCAAAATTATCTGCGGGATCGGCATAGACTCCATTGGTCACAAGAGCTGAAAAAATCTTGGATACAAACTCAGCATTTTCTGCCCGGTCAAAAATAGGTTGTCCTTCTTCGTCTTCCCCTGTAATTTCAGAATCAAAAAATCCATATCGCATTGCCATTGTTATCGGGTCACCTCTCTTTTAATTCGCTGCATGATAGTCATTTGTCCTTCCCCAAAAACCAGGGAGATAGTAACGCCACCATTTTCATAGGTTTCTGTAATTTCTGTGATGCGTGTTTCCGCTTCAATTCCTAAGTCTTGGTTGAGAAATGTACATTTGTCACCCAAATCGTAATCTGTTTTATATTCTAAATTAGAATACACATTAACTTTGGCATCGAATGTCTCCACCAGGGGATACTCTTCCAATTTTTCTTTGCCGCGTTGTAAAAGGACGGCGGTATATTCTTCCTCCGTCATTTCGGTATCATCGTCTTTTTTGCGCTGAAGATCCCTGGCATCTACATAGAGTTCCCGCCGTGGTTGGCCATTTGTCTGATCCAGTGTGACAACGGTCCTATCTTCGCCCTCACCGGCCCCGGCGATATAAGCGAAATTTTTCGAACTGCTGTGGTCGGTGACATAAGACAGGGACTGGATGTTCTCGTACTGGTCGCTGAACACGGCCCAGGAGTTGTCGCTTTGGCCTTGTGTACGGTCAAGGCCCTGCCATACCTCAAACAGCAAGGAATGGTTGTTGTGCAGATAAGAAATCCGGCAGGACAGCTCATCCTCTTTGCCCAAGGCGTGGATCTTATCTAGGAGAACGTCGCCGGTGGCTTGTACCTCGATATTGGAGCCATACCCTAATTCCGGGGCACAGGATAAATGGAGGATTTTGCGCGCGGGGTCGGAAGGGGAGACGGCCAATAGGTTCACCAGGCGGATCATAATGTCGCCTGTTTTGCCTGAAAGATTTTGTACCTTATCAATCACACGATCTGCTAAAATTCCTTTCAGGAACCGTCCTTTCACGATGACAGTCTTCTCGCCGTTTTCCGATTGGCTGAACCCAATCGATTCTAACAAACCTAGTTCCGTATCGTCGCTGCGGTAGAGATAGGATCCACTCTGAAACATGGCGTAGTATTTCGTATCGCAGTAAAGGCTAAAGGATCCTGTGTCGTAGTATTTGCGGGTCCAGATAAAGGAAGTAAACTGATCCACTAGGCCGATTGGCTGAAAAGCATCATCTAAAATATATAGTTCCAGCACGGCTACACCCCCAGATACTTAGGTGTATAGTAGAGCTTGACGTTCAGGTTGGTATAGTTCTCTTCGGCATTGTACTCCAAGACGTTGTCCCCTACAGAGAGCTGGAAAAAGGAGCTCTGCCGGTCAATCTTGTGGAAGACATTCTCCCCATTGAGAGTGACCCGTTTTTTGCCGCTGTTAGTGTCTACAATGAGGGTATCCCCTTTTGCGAGTTGGGTTTCGATCCGGAGAAATTCCCCGGTATCGACACGGGTAATGGAAGGGCTCGTCACTGGCCCACGGGAGGCGATAAAGTGGATCTCTAATCCGGTGTCCACATCACCGTCATTGATGATATTGGCCTCTTGGCGGAGGGTGCGATAGCCGGTGATGAATCCCTTGTCCTTGCGGGAAGCAAAAGGAAAGGCCAGCATCTTGGTGATGCCGGCCATGTCCTGCCCGAAATTATCAATGCCCAGTAGATAGGGCTGAGGGCATAAGAGGCTGAGGGAGAATTGCAGGTTGTCATAGAGGTTGGAAGTGGAAAACCGGAAGGATTCCACATAGTAATCAATGGTGCGCTGGATGCCGCAGTAGTCTACCGTCAATGTCCCAGCCAATTGTGGGTCAAACAGGCGGATGAGTTCTTGACGCAGGGAAGGCGTATTGGCGGTATCGGCGATTTCGCCTGTGAGGATGATGCTGCGGGAAGCAATGCTTTTCCCGGTGACTACCGATCCCCAGCCCTGCGCCATCTGGGCGGTAGTAATTTGGGAAGTGGGGGCTTCCAAACCCTCATAGTCTATGAGACGGACGGGGGTATCTTTGCCGATGGTCAGGGATTTATCATTGCAAGATAGGGTCAGGACAAGATTTCTAGAATCCATTGGCAAGCTCCTTATCGGTTTTACGCAGGATGCGTTCCAGTTCAGCAGGAGATTTGACCGGCTGATAGATGTTGACGGTAGAGGTACGGCGGTTATCGCTGTAGGAGGATGACCGGGTAGACATGGTGGTATGGTAGGATGCAGCCCCCAGGATAGCGGCGGAGGTACGTGCTTGTTCCGCCAATACTGCATTTTGCATTTTGGCTACAAGACTTCGGGTAGTGGAGGCTGGCAAGGAGCGGAGAGTACGGAGGGAACGAGTAGTTGATCCCGATCGGAAATTAGTATTCCAGCTCCAATTACCAAACTCAGTGTTGGGTGTCTCTAATTTTAGATTGTTGATCCAGGCATCTGCCGCCGCTTTAGCTGCTTTAGCATATGATATTTCCCCTTCTGTTTCTGCGGATTTACCAGATTCGCGCGCAAGTGCTTCGGCTCTCGTTTCGGCCTCCGGTAGCTTTCCATCAATGCCCTCAATGTACCCATCTACAGAGCTACCGCCAACAGCAATATAATCCTCTCTTGCTTGTCGCGCGTTCTCCACAGCGTCAAGATACATTTGCCAAGAAAATTCGTCTTGGTTTTCGTTATATCGCTTCTGTGCTTGTTCGACAGCAATATTGGCCTCCTCTAGTTCCTGCCTCAGCTGTTCCTTAGTTTTTTGACTAAGATCAACATGGGTTTGGCCAACTTCCCCTAACAGCTCTGTAGCTTTATCATAGTTACCTTCAGACAGCGCAAGCGAGGCTTCTTCATACCCATTGATATTGTAGTAATAATCCTTGAGGAGTTGTTCACTTTCGTCATAGGCTTTTTGAGTTTCTAACAGATATTGCTTTTTCTGATTTATCTGATCTTGATAATAGTACTCGTTTAGACCGTCCTTAGCTAGCTGTGCCTCTCTAAGTTTGTCTTCTAATTCAGCGAGTTCAAGTGTTGCTTTTTGCAGTTCTTTTTTTCGCTGTATTTGCTCCTTTTCTAGATCTCCATGTTTTTCAAGAGCTTCTTTGTATACGGCTTCTTTGGCATCCAGTTGGATTTGGATCCTTTTCTTTTGGATGTATTTGTCAATTGCATCCGCGCCGTCCTTATATGCAAGCGTCTCGTCGTCTACCCATTCAATGGCTCCAGGCATTTCCTCGTTAAGCTGCTCGGTGATCTCCCGGACACGATCTTTGCTTCCAACAACGTTTCCCTCTTCATCTACAAGGGTTTGCAGCTCTTTCCATAGAGCCTCTATGTTGTCAACTTCTTTGAGGTCTTCTTCTGCTTTTTTGGCCTGTTCTTCCTTTAAGGCTTCATATGCCTCCGCATTTTCGTACACTTGCTCGTTGAGCTTTTCCATCTCGGTGCGTTGATCTCCGCTGAGGAGCACCATAGAGCTTAATCCACCTAATAGGCCGCCGATTGCAATAACTGCTAAGCCAATGCCGCCGGTCATGGTACCAAGCACCGTAACAAGGGTTTGGAATCCTGTTATGACAGACTGTATAGCCGAATGGATAGCCATTGCTGTTTTGAGCGAGACAAATACGCCAATTACCAGTTTGAGCACATCCCAAAGTTGTTGCCCATTGTCAACGATCCACGCAAACCCTTCAATTAACTTTGGGATAGCTTTTTTTACCAGGTCTGTGATACTATCCATTATTCCTGCAAACCCTTTAGCCACTTTGTCCATAGAAGTTTTCAGTTTACCGCTGGATAGATTGCGGATAATAGAGTTAACCGCATCGGTTGCCTCATCGGCGGAATCTTTCAATGGATCTTCCAGGCTCTCATAGATTTTTAGGCCAAGACCTTCTAACGATGACTTTAAAATGGTGGTTTTCCCGGAGAGATTATCTTGCATGGTTTCCGCCATATCTTTGGCTGCACCGTCCGCATCTGCAATTGATGCGGTCAACTTGTCAAAATCTTCATCGCTTGCATTCATAATGGCTAAAAATCCGCTCATGGCTTCTTGGCCAGCGATATTGGCGGCATACTGTGCTTTTTCGCTGTCTGTTAGATCAGCGAATTTACCTCTTAACTCCTGCAAGGTCTGATTTAGGGGTTTCATAGAACCATCTGAGTTGGTCGCGCTGAAATTAAGAGCGTCAAGAGCGTCGGCGGCCATTTTAGGGGGCTTAACTAACCTAGTTAACATGGATCGTAAGGATGTACCAGCTTGTTCTCCTTTGATACCGGCATTGGCCATCAATCCAATAGCTACCGCAGTATCTTCAATGCTGTATTTCATCGCGCCCGCAATAGGGGCGACATATTTAAAAGTCGCTCCCATCAACCCCACATTAGTGTTCGAATTGGAAGAAGCTTTTGCCAATACATCAGCAAAATGGGCGCTGTCACTGGCTTGTAGGCCGAAGGCCGTCAATGCGTCGGTCACAATATCAGAGACACTACCTAGATTCTCACCACTGGCTGCGGCAAGGTTCATAATGCCTTCTAGACCGTCTAGCATGTCATCTGTTTTCCAACCGGCCATAGCCATATATTTGAGAGCTTCGGAGGCTTCTGTGGCGCTAAATTTTGTTGCAGCCCCCATTTCTTTGGCTTTCTCTGTAAGTGCTGCCAGATCATCGCCTGTTGCCCCTGAAATAGCGGAAACTTCCGACATACCGGCTTCAAAACTTGATCCGACACTGACGGCATAGCCCCCAATGGCAGT
>OFML01002063.1_pt1 | contig 9816 bp, 10 predicted proteins | sample 1541831 | NCBI WGS metagenome assembly OFML01 (sample SAMN04209237, study PRJEB22552) | human gut metagenome | biome: gut; material: feces | host: Homo sapiens | place: USA: Oklahoma | reverse complement strand
CAGGATTGGGTATTTATCAGGATTCGGTATTTAAAATGTACCTGTAACGGAACCGGGAATGGTGAATTGTACGGCACCCATGTATCCCGGCGCCACATCATATTCATTAAAGGTAATTACAAGTTCGCCGTTTTCATTGAAGTAATAACTTTCATGCTCCCGGGAGGGAAAAACTAAATAGATGATTTTGAAGAAAATCAAGAATATAGTAAAATGGGTGGTGGTGCTGTTTTTCAGTACCACCATTCTTGCTGTAGTGGCATATAGGTTCATTCCTGTGTATGTCACTCCTCTGATGTTTATCCGATGCTTCCAGCAAGTAGCTGATGGAGAGAGTATTACCCTGCATCATCATTGGATTTCGATGGATAAGATTTCGCCTCACATGCCTGTGGCGGTGATGGCGAGCGAAGATGCGAGATTCCTGAAGCATCACGGTTTCGACTTCAATGCCATCGAGAGTGCGGCGAAGAATAATGCACGTGGTGGAAAGGTGCATGGAGCCAGTACCATCAGTCAGCAGACTGCTAAGAATGTCTTCCTGTGGCCTGGCCGTTCATGGACCCGCAAGGGATTTGAAGTCTACTTTACCTTCCTCATCGAAATGATGTGGAGCAAGCAGCGCATCATGGAGGTTTATCTCAACAGCATTGAGATGGGACCGGGTATCTATGGTGTGGATGCGGTTGCAGAATATCATTTCGACAAGAAAGCGAAAGATCTGTTTCGTGGCGAGTGTGCGCTGATAGCAGCTACACTTCCTAATCCGCGCAAATTCAGTTCGCTGCATCCTAGCGCTTATATGAAGAAGCGCCAGCGACAGATAGAACATCAGATGAGATTTATCCCTACCTTCCCTCGTGAGGGCGAAGATTTCGACCCGGGCACGGCTGTGGGAGGATATAGGGGGAAGTGAAGAATGAAGAGTGAAAAATCTGGTAAATATTGATTCATGGATTTACTGAAAGACTTGAACGAAGCGCAGCGTGCTGCGGTAGAATATATTGACGGACCTTCGCTGGTGATAGCCGGTGCAGGTTCGGGTAAGACGCGTGTGCTTACTTATAAAATAGCTTATCTCCTGAGCCAGGGCATGAAACCCTGGAGCATCATGGCGCTCACCTTTACCAATAAGGCGGCAAGGGAGATGAAGGAACGTATCGGAAAACTGGTGGGAAATGATCTCGCCCAGCATCTCTATATGGGTACCTTCCATAGCATCTTCTCCCGAATCCTGAGAGCGGAGGCCGAGCATATCGGCTTCAACAACAACTTTACCATTTATGACGAAAGTGACTCGCGCTCGCTGATCAAGGCGATAGTGAAGGAGATGGGGCTGGATGATAAGAAGTATAAGCCTGCTGCCGTTCATGCCAAGATTTCGATGGCGAAGAACAACCTGATGAGTGCTGCGGCTTATGAGAGTGATGCGGCTATCTTCGAGCAGAACAAGCGTGCGCAGATGCCTGAGGTTGGTAAGATTTTCGTGGCTTACGTGCAGCGTTGCAAGCAGGCCAATGCCATGGATTTCGATGATTTGCTGACGCTTACTTATCAGCTCTTCAGAGAACATGAGGATATTCGCCACAAATATGCCGCCCGCTTCGATTATGTCCTGGTGGATGAGTATCAGGATACCAATCACGTTCAGATGTCTATCGTCATGCAACTCTGTCAGGAGAAGCAGCGTGTTTGTGCCGTGGGTGATGACTCGCAGAGTATCTATAGTTTCCGTGGTGCCAATATCGATAATATTCTCAACTTTCAGCGCCAGTTTCAGGGAACGCGTCTCTTCAAACTGGAACAGAACTACCGTTCTACCCAGACCATCGTTGAGGCAGCTAACAGTCTGATCAAGCATAACCGCAACCAGATTCCTAAGGATGTGTTCAGCGAGAATGCGAAGGGTGAGAAGATTCAGTATAAGCCTGCTTACAGCGACAAGGAAGAGGCGGCGATTGTTGCGAAGGATGTGAAGCGTATCCGGCGCGAGGATGGCTGCCAGTATAGTGATTTTGCCATTCTCTACCGCACCAATGCCCAGAGCCGCAGCTTCGAGGAGGAGTTCAGAAAGCAGGGTATTCCTTATCGCATTTATGGCGGACTGAGTTTCTACCAGCGCAAGGAAATTAAGGATATTATTGCTTATTTCCGTCTGGTGGCGAATCCGGATGATGAAGAGGCTATCAAGCGTATCATCAACTATCCGGCACGAGGAATAGGGGCTACTACGGTGCTGAAGATTGCTGACTGTGCCCATCAGAACCAGGTGAGTTTCTGGGAGGTAATCGGTGCCCCTGAGCGGTATGGACTGGCGGTTAACAAGGGTACGATGAACAAGCTGGAAACCTTCAGATTGCTGATTTCTTCGTTTATAGAACGGGCTCAAACTACGGATGTCTATGAATTGGGTGATGCCATTATCAAGGAGAGTGGTATCAGTCAGGATATCATGTCGGGCAAGGATGCCGATGATCTGGCACGTCAGGAGAACCTGGAGGAATTCTTGAGCGGTATGTCGGCTTTTGTGGAGGAACGCCGTGAAGAGGGTAGGTTTGATGAACTCTTCCTGCAGGATTATCTGCAGGATGTGGCGCTGCTTACCGATGCTGACAGCGATGGTGATAAGGATGAACCTCGTGTTTCTCTGATGACGGTTCATGCTGCCAAGGGTCTGGAGTTTCCTACGGTCTTCGTGGTTGGTTTGGAAGAGAATATCTTCCCAAGTCCGCTTTCTGCTGCTTCGCTCAGAGAACTGGAGGAGGAACGGAGATTGCTTTACGTTGCCATTACGCGAGCTGAGAAACATTGTATCCTGACGAACGCCAAGAACCGCTGGCGATATGGCAAGATGGAGTTTGATAATCCGAGTCGGTTTATCGATGAGATTGACGGCAAGTTGATTGATAGCCAGGATGAGGCTGGTGGAAGCTTGTTTGGCTCTATGTCTGACCAGCCGGAGTGGGCGAGAGCACAACGTCCTCGCAGACCATGGGAGGATGCTGAGCAGCCTAGATACAGTAGCAGGTATCAGAATTCCAAACCAGTAGCATCGCAGTTTGTAGCAGATCCTAAGCCTTCTCTCTTTGATGATGAACCGGAGACTTCACGTACTTTCGGACGCTCGTCAGTTTCCGGACGCTCATCTCTCTCTGAAGGCAATTTCAAGTCTGTTAGAGCGCTGAATGCAGCGAAGCGTTACATGGAGACGCATTCTTCTCATCCTGCTTCTCGCGGTACTGGATCTTCTGCAGCATCAGTTTCTTCTTCTACAGCTTCATCTGCTGGCAGTTCTTCTTGTGGTTTGCAGGAGGGAATGAAGATTGAACATCAGCGTTTTGGACGGGGAACGGTATTGAAGATTGAAGGTACTGGTGAGAATACGAAGGCTACGGTGGAGTTCGTTCATTCTGGCACCAAACAGCTTCTGCTGAAATATGCCAAGTTTACGGTAGTAGATTAAGTTCAGTAGTCTGATTTTGCGTTTTTAATAATATATTAGGGCTCTTTAGTATGCTAAAGTATTAAAGAGTCTTAATTTTTTGTATAATTATTTGTTCTTCTTGTAACTTTTGTTTGTATTTGTAGCATATTTACGAACGATATGCAAAAAACGTTTAATATTTAACTTATAAACAGAACGATTATGAAGAAATTAATGATGATGGCAGTAATTCTGCTTGCTGGTGTAGGAAGTGTAATGGCACAGAGCGATTACAAGCGCGGTATCTTTAACCATGTAGGTCTTAACGTGGGTGCAAGTACCGAGGGTATTAGTGTTGGTGTGGCTGCTCCTGTTACTAACTTCCTTGAGGTAGAAGCAGGTGTGAACATCATGCCATCTTTCAAACTGTCTGGTGATTTGGATGTAGATGTCAATACCAGTTCTTTGCCTCAAGTACCTGATTTTCAGTACCCAACCAGTGCAACCATTCATGCAGAAGGGGCATTCGACCGTACCACCTTTAATGTAAAGGCTAATCTGTATCCATTCGGTGGTGGCAGCAAGTTCTTTATCGCAGCTGGTTTGTCTATTGGTGGTGAGAAGATTGCTGAGGTTACCGGTTCTTGCGATGAACTTCGTGATTTCTCTAATAAATACTTGAAAAATAATCAAACTTTGGAGCAACAGTTCCGTAAGGCTATATCAGCCAACTTGGGTGGTTACAACTTGGAGCTCGATGAGAATTATAACCTTCAGGGCGATATCCGTTGCAAGAATGTTCGTCCATACCTCGGTTTAGGTTTCGGTCGTCTGGTTCCTAAGAACCGTATCGGTTGCCGCTTTGAGTTGGGTTGCCAGTTCATGGGTAAGCTCAAGGTTTACCAGAATGGTAACGAGATAGATATCAATAAGGCATTGGAAGATGCTGGCGAGGATGATCTCTCTAAGTTCGTAAAAGACTTGAAGGTTTATCCTGTTTTGAAGTTCTCTCTAACAGGTAGAATCTTATAATATAGATAAAGAGTTATAAAAATAGATTGGGCAAGACCAGAGATGGTCTTGCCCTTTTTGTTTCTATATACTATAAATTGAAAAAGCGTCCCCGCAGTAGCCTCACGGTCACTACGGGGACTTATAATTACTAACATCTAACTTTAGCATTTTTGTTTAAACTTAAAAACAAATTCTTTATGAGAGTAATTTCTCCATTATCTATAAACATAAACCAAGTATCTCATATATTGCAAGTAACTTGTATCCTGCAAATATCTTGTATCCTTAAATGCAAGTTCTTAGAAAAGTCAAACCCATAGACCAGTATCTCTACTAATATCTTGATTATTTTTATTTTATTGCTTTTTGTCTGTTTAATATTTAATACTTTTAAGTTCACAATGCAAAGATATAAAAAAAATGGGTAAACTCCAAATTAATTTTGCTTTATTTTGTATTAAGTGGCTTTTATTGTACTTATGCGGCAGTTTTTAAGGATTAACCGGCAAAGTTAAGAGGGTGTATCATAAACATTCAAATGCTTTATGATACACCCTCTTTCTCAGGATTCTGAATTTTTTCGTGTTTATAACGCTTCGTCTTCAGGACGTGGCATCTGTGTCTGGGGCTTCTGTTTCTTGCCTGACTTCATGAATAGTTTCTTTTTCTTGAGCCATGCAGCCTTGCGTATTTCGTATTCTTCGCGATGACGCTCCAAAAAATTATCAGCCATGTTTCGTTTCCTTTTTTACTTTGCGTTATGAATGCTTATTCTTCTTTAAACTTACTGTAAATCACCTTTATCTGTATAGGACTTGTCTCCTTGCCGTTGCTGTCGGTGGTTATTACACCTCTTTTCAGTCGGGTAGAAGCGAGTGACATATCGTGATTAATCTTGGAGATGACGGTAGTATAGCCCTGTGTGGTTGTGATGACGTTTACAGGAACCAGTACTACTTTATTCCAGTTTTCCCCCTTGCCCTTGTTCTTATACATGGCAGAAACCAGGTTGGCGATATTCTGGAATGTATAGGCATTCTTGTAGGTGCCGGTACTGCTGTAGCTTGCCGTATAAGAAGTACGGCTATCTGCCAACTTGCTCTTTTCGAAGAACGACTGCAAACTGTCTTTCTGAACCATCAGGATGGTGCTTGGTGTAGCAAAGTTGTATGGGTTGTCTTCGTTTTCATTGTTGAGTCGTGGGAAAGAGATGGTAGCAGTGTTGAGCGTATCCTTCTCATGACCTTTCATGATATCTTCGATAGGGAGGGTAACCTCGGTGAAGATACCTGCCGGTGACTTGAGATAAGTACATTTCTCCTGATCCTTACTTGCCAACTTCTTCAAGTTCTCGGTATCGTTCTCAATCTTGTTGAGCTGCAACACCTCTTCTGTACCATCAAAACGGTTGTATCCGATTCCTACAGCAGTACTGTCTTTATTGATGGTCTTGTGACGGGTCCAGTAGAAGATAAGTTCTGTATTCCAGATCTTAGCCATGTTACCCGTACCGCCTACATTCTTGATATAGAAGCCAGGGCAGACGTTGTGCAGGAACTTGTAGTTGGTCTTGAAGTACTCAGGATGTTCTGCGTATGTTTGCATGATGTAAGAACCATAGTTCTTGTATGTCTTACCATCTTTCTCATACTTCTTATTCAAGTAAATCTTGAAGTTCTTGACATCTGATGTATTGCTCAAGTTGTAATTACTGCTCCAATGCTGGTTGTTTTCGCTTACCCAGCCTTCCTTGAAGGCATCATAATTAGAGTAATACTCCTTATTTTCTGACATCGGCCTTGTCATCTCATAGGCTGTCACCTTCATTGGGGCGATAGTATCACCATAGCTGGCGTTGTATGAAACCAGGAGGTAGCATGAGTCTGCTTCGATAGAACCGTTGTTTGCCTGCTTGATGTAATCGAGTGTATCTACAGAGAAAGTAGGCAATACGCTCAACTGGGTCATGTAGTCGCCCTTTACATAGTTGCCGGTTTCCGGGTCTTTCATCTTTCCGATGAGCCCCGTGTTGTTGCGGCTCAATACGGAATCTGCTACTATAGACTTTGTGGTAACATTGAACGCTGAGTTAGAAATGTTAATGTTGTCTATCTTATTAGTGATGCTACCACCGATTCCCTCGGTGGTATCATCACATGCAGCGAAAGTAAGCGCTGCTATTACTAATACTGTTAAGAGTCTTAAAATTTTCATTATCCTTGTATGTATGTGTCTCTGTTGTCGGAATTTTATTCTGCGTCAGGACAAACCTTGTTGATGAAGTCTGCGTATGGCTCCTGGATATCTTCTCCCGGATAAGCCAGTACAGACTTGTTCTTCTCCTTCGCATAATCAAAGAGAATCTGGTTAGCTTCTTCTTCACCTTCTACCACACCGTCGCTATAGTCGATGGCGAGTTTGCCGAGCTCAATGAAGTCGAAGTCGTCCTGATAGCCGTCGAGCATTTCAGACTTGGCATCGCGGAAGGCAACGCAACGTTTGAAGTTGCTACCCAGTTCACCCTTGAGTTCGTTGGTATAGAGAGCGGTAATTACCTTTGATTCTGCAAATGAAGGCTCTTCGCTGTAGGCTGTCTTTACATAGAATGGTACTACTGCGCTAGCCCAACCCTGGCAGACGATTACATCAGGCTGCCAGCGGAGCTTCTTTACGGTTTCTAATACGCCACGTGCAAAGAAGATAGCTCTTTCTCCGTTGTCGGCATATTCCTTTCCGTTTTCATCGGTGCCCATCTGGCGGCTCTTGAAATAGTCGTCATTATCGATGAAATAAATCTGCTGTCGTGTTGTTGGTATAGATGCAACCTTGATGATCAGCGGATGGTCTGTATCATCTATGATAAGGTTCATACCAGACAGGCGAATGACCTCGTGCAATTGTCCGCGACGCTCGTTGATGGTGCCCCACTTAGGCATGAAGGTGCGGATCTCAAAACCTGCTTCCTGCATCTTCTGAGGCAGTTCGCGTCCCATGATTGACATGTGAGACTCGGCTACGTATGGGTCGATCTCCTGATTGATAAATAATACTTTTTTTGCCATAAAAATTAAATTTTATTCTTACGAATTACGTGCAAAGGTACAAAAAAAACTTCAAATAGGGGCATTTTTTTCTCCGAAATTCATTATTTTCGGCATTAATTCGCATATTTTTAGGTTTTTTCTTTCTCATTTGAGAAAAAAGTTGTTATTTTGCACCCGAAAACAGATTATGACGATGAAAGTATTCAATAAGATTGTTGACCTCCAGAACGAACTCTTCATGTGTCGTAAGGAGGAAAAGGAAATCGGCCTTGTGCCAACTATGGGTGCGCTGCATGAGGGTCACGCCTCTCTTGTTAAGCGCAGTGTGAAGGAAAATGGCGTGACTGTGGTTTCTGTGTTCCTGAATCCTACACAGTTTAATGATCAGGGTGACTTGGATCGCTATCCTCGTACCCTCGATGCTGACTGCAAGCTCTTGGAGGCTTGTGGTGCTGACTATGTGTTTGCACCATCGGTGAAGGAGATGTATCCTACACCAGATACACGCCACTTTGAGTTTCCACCTGTTTCTACCGTGATGGAGGGTGCCAAGCGCCCGGGTCATTTCAATGGTGTATGTCAGGTAGTGAGCCGTCTTTTCTATATCGTTCGACCAACCCGTGCTTATTTCGGTGAGAAGGATTGGCAGCAGATTGCTGTCATCAAGCAGCTCGTGAAGTACATCAACAGCGATGTGCAGATTGTAGAGTGTCCTATTGTCCGTGATGAGGATGGTTTGGCTAAGAGCAGCCGTAATACTTTGCTGGTTCCTGATGAGCGTGCCATTGCGCCAAACATCTATAAGGCCCTGAAGGAGAGTGTGGAGTATGCCAAGACTCATACCGTACAGGAAACTCACGATAAGGTGGTTGCCGACATCAATGCTGTAGAGGGTCTGGAGGTAGAGTATTTCCAGATTGTGGATGGCGACAGCCTGCAGGATGTTTCTTCATGGGAGGATAGTGCCTATGTGGTAGGTTGCATCACCGTTTATTGCGGTAAGACTCCTATCCGTCTCATCGACCATATCAAGTATAAGGGATAATTCCTCGATAGATTTCTTTATTAAGTTTAATCCGTAACAGATCAAGTAATAACAGAACAATGCAGATAGAAGTATTGAAGAGTAAGCTCCATTGTGTGACCGTAACTGAGGCTAACCTGAATTATATGGGTAGCATCACCATCGATGAGGACTTGATGGACGCTGCTAATCTGATAGCAGGCGAGAAGGTTCAGATTGTAGACAACAACAATGGTGAGCGCTTGGAGACCTATATTATCAAGGGTGAGCGTGGCAGTGGTTGTATCTGCCTGAACGGTGCTGCAGCCCGCAAGGTGCAGGTGGGAGATACCGTTATCATCATCGCTTATGCCCTGATGGACTTTGAGGAGGCTAAGACCTTCAAGCCAACCGTAGTTTTCCCTAAAGAGGGAAATAAGGTTTAAATATCGTATGATGATATAGAATTGTATAAAGAATGATAATCTCGTATGATAATCATAAAGAATATGCGTTCCTGTGGATAGATGAATCCGTAGGAACGCATATTTGTTTTGTGACGATAAACTTGCGTTTCGGTGTGGCGAAATAGCGGTAAGCCACATAGATGGTGATGCCCTGTTCACGGATGGATAATGTATGTGTACCCTATATATAATGGTGTAATTACAATTTTATGAAGGTATAATTGCGATGGGTTAAGGATAGATTTCGATATGGCTGCTGCCGGAGTTGCCATTCTTGATAATCCTTATCTGGGTGGTGATGCGCTCGCTCATCGTGTCGGTATGACTGATGACGCCCACCTTCTTGCCTTGCGAACTTTGCAGCATGGCGAGGGAATCGATGACGGTGGCTAGGGTATCGGGGTCGAGGGTTCCGAAGCCTTCGTCGATGAACAGATTCTCGAAGGAGATGTTGCGGGAGGATAATGCCGACAGGCCCAGGGCGAGACCGAGACTTACGATGAAGGTTTCGCCACCTGATAGGGAAGTGGTGTCTCGGATATCATCGGCACGGTCGTGGTCGATGACTCGGATGCCCAGCGAATGCTTTACCTGCTGCAGTTCGTAACGGCTGTTAAACTTTCTGATTTCCTGGTTGGCGTGCGCTATCAGGAAACTGAGCGTATAGCATTGGGCTATCTTGCGCAGCGTCTTGCCGTCTGCTCCGATAGCATCCGTAATGGCTGTCCAGTCGTCCTTTTCCTGTGTTACGAGATTCAGAGCCTCAGCCTTGTCACCCAACTGCTTCACGGCTTCCTGATGGTTCTGCATCCTGGCGTTGGCACCAATCAGTTCGTTGCGCTGGCTTCTCTCCTGATACTCCTG
>OFML01002061.1_pt1 | contig 9818 bp, 7 predicted proteins | sample 1541831 | NCBI WGS metagenome assembly OFML01 (sample SAMN04209237, study PRJEB22552) | human gut metagenome | biome: gut; material: feces | host: Homo sapiens | place: USA: Oklahoma | reverse complement strand
CACTCTTTCTTAATATGGTAGCTGTTCTGTATCAGCATAAAGATTGCAGAAAAAACAACTATATCTATGTATACTTTAACAGAAGAAATCATAAAAAGCAATGGATTTTCTATTGACGGGAGAAAAATGTAGTTTTATACTTAACATATGTTGTCGAAGCAGACTGGCTCCGGCAGAATGTAAGAATGTAAAAATACATTCGAGAAAAGCAGGAGGAGAGATATTATGGATATCAAATTTATTAAAAGAGAAGAACTGCAGGAAAAACCGGATCAGAAGAAACTTGGTTTCGGCAAATATTTCGCTGATTACATGTTCACTATGGACTATGATGAAGGAATTGGCTGGCATGACGCAACCATTCGTCCGTACGGACCAATTGAGATGAATCCGGCTACTGTAGTTTTGCATTATGCACAGGAAACATTTGAGGGACTGAAAGCATACAGAAGAGCAGATGGCCAGATCCAGTTATTCCGTCCGGAGATGAATGCACGTCGTATGATCAATTCCAATGAACGTCTGTGTATGGCAACTATTCCGGAAGATATGTTTATCGAAGCCGTAAACGCACTGGTAAAAGCAGAAGAAGACTGGGTTCCGTCTGAACCGGAAACTTCTCTGTACATCCGTCCGTTTGCATTTGCATGTGAGTCTTCTCTGGGCGTACACAAATCAAAAGCATATAAGTTCGTAATCATCCTTTCTCCTGTAGGTGCTTACTATGCAGAAGGTCTGGCTCCGGTTAAGATCATGGTTGAAGATGAATATGTTCGTGCCGTACAGGGTGGTACCGGATTTACAAAATGTGGCGGTAACTATGCAGGATCTATTATCGGTCAGGTAAAAGCTGAAAAATATGGTTGCTCTCAGGTACTGTGGCTGGATGGCCGTGAAAGAAAATATGTAGAAGAAGTTGGTGCAATGAACATTATGTTCAAGATCGATGGCGAAATCTACACAGCTCCGATCGAAGGAACAGTACTTCCTGGTGTAACCAGAGATTCTATCATTCATATCCTGAAAGACTGGGGATACAAAGTAAATGAAACGCATCTGTCTGTAGATGATCTTATGCAGGCCGGAAGAGACGGAAGACTGGAAGCCCTGGGGACAGGCATGGGCCGAGTTGGCAGATGGCACGCATACGGCCGGTTCGCTGGCCGAAGTGCTCGCATGGCTGGAAAACGCGCTGGACGAGGACGAAAATGCGACTGTCTATATCCGCGTTTCGGACGAAATCACGGCGGAAAATGTTGCGCAGCGGCTGTTTGAACGCGTGAGCTTCGAGGCGGACGGCGACGTGTTCGACGTGGACAACCACGACTATGTGGTGCTTGTCGATTCGGACGATGTGCAGACGCTTGAACTGGACGGTGAAGAGGAGGAAGATATCCGCTTCTCCATTCGCGTGCAGGTGCAGCGCAAGGACGCGCAGAACGTGAAACCGGAAAAACCGACGGAGACGGAAGCGCCTGCTGAGACGGAAGCGCCCGCCGAGACGGAAGCGCCCGCCGAGACGGAAGCGCCCGCCGAGACGGAAGCGCCCGCTGAGACGGAAACGCCTGGGAAACCCGAAATTACGCCTGCGCCGACGGAAAGCGTGCAGCCCACGCCGACGCCGGAGGTCACGCCCGAACCGACGCGGACGCCGGGCGTGACGCTTGAGGTGACGGCAGAGGATTACACCCCCGGCGTTTGGACCAACATCACGCCGACGTTCACCCTTTCCGGCATTCCGGAGGGGAGCGAAGAATATGTCTACGGCGTGTTCATCTGCAACGAGAAACTGATTCTGCTTTCCAACGGCAACAACACCTATACGCCCACGGACGAGGGATGGACCAGCGTGCGTTTCGCCGTGCTGGATAAGCTGGGCGACGTGCAGGCATTGTCGGATCAATACGACATGCTGCTGGATTTCACCCCGCCGGACGGGCCGTATCTCAGCGGTGACGACGAATGCAAGACGGTCTGCTATGTCACGGCCGACGACGGGCTCAGCGGCCTGAACGGTATCTCCTACGATGGCGGCGAGACGTGGGACGAGTATACCGATCCCGAACAGGAAATGTCTTTCCTCGGCGACGTGGGCGACACGGTGGAAGCCGGGGAAATCTGCGTGCGCGACAATGCGGGCAACATTTCCTATAATGCGGAATCCTTCACCTTCGGCAAAAAGAAGCGCACCGGAACGGGCACGGGGACAGGCGCCAAGCCGATTCACCACGTCAAAGAGACGATGGATTATTCCAAAGCGAATTATAACGCGCTGGAACTGAGCGTTTCCGACGCGCCGCAGACGGAACTGTCCATCGGCGGCACGGCAATCAATCTGTCGCTGCGCAGCGAGGGACAGACGGAAGCCTTTACCGCCGAACTGACGACGTGGCAGACCACGGCGGCGGAAACGCAGACCGCGCCCAACGCGCTCGTGCTGACCGCCGCCAGCGAGGTGCAGACCAATGTCTGGCATTTTGGCGGCGAAGCCTATAAGCTGCTGTACAACAGCGGCGTGGAGTATCTGGTGTTCGCGTCGGGCGACTACATCGCCGTCATTCCGACGGCGGGTTTCACCGGCGGCACGCAGTACGGCAAGCTCAAGGCGGGCGGCGTTTCGACCCGGAAGTTTGAATATACGCTCATTCAGGACGAAGCGCTGCGCGAAACGACGCTCAGTGTGCAGGTGGAGGGCGAGACCTATCTGCTTGAGGAAAACACGGAAAGCCCGATGTACCGTTACGATGTGCTCGTCGGCACGAAGGACATGATGCAAAACCCCTACGAAAGCTATAAGCCCAGCAAGGAGGCCGTATAAATGAAAAAAACAGCAAGTCTCGGCGCGCTGCTGCTCGCGCTTGCCCTGCCCCTTGCGGCACAGGCGGAAACCGTGTTCGCCGGGGAAGTGACGGCGGAGACGGCGCAGGTCATCGCCGCGCCCTACGGCGGTCTGGTGGAGGATGTACGCGTGCGCGTCGGCGACAGCGTGAAGATCGGCGACCCGATTGCCACCGTGGAAACCGCCAAAACCTACGCCTCGACGGATGGCACGGTCAGCGGCGTGTTTGCCCACGAGGGCGACAGCGCGGACGGCGTGAAAACCCAATACGGTGCGCTGGTCTACATCGAGCCGATCAACCGCTTCACGCTGGCGTGCAGCACCGAAAAGGGCTATAATTCCAGCGAAAACCGCTACATCCACATCGGCGAGACCGTGTTCCTCAAATGCACCAAGGACGGCAGCCATCAGGGACGCGGCGTGGTGACCGGATTGGATGAAAAAGATGACAGCAAGTTCACCGTGGAGGTCACGGGCGGCGAATTCTACATGGGCGAAACCGTTGACATCTACCGCAGCGGCGACTACGCGAACGCCAGCCGCATTGGCCGCGGCACGGTCGGCCGAACGCAGACCGTCGCCGTCAACGCGGAGGGCAGCGTGCTCAAGATGCACGTGAAGGCGGGCGACACGGTGGAACGCGGCGAGCTGCTGTTTGAAACCGTGCGCGGCACGCTCGACGGGCTGTATGCGCCGGAAAAACAGGTGGTCAGCGACGTGGCGGGCGTGATCGCGACGGTGGACGCGGGCAACGGCGCGACCGTCGAAAAGGACGCGAAAATCGCGACGATCTACCCGAACAACGCGATGCAGGTCAAAATGGTCATTTCCGAAGCGGATTTGATGGACGTGACCGTCGGCGGCAAGGCCGAAATTGAGTTCAACTGGGACGCGGACAGCGGCCGCCGCTTTGAGGGCACGATTTCCTCCATTTCGTATCTGAGCGAAAAGAAGGATGACAGCGCGGCGAGCCAGAGCGCGCAGTATGTCGCCTATGTCGATTTCACGCCGGATGAGACCGTGCGCATCGGCATGACCGTGATTGTGTATGTGGAGTAACGAACTCCTTCCGTTTCGCTTCGCTCAACACCTCCCTCAAGGAGGGAGGCAGGGGAAGCGCTATACCAAGGCTCCCTCTTCGAGGGAGCTGTCAGCCGAAGGCTGACTGAAGGAGTAAGAAGTAAACAAAGAAAGGACGCCAAAATGAAAAAGATACTTTCGATTCTTCTCGCGCTGGCTTTGATGCTGGGCGCGACCTTTGCCCTGGCGGAGGGCAACGTAACCATCGCCGTGCAGGGCATGAACGACTTCAACGACTACATTCAGAGCATGGTCGTCTATGGCGACAGGCTGCTGCTGTCCAGCTGGGACAGGCTCTACACGTGGGACAACGCCACCCGCAAGCTGACCGAGGTGGATGGGTATAGCGAGCTGGAAAGCACGCTCACCGGCGACGGCGAGACCCCCGGCGTGCTGGACCTGAACGACGGCGATTACGCCTACTTGGACGGCAATCTCTATATCGTCGGCGGCAGGCTCTACCGCATGGCGACGGTCACCGATTCGGATGGCAATGCGAGCAACCAGCTTGTCGAACTGCTGATCGCCGACGACGGCGCGCTGTCGCTGGGCGAAGTGATTGACTTGGGCGACGCGCTCTGCATCACCGAAAGCGATGGCGACCAGACCTATTCCTACACCCGCAACCTGAGTAACCCGTGCTCCTTTGGCAACACGCTCTACGCGCTTTCCTACGGCGACGAGCTGGAGCTGCTGGCGCTGAACCTTGAGGACGAGACTGTGGAAGCGCTGACGCTCGATGTGGACGGCGATGTGCAGAGCATCGCGCCCTACACCGAGGGCAAGCTGCTGATGATCGTCAACAACTACGACGCAGACCCCGTAACCACCACCCTCTGCCTGTATGACATCGAAAACGAGGAAGCGGCCGAGCTGGGCGCGCTGCCGACGGCGGATTACGACACGCCCTCCGGCATCAGCTATGACGAAGCGCGCGGCAAGCTGTACTATGTGCTTTCCGGCAGCGTCTGGCGCATGGATGTGACCGAGGACGGCCTCGGCGAACCGGAGGAGTTCGGCGATATGCCGCTGGGCTATGCGAGCGGCAACGGCGTGGTCTATGGCGATCTGTATGTGCTGGCCAATTATGACGCGGTGATCGGGCGCGACGTGACGCTCGACAAGCTGCCCGCCCAGCGCCTGCGCGTGGCAAACGGCGGCTATGAAGACGCCATCGGCAAGGCCTATTACAGTTTCACTGACAAGCATCCGGAATACATGGTCTCCATCGCCAATTCGCTCAACTCGGATAACCTGCTGCAAAGCATGATGAACCGCGATTCCTCCGTGGATATCTACACCCTGTCCAGCACGGACAGCGCGTTTGCCGCCCTGATGAACCGCGGCTTTATGGCCGAACTGGACGGCGACGCGACACTTTCTGACGCGGTGGACGGGATGTATGGCTATCTCAAGGATTACGTCACGAAGGACGGCCACATCTACGCGCTGCCGATGTCCGGCTATGCGAACATCATGAATATCAACACCAAGCTGCTGACCGAGAAGCTGGGCTACGACGTGCCGGATTCGTGGGCCGGGCTGTTTGGCATTCTGGCCGATATCTCGAATACCGGGAAGCTGGAAGACATGCCGGAAGTCATGATCATCGATCAGGGCTATGACAAGGAAAATTTCCGCAGCCAGCTGTTTTATATGATGCTGGCGGATTACTTCACGTGGCTCGACGCGGGCGAGGAGAATCTGACGCGCGGCACGCAGGTGCTGACCGATCTGTGCGCGGCGTTTGAAACCGTCGATTGGGATAACCTCGGCCTGCGCGGGCAGGATGATTCCGAGGATGGCAGCACGATCACGCTTGATTACAGCTATAATAACGTGCTGCTGGAAATGTCGAGCTTGAGCCTGTATAGCTATGTCAGCTCGGACGGAGATCAGGCCACGCCCGTTGCGCTCTCCGTGGTGGAGGGTGAAAAGCCGCTCATCGGGCAGGAAGTGACGTTTGCGTTCGTCAACCCGTTCTCCGAGCACAAAGAGGAAGCCTGCGAGTATCTGGCCGACGCCTGGCAGCTGGTGAGCCAGGGGAACAAAATCATGTTCAGCCCGAACGAGAGCGAACCGGTGCTCAATTCGTATTACGAGGAAAACCTCAAGAGCATCAACAACTCGATTGCCGATTTGCAGAAAACGCTTGACAAGACCGAGGACGAAGAGGCCCGCGAGTCGCTGCAAAACGATCTGGATTCCATGAAGGAATGGCTGACCGAATACGAGGAGCGCGGCAAATACGACGTCAGCCCCGAACAGATTGAGATTTACCGCGCGTTCGGCGACAACATGACCGTGCAGGAGAGCCTCATCTGGAACATGGACGACGGCGCGAGCCAGATACAGCAGTATCTCGACGGCGCGATGAACGCGCAGCAGCTGGCCGGCGCGCTGGAAAAGACGCTGCAAATGCAGAAGCTGGAGGGCAACTAAACCCGCATGTTTGAAAAGAAAAAATCCGTCTGGCTGTTTCTGCTGCCGGGGCTTGCGATGCTGATGATCTTTTACATCGTGCCTTTTTTCAGCGGCATCGGGTACAGCCTGACGGACGGAAGCTACAAAAACGCGTTTGTCGGCCTGCAAAACTACCGCGATTTGTGGGGCAACAGCATGTTTCTGCTGGGGCTGAAAAACACGATGGAGCTGTCGCTTATCTGTGCGCCGCTGCTGTGGGTGTTCTCGTTCCTGCTGGCCAGCGCGCTGAGCGCGATCAAGCCCTTCGGCGGGTTTTTCCGTTCCAGCGTGCTGATGCCGTATCTGACGCCGTCCTCCGCCATTCTGCTGGTGTGGCTGGTGATTTTTGATTACGGCGGGCCGGTGAACCGCATGCTCGAAGCGATGGGCATGGAGCGGGTGATGTGGCTGACCAGCGGCGCGCTGCGCCTGCCGGTCGTGCTGATGTTTCTGTGGAAGAATCTGGGTTTCTGCCTGATCATCTTCCTGGCGGCGCTGCAATCCATCCCCCAGCCGCTTTACGAATATGCGCAGCTGGAAGGCGCGGGCTTTTTTACCCGCGCTTTCCGCATTACGCTGCCGATGATTACACCGACGGCGTTTCTGGTGTTCGTGCTGGCATGGATCAACGCGTTCAAAATCTTCAAAGAGGTGTATTTCATCGCGGGCGCGTATCCGGATTACTCGGTTTACACCCTGCAAAACTACATGAACAACATGTTTGGCAAGCTGAATTATCAGCTGGTGACGGCCGCGGCCTATTCCTTCGGCCTGATCGTGTTCGCGCTGTTCGGCGCGCTGTTCTTCCTGCAAAAGCGGGCGGCGCGCGGGCTGAATTGAGGTGAGGCGGATGGAGAAACAAAAGCTTCGCCTGATGCGCGTTAAACGAAAGCACATCCTCGCGCGGCTGCTGCTGTCGCTTGCGGCGGTGGTCATTCTGCTGCCGGTGGTGCTGACGGCGCTGTATTCCTTTTTTTCCCCGAATGAAATCAAGGCGTTCATGCAGACGCGTGGCAGTTTCGACGCGGCGAGCCTGATGGAGATCAAGCTTTCGCCGAACATGTTTTCCCTCAGCCAATATTACAAAATTCTGATTGAGGACATGACGATTCTGCGCTACTTCGTCAATTCGGCGATGTATACCGCGGCGATTCTCTTTGGGCAGGCGCTGCTCATTCCGGCGATGGCCTACGCGCTCTCCCGTTTCAAATTCCGAGGGCGGGACGCGCTGTTCTTCGTCGTGATCATGCTGATGCTTCTGCCGTTTCAGGTGACGATGGTGCCCAACGTCATTACGCTGCGCGCGATGGGGCTGCTGGACACGATTTGGGCGATCATTCTGCCGATGACGGTCGCGCCGTTTTACATCTTTCTGCTGCGGCAGTACATGGTTGGCCTGCCGGGTGAGATGATCGAGGCGGCGCAGATCGACGGCGCGGGCACGTTCCGCTGTTTCATCCACGTGGTTCTGCCCGTCTGCCAGCCGATTCTCGGCGCGGCGGTGGCGCTCTCGTTTGCGGATTGCTGGAATTTGGTCGAGCAGCCGCTGACCTACCTGACCACGCACACAGAGCTGTATCCGCTCTCCGTGGTCTTTAACCAGCTGACCCAGCAGAGCACCGGCGTGGAATTTGCGGGCGCGGCGCTGTATACGCTGCCCGCGCTGCTGATTTACCTGTATTTCCAAAACGATATTCTGGAAGGCGTTCAGCTCACGGAACTCAAGTAAAGGAAGACAAAAGCGATGAAAAAAATGGCCATCAAGGGACTGGTCGCATTGGCGGCGGTTGTCGCCCTGTGCATGTTCTTTTCCGGCACGATCAAAACCATTTCAACCGCCAAAGTCAGGCTGGTGACCGCCAAGCAGGGCAAGCTGGAGGAAGAAATCAAGCTGAGCGGCAACCTCACTTTCCCCCAAACGGAGGAGGTGAAGCTGGCGCTTGCCTCCGACCAGAGCGTGACGATCAAACGCGTGCGTGTGGCGAAGGGGCGCAAGGTCGCCGCGGGCGACGTGCTCTTTGAAGCGGAGGTCTCCGGCTATGACAAGGAGATGGAAAGCTTGCGCAGCGACTACGAAAGCGCGCAGAAAGAGCTGATGGAGCTGGAACGCAAAAACGGCGACGTGCGGCTCAAGCGCACCGAGGAAATCTGGGTGGAAGCCTATGACGCGCTGGCGCAGAGTAAGGACGACCTGATGAACGCGCAGACGCAGCTGGAGGTCGCCGCCAAACTGGCGGGCGTGACGCTGACGGATGGCCGTCTGCCGGAAAAGGAGCAGGACGAAACCCTGCTGGAAGCCCAGAAGGCGGTGGACAAGGCGCAGGCCGCACAGGACGAGGCGCAGAAAAAATTCAACAGCGCCAACCGGCTGGGCATCAGCGAAAACGTCATCAGCTATATCACCCAGAGCCGCACGCTGAACGAAAAGCTGACGGCGGCGCAGGAAAAAATCACCGCGCTCGACGTGCTGGCCCGGCAGGCCAAACAGGTGACCGCACCGCACGACGGATACATCGTGGAGATCAACGTTAAGGCGGGCGACAGCTACGACGGCAGGACCGCCGCCATCGTCATCAGCGCTGAGGACGGCGACGCGGTGCTTCGCGCGGACACGAGCAAGATTGAAAAGAAGATCGATAAGGGCACGCAGGTGACCGTCAAGCGCGACAACGACAAGACGCTGAGCAAGAAGGTGACGGACAGCGGCGTGGACGAAGAAGGCAAGCGCTATATCGACGTGAAGCTGACCGATAAGGACATCGGCAATCTGGGCGGCGGCGCGGCGTTGTTCTCCGCCGCAGTGGATATGACGGCCAGCTACCGCGCGACGACGTCCACCACGCTGCTCCCGGCAAGCGCCGTCCGCGGCAGCGGAGACAACCGATACGTCTATGTCGTCAACGAGGAAAGCAACGCCCTCGGCCAGCGCGTGCTCAAGGTCAAAAAGCAGGATGTGAAGGTGCTCTCCGAGGTCGGCAGCACGGTTTCCATTCAGGATGATTTGAGCCGTCAGCGCGTGGCGTATATGGAGGATCGCACCATCAGCGACGGTTCCGAGGTCATGGTTTATGGAGAATAAAAAAAAGCGCCGGGGCATGCTCGCGCTTTTGCTGGGGCTTGCGCTGACGGTCTGCGGCGGCGCGCTGCTGACGCGTTCAGGAGGACGGCTGGAATACATCCTGCCCGCGCCGGCGGCGACACAGGAGGGCGGCGAACTGAATGCGCTGTACGAAGAGGCGCAGAAGCAGCTTGCCACCATCGCGGATTCCGTCACGGCAAGCGCGGTTGGCGCGCGGGCGCAGGGGCTTACCCTCTCTACGGAGACCCAGAGCGCGCAGACGACGGTTTACGCCGTCGGTTCGGGCTATTTCGACGTGGTGCATGAAACGCTGCTCGACGGGCGGCTCATCAGCGAAGCGGACGTGAAACGCGCGGA
>OFML01002060.1_pt1 | contig 9819 bp, 7 predicted proteins | sample 1541831 | NCBI WGS metagenome assembly OFML01 (sample SAMN04209237, study PRJEB22552) | human gut metagenome | biome: gut; material: feces | host: Homo sapiens | place: USA: Oklahoma | reverse complement strand
ACCTATACCCTTAGCAGGGGCACCTCTTCGGCCACTTGAGTACTTCTCCAGATATTTTCTATATAAAATTACGTCCTTACGTGACGCATTGTTTATTCTACTAAAAACAGTCCTTTTTGTCAACCTCTTTTTTAATTTTTATTATATTTCTGATGCAAATTTCTTAATTGACGTCTCATATAGATTATTTCCATCCTGATCGATTACTACAATGGCCGGAAAATTCTCTACATATAACTTTCGGATTGCTTCTGCACCAAGATCTTCATAACATACAATCTCGGATTTTCTGATACACTTTGAGAGCAGAGCACCTGCTCCACCTACTGCTGCAAAATAGACTGCATGATTGCGGATAATAGCGTCTATAACCTCTTTTGATCTCTTTCCCTTGCCAATCATTGCTTTTTCACCAAGATCAAGCAGGGTAGGGGCATACTTATCCATACGAGTGGCTGTAGTTGGTCCCGCAGATCCAATCGGACGTCCTTCACGGGCAGGAGAAGGCCCCATATAATATATTGTTGCATCTTTGATATCAATCGGTAATTGCTCTCCCCGATCCAATGCTTCTATCATCCTCTTATGTGCGGCATCCCTTGCTACATAGATTGTCCCTGTGATGTATACATAATCCCCGGAATGAAGTTTTTTTGTCACTTCTTCTGTGATGGGTGTTGTAATATGCTGATCCATACCTGTTCCTCCTTATATCGTTCTGACTGCATGACGATTTACATGGCAACAGATATTAACTGCCACTGGAAGCCCTGCAATATGTGTCGGATAAGTATTTATATTAACAGCAAGGGCAGTAGTGGTTCCACCTAATCCTCCCGGTCCAATACCAAGCTTATTGATTTTTTCCAGCATTTCTTTTTCCAGATCTGCAACATAAGGAATCTTAGAATGTTCATTTACCGGTCTTGTCAGTGCTTTTTTGGCCAGAACTGCACATTTTTCAAATGTTCCGCCAACTCCGACACCAACGACCATTGGAGGACACGCGTTTGGTCCTGCATCTTTTACGGCAGTAAGAATCGCATTTTTTACTCCGTCTATTCCATCCGCAGGTTTTAACATGAAAATACGGCTCATATTTTCACTTCCAAATCCCTTCGGAGCAAATGTAATCGTCACCTTATCTCCGGGAACAATCGAATAGTGGATAATTGCCGGTGTATTATCTTTCGTGTTTTCACGAAGAATCGGGTCAGCTACAACGGATTTACGGAGATACCCTTCCGTATAACCCTGGCGCACACCTTCATTGATTGCATCTTCCAGCCATTGCCCTTCAAAATGCACGTCCTGACCGATTTCTACAAAAAATACAGCCATTCCGGTATCCTGACAGATAGGAATCATTTCTTCTCCCGCAATTTTAAGATTTTCCTGCAGCTGCAGAAGAATTTTTTTTCCAAGTTCGGATTTTTCTTCTTCTGCAGCCTTTGTCATGGCATGTTCCATATCTTCCGCAAGAAAATGATTCGCTTCAATGCACATTTCTTTTATATTTCTTGTGATTTCTTCTGTCTGTATGGTCCGAATCATGATGGATCACCTTCCGTCTCATTTTCTTCTGTTGCTTCCTCTTCCGGTGGCATCAGTGATTTATCTTCTACAACTCTTGCAATGCTTGCAACCGTCACACCACTTTTGAGATCAATCAGTTTTACACCAGAGGTTACACGTCCCAGTAATGCCGTATCATTTACGCGAATTCGAATGATGATTCCTTCTGTTGTAATCAACATCAGTTCATCATCTTTTACGACAGATTTCACTCCGATCAGATTTCCGGATTTTTCTGTGATTTTATAGCATTTTACACCTTTTCCACCGCGGTTTTGTGTTGTAAACTCATTGATCCGTGTACATTTTCCAAGACCGTTCTCCGATACGATCATGACGGACTCTCCCTGGGAAGCCATCTGCATGGCGATTACTTCATCTCCGGCAGTAAGGTTCATTCCAATGACTCCCATTGTCGTACGACCGGTTGCACGGACATCGGCTTCTTTAAACCGGATACACTGTCCATACCGGGTAAATAATAGAATCTCTTCATCATCCCCGGTAATTTTTACTTCGATCAATTCATCATCATCACGCAGACTGATCGCTGCCAATCCTGTTTTCCGGATATTTTCATAGTCCAGCACGGAAGTTTTTTTCACTATTCCGTTTTTGGTTGCCATAAACAGATATTTATCCTTCTCATAATCTTTGATCGGGATCATTGCGGTAATCTTTTCATCCGGCTGTAACGGAATGATATTGATAATTGCGGTTCCTCGGGAAGTCCGGCTGGCTTCCGGAATTTCATATGCCTTAATCCGGTACACACGTCCCATATTGGTAAAGAACATCAGGTAATGATGAGAAGTTGTCATAAGCATTTCCACGATATAATCATCCTGGATGGTCTCCATTCCCTTAATTCCCTTACCGCCACGGTGCTGACTCTTGAAATTGTCGGTTCCCATGCGCTTGATATAGCCAACCTTTGTCATGGTAATGACCGTATTGGTTTCCGGAATCAGATCTTCCATGGAAATATCAAACTCATCGTATCCGATCTGGGTTCTTCTGTCATCGCCATATTTATCCGCAATTTCCAGAATTTCTGTGCGGATAACTGCAAGAAGCTTTTTCTCATCTGCAAGAATTGCCTTAAGTTCCGTGATCTGTGCCATGAGGTCTTTATACTCGTTTTCGAGTTTCTCCCGTTCCAAACCGGTCAGTGTCTTCAGACGCATGTCAACAATTGCCTGTGCCTGTGCATCGGATAATCCAAACCGCTCCATCAGGGAATTCTTTGCGTCTGCAGTTGTACGGCTTCCGCGAATAATGGAAATCACTTCATCAATGTTGTCTAATGCAATGATCAATCCCTGTAAAATATGCGCACGTTCTTCCGCCTTGTTCAGGTCAAATCTGGTACGTCTTGTGATAACCTCTTTCTGGTGAATGAGATAATAGTTAAGTAATTCATATAAATTCAGAATTTTTGGCTGGTTATCCACAAGCGCAAGGTTGATAACACCAAATGTATCCTGCATCTGTGTGTGTTTATATAATAAATTCAAAACAACACTTGGATTTACATCTCTTCGAAGCTCAATAACAATGCGCATGCCTTCGCGGTCAGACTCGTCCCGAAGATCTGTAATTCCATCAATTCTTTTATCTTTGTGCAGTTCTGCAATTTTTTCAATCAGTCTGGCTTTGTTGACCAGATACGGAAGTTCGGTTACAACAATACGGTTTTTTCCGTTATCCATCGGTTCAATATCTGTCACAGCACGTACACGGATTTTACCACGGCCGGTCCTGTATGCCTCATTGATACCGGCAGTACCCAAAATCACACCTCCGGTTGGAAAATCTGGTCCCTTGATGATGTTGATTAATTCATCAATGTCGGTCTCTTTCTCCTCAATATCGTTGTCAATTAATTTCACAACGGCATGAATGACATCACGCAGATTGTGAGGAGGAATATTTGTTGCCATACCGACCGCAATACCTGTCGTTCCGTTTACCAGAAGGTTCGGGTAGCGCGCCGGAAGTACGGTAGGTTCTTTTTCTGTTTCATCAAAGTTCGGGGTAAAGTCAACGGTATCTTTGTTGATGTCCCGAATCATCTGCATGGAAATTTTCGAAAGCCTTGCCTCTGTGTATCGCATGGCGGCAGCACCGTCTCCATCCACAGAACCAAAGTTACCATGTCCGTCGACAAGTGGATATCTGGTCGACCATGGCTGTGCCATGTTGACAAGTGCCCCGTAAATGGAGCTGTCCCCGTGCGGATGGTATTTACCCATCGTATCCCCGACAATACGCGCACATTTACGATGTGGCTTGTCCGGTGTATTACTCAGTTCAATCATGGAATACAGGACACGCCGCTGTACCGGCTTTAATCCATCCCTGACATCCGGAAGCGCACGGCTTGCGATAACGCTCATCGCGTAGTCGATGTAGGAGGTTTCCATCGTTTTCTTCAGGTCAACCTGTTGAATTTGGTCAAATATTTTATCGTCCACTGATCTGCTCCTCCCTAAATATCAAGATTCTGTACATACTTGGCATTTTCTTCTATAAATTCCCGTCTCGGCTCTACTTTATCACCCATCAGAGTCGTGAATGTTACGTCAATTTCCGATGAACTTTCGTCATCCATCATAACCTGTTTTAAAATCCGGTGCTCCGGATCCATGGTGGTTTCCCATAACTGTTCCGCATCCATCTCACCAAGTCCTTTGTAACGCTGGATCTTATTATTCTGATCGCGCCCGATTTCCACAAGAATATTGTTTAATTCTTCATCACTGTATGCATACCAGACATTTTTGTTTTTCTCAATTTTGTAAAGCGGCGGGGTAGCAAGATAAACATGTCCCTGCTTAATAAGCTCCGGCATAAAACGATACAAAAATGTCAGCATGAGTGTTGCAATATGTGCACCGTCCACATCGGCATCTGTCATAATAATAATTTTGTTATAACGCAGCTTGGATATATCAAAATCTTCATGAATTCCGGTACCGAACGCCGTGATCATTGCCTTGATCTCGGCATTATCATAAATACGGTCGAGTCTTGCCTTCTCCACATTTAAAATTTTTCCGCGAAGCGGGAGAATTGCCTGTGTTGCACGGCTTCTTGCGGTTTTTGCAGAACCACCGGCGGAATCTCCCTCAACGATAAAGATTTCACAATTTTTTGGATTTTTGTCGGAACAATCCGCAAGTTTTCCCGGAAGGGCAGTACCCTCAAGTGCTGTCTTTCTTCTTGTCAGATCACGTGCTTTCCGGGCTGCCTCTCTGGCACGCTGAGCCAGCAGCGATTTTTCACAGATATTTTTGGCCACATCCGGATTCTGCTCCAGAAAATACGTCAGCTGTTCCGTAACCACAGAATCTACAGCACCACGTGCCTCACTGTTTCCGAGTTTCTGTTTGGTCTGTCCTTCAAACTGTGGCTCTTCAATTTTGATACTGATAATTGCTGTCAATCCTTCACGGATATCATCTCCGGTAAGTGCCGCATCGCTGTCTTTTAAAATTTTTGCTTCCCGCGCATACGAATTAAACGTCTTTGTCAACGCATTTCGAAAACCGGCAAGATGTGTTCCACCTTCCGGCGTAATGATGTTGTTAACAAAACTAAACGTGGAATCGTTAAAAGAATCATTATGCTGCATTGCAACTTCCACGTAAACTCCGTCACGATTTCCCTCACAGTAAATAACTTCCGGATATAACGGTTCTTTTCCGCGGTTTAAATATTCCACAAATTCCTTGATTCCACCGGCATAATGGAATTTATGATTATGCAGACTATCTTCCCTCGTGTCTTTTAATGTAATGCATAATCCTTTTGTCAGAAAAGCAGTTTCTCTTAAACGCTGTTTGAGCGTGTTGTAATCATATACGGTTTCTTCAAAAATTTCCGCATCCGGCAGAAAATGAACCTTTGTACCGTGAAGTTGTGGATCACAGTCCCGGACTGCCGCTACCGGTCCATCCGCTTTTCCTCTCTTGTAACTTTGCATATACACTTTTCCGTCATGATATACTTCAACCGTTAACCAGGCGGAGAGGGCATTAACAACAGAAGCACCTACTCCATGCAGTCCTCCGGATACTTTGTATCCTCCGCCGCCAAACTTTCCACCCGCATGCAGAACAGTAAACACAACTTCCAGTGCAGACACACCGGCTTTGTGATTCATTCCGACAGGAATTCCACGTCCATCATCTTCAACGGTTATGGAATTATCTTTTTCTATGGTCACCTCAATGTTTTTACAATAACCGGCAAGTGCTTCATCTACCGCATTATCAACAATCTCATAGACCAGATGATGCAGTCCGCGTGCAGATGTACTTCCGATGTACATTCCGGGTCTCTTTCTGACTGCTTCGAGTCCTTCAAGAATCTGAATCTGATCTGCCCCATATTCCTGATTATTATTTGTTAATTCGCTCATCAATTTCCTCCTCATCCAACGGATGAACCTTTCCTTTATATCTCTTCAACCGATTCCTTTTCATAAACATTTCCGTTTATCACCTGGAAAATTTTGTTGATACAAAAACGGTTCTTTACAAATTCCTCCAACCCTGTACATGTAATGACAGTCTGTATTTTAGCAATACTGTTCAGCAGGTAATTCTGTCGGTTACTGTCAAGTTCCGATAACACATCGTCCAGCAGCAACACCGGAGTATCATGAATGGATCTCCTGACCAGATCAATCTCCGACAATTTCAAAGAAAGTGCTGAAGTACGCTGCTGTCCCTGAGACCCAAACTTACGGATATCCACATCATCAACGGAAAACAGCATGTCATCCCTGTGTGGTCCTGTCGTTGTCTGGCAGAGTTTCAGATCCCGGTTCTGTGCCCGCAGCAATTCATCCGCAAAAAGATCAGCGGTAATATTTGGCTCATACTTTAATACCAGATGTTCCCTGCCACCGGAAATTTTAGAATGGATTTCCGAAATAATTTCATTCAGTTCCTCCACAAATTCTTTTCGTTTCCGGATGATTCTTGTTCCATACTCCAGTAACTGCATATCCCACACCGGAAGAGTATCCACAAGGTCCGGGCGAAAAGAAATATCTTTCAACAATTTGTTTCTCTGATTCAACACTTTGTTGAAACTGGATAAATCTGACAAATATAGTTTATCCAACTGACAGAGTTCTAAATCAATAAATCTTCTTCTCTCCGCAGGTCCGTTTTTTATAATATTTAAATCTTCGGGCGAAAAGAAAACGATATTGAGTATTCCAAACAACTCACTTGCCTTTTTGATCGGAATCTTATTCACAGCCACGCCTTTTGATCCACTTTTTCTAAGATGCATATCAATCTGGTACTCTTTTTCTTTTTTCTGTACGACAGTACGGATATGTGATTCTTTCTCACCAAACCGAATCATCTCTTTATCACGGCTTCCTTTGTGGGATTTTGTTGTACCACTCAGATAAGCAGCTTCGAGAATATTGGTTTTCCCCTGTGCATTGTCTCCGTAAAGAATATTGGTTCCTTCATCCAGGTGAATATCCAGATTTTCATAATTTCGAAAATTTCGCAGCTCGATTGATTTTATGATCATTGAACTATCTGAATTGTTTCACCCTGAAAGGTAACAACATCCCCATTATGTAATTTTTTTCCTCGTTGAAGTTCTGTCTGACCGTTTACCGAAACCTGCCCATCTAAAATAACCATTTTGGCATCCACACCGGAACCAACAACTCCGGCTTTTTTCAACGCCTGTCCAAGTTTGATAAATTCGTCTTCTTCACGGATATTTACTGTAATCATGTAATCTCCTAATTTGCAGCATTATTAAAGTTAACAGGAAGAATAAGATAAATGAATTTTCCTTCATCATCTTTGATAAAACATGGAGCTTTTGGGTTTACCATATAAAGACTTACATTTTCTTCATCGATAACACGCAATGCATCAATGAAGAATTTTGGATTAAATCCAATCAGGATGTCTTTTCCTTCTTTCTCGATATCGATATCTTCATTCATGGAACCGATGAAAGAATTGATTTTTAACTCCATACTTCCATCTGTGATATTCATAATGATCGGCTTTTTGTCACCTTCTTTGACAAGAAGAGTAGCACGATCAATACAATCAAGTAATTCTTTTTTATTGACTATAACTTTCGTTTCATAAGCAGATGAGAGCATCTGATCAATGCGGAAATATTCTCCTTCGATCAGACGGGATACAACCGTAGTAGTATCAAATTCAAAAACGATATGGTTGTCCGTCAGGTAGATGAGTACATCATCATCAACTCCACCTGGAACAATTTTGCTGATTTCCTGTAATGTTTTTCCAGGAACGACAACCTTTTTATTTTCGTAATTATTCTTAAGTTCTATATTACGAATGGAGATACGATGACCATCAAGAGAAACAACTTTCAGTTCATTCTCAATAATTTCAAACAGTTCACCTGTCATAAGTTTGTTATTGTCGTTATCAGCAATGGAAAAGATTGTTTGTCTGATCACTTCCTTCAGTGTGAACTGGGAAATCACGATTGCATCATTTTTTTCAATGTATGGAAGATATGAAAAATCATCTCCGGATTTTCCAACAATATTGAATTTTGCTTTTTCACAGGAGATCACCGTCTTAAAAGAGGTATCTGTTTCAATCATAACATCACTGTCTGGAAGTTTGCGTACAATTTCAGAAAAGATTTTTGCATCCAGTGCAATAACTCCACGTTCAGCAATTTCTCCTTCTACACGGGTTTCGATTCCAAGTTCCATATCGTTTGCCATTAATTTAATTTCATTCGTAGAAGCATCGATAAGAATACATTCGAGTATTGCCATAGTTGTACGGGTAGGAACAGCTTTGGATACGATATTTACTCCGCGCAATAAATTTGATTTAGAACAGATCAGTTTCATGAAAAACTCCCTCCTGGTATAAATAAAAATATATTAAGACATTCGTCTTAGTCTTAATAGGGGCTGTTAATATGTGAATAAGCCTCTTCATGTTAGATGTTAAGCGGTTTCCGGCGTTTGATAACCGGCTTGAAAGCATGTGAAAAGTGTGAGGATTCTTAAGGTCCGTCTGTGGAACAAATTTTAAGAGATTTACGTTAAGAACCTCATGCACAATCCATCCACTGTGGATAAACGTGAATAAGTTGAAATAAAAAAAAGCAAATAAAACTACATTATAATAGGAAGAAACTCATTTAGTTTGGATTTATTTTCTTTTTGATGGTTTCAATCATATTTCTTGTAGTTTCGTTTTTTTCGTATTCTTCGGTAACTTTCTTGATACCGTGGATAATTGTGGAATGATCGCGTCCGCCGAGTAAAGAACCTATGGTATCCAGTGGACTTTCGGTCATATTTTTACATAAATACATTGCAATCTGGCGTGGTTTTGCAACATCACTGCTTCTTGTCTTTGAAATCATCTGATCTACAGAGATGTGATAATGTTCGGAAACAACTTCAATAATGAGCTGTGGTGTGATTTCCCGTGGCTTGTCCGGCGTGATAATGTTGGAAAGTTCCTTTTCTGCAATATCCATTGTAATTGGAATGTGGACAAGATTGTTATAAGCAAGAAGTTTATTTAATGCTCCTTCAAGTTCACGCACGTTTGATTTAATGTTGTTTGCAATGTAGCTTAATACTTCATCATCAATGTCAAAGTTATCCGATTCGGCTTTTTTCCGGAGAATAGCCATACGTGTTTCATAATCCGGCACTCCGATATCTGCCATCAGTCCCCACTCAAAACGGGAACGGATACGCTCTTCAAGGGTTTCCATTTCTTTTGGTGGTTTATCGGATGTCAGTATAATCTGTTTTCCCTGTGTCTGGAGTGCGTTGAATGTGTGGAAAAACTCTTCCTGTGTACTTTCTTTTCCGATGATAAACTGGATATCGTCAATCATAAGGACATCCACTTTCCGGTATTTGTCACGAAATTTTGTCATGGATGAAGCATTACCGTTTCGAATGGATTCAATTACTTCATTCGTAAATTCTTCGGATGTAACGTAGATAACCTTGGCATCCGGATTCTGGTTTAAAATAAAGTGTCCGATGGAGTGCATAAGGTGGGTTTTTCCCAGTCCCGGACCGCCGTAAATGTAAAGCGGATTATATGCTTCTCCCGGAGATTCTGCGACTGCAAGGGAAGCCGAATGTGCAAAACGGTTATTATTACCAACGACAAATGTATCAAATGTATAATTTGGATTAAGATTAGATTCATCTGCGGTTACGGCAGG
>OFML01002053.1_pt1 | contig 9857 bp, 4 predicted proteins | sample 1541831 | NCBI WGS metagenome assembly OFML01 (sample SAMN04209237, study PRJEB22552) | human gut metagenome | biome: gut; material: feces | host: Homo sapiens | place: USA: Oklahoma | reverse complement strand
ACGAGAGGACCGGGATGGACATACCTCTGGTGCACCAGTTGTTCTGCCAAGGGCACAGCTGGGTAGCTACGTATGGACGAGATAAACGCTGAAGGCATCTAAGCGTGAAACTCCCCCTAAGATGAGATCTCCCCTCCCTCGAGGAGTAAGGCTCGACGTAGACTATGTCGTTGATAGGTCAGGGGTGTAAGTGCTGTAAGGCATGCAGCTGACTGATACTAATAAGCCGAAAGCTTGACCTACAAAAGAAGGAAGCAGGCTCGGTTGCAAAGACATAACGCTTCCCATTCATTCTTGTTCAGTTTTCAGGGTGTGTCCGACCACCGGAAGATAAAATTGCGAGCATGCACCTTTAGCTCAGTTGGTACACTCGCCGCAGCGAGCGTCCCAAACGCAACCGCGAAGCGGCGCTTGGCGTTTGGGTGAGCAACTGATTGCGAGCAGAGAAGCTGAGCAGAGAGATGTACGCAAGACTTGGAAAGCGAATATGCACCTTTAGCTCAGTTGGTAGAGCAACTGACTCTTAATCAGTGGGTCCCCGGTTCGAGTCCGTGAAGGTGCACCATGGCCCCATGGTCAAGTGGTTAAGACAGCGGCCTCTCACGCCGTTAACGTGGGTTCGAATCCCGCTGGGGTCACCAAAAAAGCGCTTGACAAGGGAGTCGAGCGGTGGTATAATGATGAATGTTCTCAGGACGACCTGAAGACAGATAAATAGTTGGTGTTGATTGCGGTGAGGGTACACCTGTTCCCATCCCGAACACAGAAGTTAAGCTCATTTGCGCCGACAATACTTTGCGGGTGACTGCACGGAAAGATAGGTAACGCCAACACTTATATTCCCCCTTAGCTCAGTCGGTAGAGCAACGGACTGTTAATCCGTGTGTCGTTGGTTCGAGTCCAACAGGGGGAGCCAACGAAATAGCCGCCACTTGGTGGCGGCTATTTCTTTACTTAAACCTTATGGGCCTTTAGCTCAGTTGGTTAGAGCATCCGGCTCATAACCGGACGGTCCCGGGTTCGAGTCCCCGAAGGCCCACCACCTTTTCTGATGTCTGATATAGGGGTATAGCTCAATTGGTAGAGCGGCGGTCTCCAAAACCGTAGGCTCTGGGTTCAAGTCCTAGTGCCCCTGCCACGAAAGCACCTTGCATCTTTGCAGGGTGCTTTTTTGCGTTTCTGGCGTAAAAATTGCCCGGCAGAGGGCTGCTCTGCCGGGGGAGTAGGGATTCTCATACTAGAATCTGATAAAAAGCTTTAAAAGCTTTTTATAGCGCCGAAAGCGCGTCAGATTCTGCATGAGACGGCGCAGCGTGCATCAGCACGATGCGAGTGTGCGTAGCACACGGGATTCCTGATTTAATGTTTTAATCAGGAATCAGTATCAGAACGTTTTCTGCAGGAATGCCTTGATCGAGCCGTCATACAGCTCCTGATTGTTGATGCGCAGGTGGGAATGGGAGCCTTCGTCCATCCAAACGAGCTCCTTCGGGGCATTGCAGGCCGCGTACAGCTCTTCTGCGCGCTTCGGCAGCGAAAAGGCGTCCTTTCGGCCGTGCAGGAACAGAATCGGCGTTTTCACCTTGCCGATGACGCGAATGGGCCGCGCTTCGCGGATCTTCATGCCGGATTCCAGCCGGGCGGCCCAGAAAATTTCGTACAGGACGGGGAAGATCGGCCGCTTTTCTGCCTTCATGTGCAGCTTGAAGGATTCCAGAAACGTTGCGAACAGGCCTTCAACCACGAGATGGGAGACATAGGCCGGAAAGTCCGGCTTTGCGGCTGCCAGCACGACGGCGGCGCCGCCGACGCAGATGCCGTGCAGCACCACGTCGCTGCAGCCGAGCTGATCGTGCGCGAAGCGCGACCATGCGATAACGTCCGACCACTCGCGTGTGCTGCAGTAGTTGTATTTGCCTTCGCTCAGGCCGTGGGCACGGCTGTCGACGACGAGGATGTTGCAGCCCGCCTCGGCGTAGGGCTGTGCGAAATAGTAGCTGTAGTACAGCGACTCGGTGCGGCCGGGGAAGATGATGGCGCAGCGCTTGTGGCCGAAGTCGAAATACTCGCCCGCGAGCTTCAGACCCTCGTTTTCGATGGAAACGGGCCGCTTGCGCGCCTCGTTTTCACGCGCCCAGTCCATGCCGAGGTCAAACATCCGTGTGTGCTCCGGATTGGGTGGATAGCTGTTTGCACGGGTCCATTTTTCCGGCCCGGTCCGGACGAGAATGTTGTGATACACCTTTTTGGCGATGGGCCAGGTCGCTGCGAACATTCCCAGGAACGACAGCAGCACGAACCCCAAAATGAGCCATATCCAGAATGGCATGGGAAGATACCTCCGTTTTTTCTTTCATTATATCGAATTTTGTCGTCTTTGTAAACGCAGAATCATAAAAATACATTGTTCCCTCTTGAAAAATGAACGCATCCATACTATAATGAATGCCGGGAAAGGGGAGAACACTTATGACAAATTTTGCGATCCTGACGGATTCCTGTTCCGATCTGACTGCGCCGCTGCGCGAGCGCTTTGGCGTGGATGGCTATGTGCCCGGGGCGCTCGTCTATCCGGACGGCAGCAATCATTACGCGGATCTTGACTGGAAGAATATGACACCCGCGCAGTTTTTCGGCACGATGAAGGATAAAAAGAGCGGCCTGTTCACCTCGGCGCAGATCGGCCTGCAGGACGTTGCTGACCGGTTCGAGCCGCTGCTGCAGCAGGGCCGGGATATCCTGTTCGTCGCCGTGTCCTCGGGCCTGAGCGGTACATACAACAGCACCTGCCTCGTGGCGAATGAGCTGATGGAAAAGTACCCCGAGCGGCACATCCGCTGCGTCGACACGCTCCGCTACTGCGGCGCGGAGGGTATGCTCGTCATCGCGGCGACGCGCCTGCGCGCTGCCGGGAAGACGCTGGACGAAACGGCCGACTGGCTGGAGGAGAACCGCCTGCGCGTGCACCAGATGGGCGTGCTGGAGGACCTGTTCTTCTGCAAGCGGATGGGCCGCGTCTCGGGCGCGGCGGCCGTGATGGGCACGCTCGTCGGCATCCGCCCGCTTGCGGATATCAACGAGAAGGGCCTGAGCGACGTCATCGGCAAAACGCGCGGCCTTGCCCCGGCGCTGAAGGCGACCGTCGACTATATGGCCCGCACGGTCGAGCGGCCGGAGGAGCAGATCATGCTCCTGTCGCATTCGGACCGCCCGGAGCGCGCGGAGGAGCTGCGCGCCATGGTCGAGGAGCGCTTCCACCCGAAGGAGCTGCACGTTGTACCGGTCTGCCAGTCCTGCGGCGCGTCGATCGGGCCGGGCCTGTACGCCATCTTCTATTTTGGCCGCCCGATCTCGTCCGGCCTGACGGAGGAGCGCAGCCTGATCGCGGAGCTGACGGGAAAAACAAAATAATCGCGCGGGAGCCAGCGGCAGTCGAGCCGTTGGCTCCCGTTTTTTGCTGCAATTTACAAAATCTGGAAGTTATGTTTCGGAACATGCCAAATTCGGGCGTCTTACAACAGAAAATCTTGGAAAAACCTGTTGATTTTCCAAAAAACGCGTGGTAAAATATTTACAACTATAGGCTCCGGAGTATGCCGGGGCGTCTGGGAGGGAGTGCCCATGAAACACTTGCTGCGCGCAATGGGCGCAGCCATGTTAGCGGCTCTGCTGCTGTCGGCCTGTTCGACGCCGCAGGAGCAGACCGAGCCGTCCGCGCCGCAGACCACGCAGGCCACGCAGGCCGCAACCGGCGCGACGGAGGAGTCCGCAACGGAGGCAGAGGAACTGCTTGCGCTGCCGCGTGACCTTGGCAGCGGCCTGACGCTGCAGACGGTCCTGCCGTTTTCCGGCCCGAATGTGGATGCAGACGGCGCGGAGAGCGACCAGCTTGCCACCATCATCGTGCAGAATGACGGCGGAATGGCCGTCGGCGCGGCGGATATCACCCTGACGTGTGAGGACGGCGCGGAGCTCCGCTTCCGCGTGACGGACCTGCCCGTTGGCGGCTCGTGCTACGCCTTCGAGCTGAATTCCGCGCAGTACACCGGCGAGAACCGCGTCTGCGCGGCCTCGGCGGAGGTCGAGCCGGACGGCTCGCTCTCCGTGGACTACCGCGTCAGCGTGATGGTGCAGGACGGCGGCCTCGTCCTCGTCAACATGACGGAGGACACGCTGCACAACGTCACCGTCCGCTACCGCACGGACACCGGCGGCACCTACTTCGGCGGCCTGAGCTACACGGCCACGGTCGAGGAGCTGGCCCCCGGCGCGTCGCAGACGGTCCTCGCGGCGGAATGCTACATGGGTCTGCCCTCCGTCATCGCGGTCTCGGCAGACGAATCGTAATCACCCTAGAAAAAGGAGGAAATATTGATGAGAAAACTGAGCAAAACGCTCCTCTCGCTGCTGCTGATCGCGGCGATGCTCGCATCGTTCGTCGTTCTCCCGGCGGCGGCTGAGGAACCGGCCGCAGAGCAGCCGACCGAGGCTGTGCAGGCGGCTGAGACGCAGGCGGATGACGCTGTAAAGACGAATTATGAGCTTTCCATCGTCATGCTCGACTGCGGCAGAAAGTATTTTTCCGTGGACAGCATCAAGCAGATCATCGACAATGCTTCCGCGGCAGGCTTCGGCTATATCATGCTGGGCGTCGGCAACGACGGTATGCGCTTCCTGCTGGACGATATGAGCCTGACCGTGAACGGCATGACCTACGAGAGTGATGCCGTGAAGACGGCGATCCACGCGGGCAACGAGGCCTATTATAACTTCGCTGTCGACGAGCTGACCCAGTCCGAGATGGACGCCGTCCTTGCCTATGCCAAGGAAAAGGGCATGGGCGTCATCCCGATGCTCAATACGCCGGGCCATATGGATGCGATCCTCGCGGCCGCTACGAGCCTGACGGGGACGAACTGCTCCTACAACGGCTCCGCTCGTACTATCGATGTCACGAATTCGACGGCTGTTGCCTTCACGCAGGCATTCGTGCAGAAGTATGTTGATTACTTCGCTTCCAAGGGCTGCAAGTATTTCAACATGGGCGCAGACGAGTATGCAAACGACATGTTCACGGGCGGCTCTATGGGCTTTGGCAATCTGCAGAGCGAGGGAAAATACAGCTACTATGTGACCTACGTCAATGACGTCGCAGCCATGATCAAGAATGCCGGCATGACCCCGATGGCGTTCAATGATGGCATCTATTTTGCAAACAATACTTCCAGCGGCACGTTCGATACCGATATCGTGATCTGTTATTGGTCGAATGGCTGGGGCAGCTATTCTCCGATGTCTGCATCCAATCTTGCAAACAAGGGCTTCAAGATGGTCAACACAAACGGCTCCTACTATTGGGTGCTCGGCAAGCCTGATGCACAGTGCAGCGCATCGAAGGCAAAGGACTTCGATATCAAGTCCTTCCCGGGCAGCACGATCAACAATCCGTCTGGCGCGATGTTCTGCATCTGGGCGGACTACCCCGGCGCAGAGACGGAAGCTTCCGTGATCAGCAAGACGGCGGATACCATCGCTGCCTTCGGCGCGACGCTGCCGAAAATCGATGATAACAAGACGGTTTCTGACGAAGCGACCGGTGTTTCGGTCACGGCTCCCGGCCTGACGGGCATCACTGTGGCTGCGGTCGATAAGGGCACGGAACTGGATGGCAAGAAGGTCGCCGGTGCTTGGAACATCGAACTGACAACGGAAAACGGCAGCTATACCGATTCGGCCACGGTCTCGATTCCGGTGGGCAAAGAATGGCTCAGCTATAAGCTCACGGGCGGCGTTCTGGAAAGCGATGGCACGACGGTTACGTCCGACCCGAACAGCAAGGTCGAGAATGGTGTCCTGACCTTCACGGCCAAGCATTTCTCCACGGTCGTAGTGCTGGCGGAAGAAAAGCAGCAGGAGATCACGGTTACGGTTGGTGGGACGGAGCCGATTACCGTTGACGGTGAAGTCAGCAGCGCATATACGGATGATTTCGTAACTGTTAAGACGGAGACGAAGAATATGACTGCGACTCCGTACTATGAGAGAGCGGCACTGGATGAAGGAGAATTCTATCTTTCCAATAATGCCAACGATACGGCTCCCAGTGTAAAGGTGACTTTAGCGGCTATGGGCAATGGCCAGTATTCCTTGTTCAGTAACGCATATTATAGATACCCTGACGCGACCTATAATACTTTTATTATAGGTTTTGGATATTGGTCTTATGATGATGCTCGGGACCGTTCTCCTGTGGGCTTAACTATTAGTGAGAGCGAAACGGGCGCAGTAACAATTAGCAGAGAAGTTACAAGCGGCAGTCATAAAACTACTTCGTGGTTGACTCTATCCTCTGGAAGCTTCGACGCGAGCGAGAATAGTACGATGCTCTATCTGTATAAACTGGTTCAGCCTACTGCAAGCAAGCAAACCACCATCTCCTTCACCGGTAAGAAGGCGGGCACGACGCAGGTTCTGATTGGTGACACGCTGTATACGGTCAGAGTGGTTGACAAGGCTCCGGACGGTGCGATGACAGCCTCTTCCCTGAAGATTGAGTATTGGATTACGAATGCTAAGGTCTACGAGGGAAAGAACGATTCTACTAACCCGTATTATTTACTCCAGAGCACGGATGCAGTTAGCGACGATGGAGTTGCAGTTCAGGATGTTGCACTGAAAGTTGGTTACTCGCCGTTTGATAATTACACAGCAGAGATGTATTATTGGCAAGCGATGCGTTTGGATGCGAATAACATTCAGACTGGCAGTGAGGGTGATGACGAAACAGCAGATGGCACGACCTTTACCCATGTGCGCTATCACGCCGGTGCGTGGCAGTATAAGACATTGGACGGCACTTGGCATTATTTCCTCAGCACGGATCAGGCGGTTGCATATTATCTGCAGAAGACAAAAGTCACTACGGAAGTTGACACCTATGTCAAAGACTGGGGCTATGGTACAGCTGGCACTACGCCGAATACTTCCGGCGGAATGGGCCAAGTCGCGCTGACGGTTGCGGTTGTCTATCCGGACGGCACGGTTTCCCCAGCCGAGAAAAACATGTATTTCAAATCTACAACGATCTTCAACTACTGGGCTGACCGCGACATTGGCATTATTGCTCCGAAGAATAATGAAGATTATACGATTTCCAAGATTACGGTAACGGATGGTAACCGCAAGAGCAACTCCTCTGCAAATGTGTGGTATACCTCTGACACCATCACATGGGAAAAGACAACGCTTGATGATGGCGTGACAAAATGGTACAACGAGCGCGAGGTCTGGAACAAATCTTCCGGCACAACGCCGATGGTCAACGGAAAGAACAGCAAGGAAACATGGAGCGCTAAGAATACTGCAAAGCTTGTCCTGATTTATCTGGAGGCAGCTGAGAAGGAAAGCAACCTTAATGTTGTGTACTATGATGATACCTACAGCAAGGAAATCATCTCCTCTCAGATCGTTATGTCTTATACGCAGGGACAGGAACCTCCGACGTACCTCAACTCCCTGAAGAATAACAGTACTGTTACGACAGGCACGATCACACTTGCGGATGAGGCCTACGTTACGAATAGCTCCGGTGTTAACCAGACGTTCAACAAGAATGTTGCAACTGTTCCGGGCGTTGCAGCTCAGTATCGGAGTGGCCTTTATAAGTATGTCAGTGCCGAAATTTCTGAGGACGGCAAGACGCTGACGCTCCATTATAAGATTTCTGCAAGCAACCTGAAAAAATACTATGTGGTTGATTTTGGCCTGCCGGTCCAATTTGAATTGACTGATTTAGTGGATGATACGAATCTGAGCAAGGTTCGTATCAGTACGGTCACGGATGGTAATGTTACATACGATGAGACTACAAAAACATTTACCTACACGCCGACCGAGGTCCTGAAGAGCCTCGCGACGGCAAGCATTGCAATCAGCTATACGGGCAAGGAGGAAGCGATACTTACTGTCGGTTTCATCCCCGCATCGACGGTCTATTATGAGGAAGGCTTTGCTTCGTATTCCGCAAACTGGGTCAGTGAAGGTACCGCGCATGGCGCTCGGCAAGCAAAGGAACCCTATGGCCAAGCGACCAACAGCTACGGTTTTGATCCTGCCTACCGTGAAAACAGCGCGAACAGCGAGGGAACGGTGGCAAGAACAACGACAGTCGGCAGCGATGCGACCTTCAAGTTCAATGGAACGGGCCTGGAGCTGTATCTCCGCACGAAGAATACGAGTGTTAATGCAGAGGATGTGACGAATCACTCCTACATGCTTGTTCAGGTCTATGAGGGCAGCGAGGCGACGACGGATCACCTAAAGCGCATGAGCTTTGTCGATGTGAACAACCTGTTTGTTGCAAAGGACACGGGCTATGGCTACAACACCCCGTGCTGGACGGTTGATGACATGGCTCTCAATGACTATACGGTTGTTGTCCGTTTCGTTAAGGGTCAGGAACTGGCAATCGATGGCTTCCGCGTGACCGGTACGCAGGGCGACCGCTATAAGAATGCCTATGCTGCGGACGGCGAGGCCAACATGCAGACCGCAGAGATTCGCAATATGGTTCTCGCACAGGCTAATGTTTATGCGCTGGCGGATAACTGGTACAAGGTTGGCAGCGAAGTTATTGATGCAGTCTTCGACAAGGAGGATGCAGCTAGAATCAGCGGCGCGGTGCTCATTAAGAAGAATTACAATGAGTCGACGGGCGGCACGGAGGTTACAGTTGATAAAGACCTTGTCAACATTGGCCCGAAGAATGAGATTTATCTCAAGCAGGGCGAGGCTGTTGTAATGCAGCTCACGGGTTCTTATGCTTCTGTTCAGGTCGGCATGCGCAGCCTAACGGGTGAAGCGGTGTCGTACAAGATCAATGGGACGTCGGCTACGATGAAATCTACCGTTGACATGTATTACAAGGTTGATCTTGTCGACAAGAAGCTCGTCATTCAGAACGTTTCCGGCGGCATCCTTGCGCTGACGAGGCTGAAGGTCACTTCTGCGACGGCGGCAACCACGAATGACCCCGGCGTGGTCCCGCAGACCACCCCCGAGGCGATCCGCTACGCGATGGCGCTGATGCGCGGCATCGACGTCCCGCAGTTCACGGACGTCGCCGAGGATGCGTGGTATCACGACTACGTCTACGACCTCGTCTACCGCGGTGTCGTCAACGGCATGACCGCCACGACCTACGAGCCGGAGGGCAAGCTCACCCGTGCCCAGTTCGTCAAGCTGCTGGCCTGCTCCCTCGAGGAGGCAGAGACCCTCAAGACCTACGAGGGCCAGCATCCCTTCACGGACAGCGAGGGCCACTGGGCCGAGGCCTACATCGCGTGGGCCAAGGACAAGGGCATCGTCGAGGGCGTCTCCGCCACGGAGTTCGACCCTGAGGCCCCGATCACCCGCGAGCAGATGGCCACGATCTTTGGCCGCTACGCCCTGAAGCAGGGCATTGTGCTGCCGAAGGACGCCGCTCCCGCCGAGTCCTTCCCGGATGCGGACAAGATTTCCGAGTATGCCCGTGAGTTCGTCGAGCTCATGCGCATCGCGGGCATCCTGAACGGCTACGAGGACGGCACGTTCCGTCCGCAGGGCAACGCCACCCGCGCGGAGGCAGCCAAGCTGTTCTCCCTGTTCCTGTCCATCACGGACAAGCTCGCAAAATAAACGCAATGCCGCCGCCCTCCCGGGCGGCGGCATTTTCTTTGGGGGCGAAGCCCCCCCCACAATACTGTAGCGGCGCTCAATGAGCGCCTATGGCAAATGCAAGCTTGGAGGAACTGTCGAAAAACCGGCAGCCCGCTCGTTTCGATTTAAAATAGGGCGTCAGCCCAACCATATTGTAGCGG
>OFML01002047.1_pt1 | contig 9912 bp, 6 predicted proteins | sample 1541831 | NCBI WGS metagenome assembly OFML01 (sample SAMN04209237, study PRJEB22552) | human gut metagenome | biome: gut; material: feces | host: Homo sapiens | place: USA: Oklahoma | reverse complement strand
GGTTGGCTCTATATAGATGCTTTCGAAGGTGCTATGCCCCAGACCAAATTCGTACTCCGTAAGGCTCTGGAATTAAAGCTTCCCGTTATCGTATGTATCAACAAGATCGATCGACCCGAAGCAAGACCCGATGAAGTCGTAGACGAAGTACTGGAGCTGTTCTTAGAACTTGATGCGGACGATTCCCAGTTAGACTGTCCTTTTGTGTACGCTTCCGCCAAGGCAGGTATTGCTTCCCTGGATGCCGACGAGATGGGTACTGATATGGAGCCTCTGTTCGAGACCATCATCAACTACATTCCCGCTCCCGAAGGTGACCCCGAGGCAGCTACCCAGGTACTGATCAGTACCATCGATTATAATGAATATGTAGGACGTATCGGTGTCGGTAAGGTAGACAACGGTACCATCCGTGTGAATCAGGATGTGGTCATCTGTAACCACCACAACCCCGACAAGATCATCAAGACCAAGGTCAGCAAGCTGTACGAGTTTGATGGTCTGAATAAAGTAGAGGTAAAGGAAGCAGGCATCGGTTCCATCGTTGCCATCTCCGGTATCAGCGAGCTTCACATCGGTGACACCATCTGCTCTCCGGAAAATGTGGTACCCATTCCTTTCCAGAAGATCAGTGAGCCCACCATCGCCATGCAGTTCATGGTAAATGATTCTCCTCTGGCAGGCCAGGAGGGTAAATTCGTTACCAGCCGTCACCTGCGTGACAGACTGTTCCGCGAGTTAAATACCGATGTATCCTTACGTGTGGAAGAGACCGATTCTCCCGACCGTTTCAAAGTATCCGGCCGTGGTGAGCTGCATCTGTCCGTGTTGATCGAGAATATGCGTCGTGAAGGTTTCGAATTCGCCGTAAGTAAGGCAGAGGTTCTGTATCATACCGATGAAAACGGTAAAAAGTTAGAGCCTATGGAGCTGGCTTATATCGATGTCCCCAACGAGTTTGCCGGTGCTGTCATCGAGAAGCTGGGACAGCGGAAAGGTGAGCTTCGTAACATGGGTTCCATCTCCGGCGGCACTTACACCCGTCTGGAGTTCTCCATCCCCGCAAGAGGACTGATCGGTTACCGTGGCGAGTTCATGACCGACACCAAGGGTAACGGTATCCTGAACACCGTATTCGATGACTACGGTCCCTACAAGGGAGATATCCAGTATCGTAAGATGGGTTCCCTGATCGCTTTCGAATCCGGTGAATCTATCACCTACGGTCTGTACAATGCACAGGAACGCGGTACTCTCTTCATCGGACCCGGCGAGAAAGTATACTCCGGTATGGTCATCGGTCAGACCGGCCGCAGTGAGGACATCGAGATCAATGTCTGCAAGAAAAAGCAGCTGACCAACACCCGTTCCTCCAGCGCCGACGAAGCTCTGCGTCTGACACCGCCCAGGATCCTGTCTCTGGAGCAGGCTCTGGACTTCATCGATACCGACGAACTGTTGGAGGTAACTCCCACAAACCTTCGTATCCGTAAGAAGATCCTGGATCCGACCCTGAGAAAACGTGCCATGATCAATAAAAAAGCTTAACTTAATAAGACTAGAATTTAAAAATACCTCCCTGTATTCCGGAAACGGTAACAGGGAGGTATTTTTGTAAGCTGAAAAGCTGTTTCTATTTTTGGCTGTTGATATAGTTGATCAATCCCTCTGCGGCAATGATCTTCTGCATGAACTCGGGGAATGCCTGTCCCTGGAAGCTCTCGCCGGTGGTGAGATCTTTGATCACTCCGGTATTGAAGTCTATCTCGACTTCATCGCCATTGTTGATCTTGCGGGATGCCTCTGGACACTCAATGATGGGCAACCCGATATTGATGGCATTGCGGTAGAAGATTCTGGCAAAAGTCTCTGCGATGACGCAGCTGACACCTGCCGCCTTGATGGCGATGGGGGCATGCTCTCTGGAGGAGCCGCAGCCGAAGTTTTTCTCCGCTACGATAATGTCACCTTTTTTCACATTTTTGATAAAGTCCTTGTCAATATCCTCCATGCAGTGAGTCGCCAGTTCTGCTGGGTCGGAAGAATTCAGGTATCTTGCGGGAATGATAACATCTGTATCCACGTTATCCCCGAATTTGAAAACTATTCCTTTTGCGTTGTTCATTTTCTATTACCTCTTTTATTTTATTTCAGTTCACAAGGGCAGGAAATCTTGCCGGTGATAGCGCTGGCTGCTGCCACTGCAGGGCTCGCCAGATAGATCTCACTCTTTACATGTCCCATACGTCCCACGAAATTACGGTTGGTCGTGGAGACACATCTCTCTCCCTCCGCCAGGATACCCATATATCCGCCAAGACAGGGTCCGCAGGTAGGTGTACTTACCACTGCTCCCGCTTCGATGAAGGTCTTAAGAAGTCCCTCTTCCATTGCCTGCATGTAGATGGACTGGGTGGCGGGGATCACGATACAGCGCATTCCCTTTGCCACATGTCTGCCTGCAAGTACTTTCGCTGCGGTGCGCAGATCGTCGATACGTCCGTTGGTACAGGATCCGATCACTACCTGATCAATGGCAATGGGCTCCATCTCGTGGATCTCATCGATAGTATGTGTATTCTCCGGCAGATGAGGGAATGCCACGGTAGGCCGTAAAGTGCTCAGATCAATGGTATATTCTGCATCGTACTGTGCATCCGGATCTGCTTCAAATACCTTATAGGGGCGTTTTGAATGCTCTTTCATGTAAGCAATAGCCTTCTCATCCACAGGGAAAATACCGTTCTTACCGCCGGCTTCGATAGCCATGTTGGCAATGGTGAAGCGGTCATCCATGGACAGATTAGCAATACCGTCTCCCACAAATTCCATAGACTTATACAGTGCACCGTCCACACCGATCATGCCGATGATATGTAAGATCACATCCTTACCGCTGACCCATTCTGCGGGTTTGCCGGTCAGATTGAATTTGATCGCCGCAGGTACTTTGAACCATGCCTTGCCGGTAGCCATACCGGCTGCCATATCCGTGCTTCCCACACCGGTGGAAAATGCACCCAGCGCACCGTAAGTACAGGTATGGGAATCCGCACCGATGATCACATCTCCGGCTACGGTAAGTCCTTTCTCGGGAAGCAGTGCATGTTCGATACCCATCTCTCCTACTTCGAAATAATTGGTGATCTCATTGCGTCTTGCGAACTCACGGACACATTTGCAGTGCTCCGCAGATTTAATATCCTTATTGGGAACAAAATGATCCGGTACCAGTGCGATCTTATCCTTATCAAACACTCCCTGTACCTTCATTTTATCCATTTCCTTGATTGCCACCGGACTGGTGATATCGTTGCCCAGCACCAGATCCAGCTGTGCCTCGATCAGCTGTCCTGCCTGTACCTGCGTAAGACCTGCTGCCTGTGCAAGTATCTTCTGTGTCATTGTCATTCCCATTGTTTACTGCTCCTTTTTCTCTTCATACAGCTTTTCTATTTCAGAACCCGGGAACAAAATCTGCCTCTTTCAGGCTATTCTCCGGATTTTGGAATAGATACATTGTAGCACACTCATTTGTAATTGAAAACATCCACAATTAACGTATTTCTACGGAAATGTGGATGTTTTTGTTCTAATTTATTGATCTATTTTAATATTGTAATGTAATATTTTTTATGATTGTAGTGGTTGTTTTTCTTTGTCTCCGGTCGTCACTTTGTCCCCGGAATTGTCGTAGTTCCCGCTCTCTGGCTTTACCTTCCAGATCAGCACCACCTTGAATAAATCTCCGTCCAGTTCGATCCGGAACTTTCCGCCCTGAATTTCTGTAAAGCTTTTTGCAATTGCCAGTCCCAGTCCGCTTCCTTCCGTGTTACGGGAAGCATCTCCTCTGACAAATCGCTCGGTCAGTTCCTCTCCCGATACGGATAATTCCTGCGCCGTGATGTTTTTTAAGATTATGGTCACCTCATCCTTTGCCGTAAAACCGCTGACATAGACTCTGGTTCCCGGCAGAGCATATTTTGCAATATTGCCAAACAGATTTTCAAAAATCCGGAAGGTCTTCTGACTGTCTAACGGCACGATGACCTTCTCCTCCGGCATGCTCACCCGCACATCCAGTCCGGCATCCGCCAGCTTATCTTCCATCTCGAATTCGACCTGTTTCACCATGCTTACAATATCCACATCACGGATGTCGAGCGTGATATTCTGGGAATTTGCCTTGCTGACTTCGAACAGATCCTCGATCAGTGCCTTCAGGCGCAGCGATTTACGATCCAGCGTCTCTAAGTACTCCTTCCGTTGTTCTTCCGTCACTCCCGGCTCCTGAAGTAGTTTCACATAGGTAATGATAGCTGTCAGTGGTGTCTTCAGATCGTGGGATACATTCGTGATCAGTTCCGATTTCATCCGCTGGCTCTTCACTTCCTCCGCCACCGCATTGCGGAAGCCTTCCTCGATCCGGTAGATCTGTGGTTTAAAGGGTTCAAACACGCCCAGATCTTCCTCTATGGTCACATTCAGATTACCCTGAGCTATCTCATTGGTAGCCTTTAACAGCAATCCGTACTTTTTCTGCAATTTGCTGACATAACGCCGTAGTACAAAATACAGTACCACAGAATAAATGACCGCGATCGTCACTCCTCCCAGCGGAAGGCTGCATACGATCACCAGAATCAGGGCATTCCACAATACGATCCGCAGGATCAGCTTCTTGGCATCCTTCGTCACATCAAAATGCTCTGCATCATGATAGACATCCACCACCTTATCCCTGCCAATGGAGAATCCCTTCTTCATTCCTCTCCATAGTTTTTTCCAGAGAGGCACTAACAGATAGCACAAGCTGTGCTGTCTCAAATACATTCCGGCTCCCTGGACCCGCATTGCCCGCAGGGATACACCGCTGCACCAGGCAATGAAAAACAAGGCTGCCACTGCCAGAACGTTTAACGCATAGGTCAGTATTGTGGTCACCATCTGTATCTGCGCACTGTTTCCCCGTAAAACCGTGCTCAGCGCATGACCGCTCCTTACCCAGGATACCAGTCCTACCACCTGTTCACTTCCAATGCCGGCGATCACCACGAGGATCACAACGATCGCCTCGACAGGCAGCTTTAACAGCGCCACCTTCTCCCAGGCTCTCTCTTCCTCAAGTCCCGGTAATACAAGCGCCAGCAGAAAGATCAGCAGTGCCAGGATCAGAAACATCTGCTGACATCCGGACAGATAGTAGGATGTATACTGATCTCCCATGGAAAAGTAAACACTAACATTGTTCATGTCCTGATCATAATAAATATACTGACCGTTCTGTCCCAGACTCTGTGCCGCCTGTCTGGAAATGCAGAAGGTGATCTCACAATTTTTCGGCATTTCCAGCCGGAACATGGTATTATGACCGGCATCGATCACATTGCCCATATTGGCATCCACCATGCGCGTAAGACCGCAGTTACGGATCACTTCCGCCGCCGTCTTGCGAAGGGTTGTCGTATCCGATCCGATCACCGTATTCCCTAAGGTGGCATCATTTCCATAGGCGTCAAATACAAAAGTCAGATAAAAGCTCTGGTCCTCCGCCACGATATCCGTATCCGCCAGATTACTTAGGATCTCTCCGGTCTGAGTATCCCGGATCCTGTAATCATACAAATTATTCAACTGACTGAAGGAGCTTTCCAGGGTATTGAAGTGTTCTTCCAGGTATTCCCGGGTCTGTGCCGCAAAGCTTCCCTGGGCTACATAGTCTTCGGGATCTTCTCCTTCCGGTATGGTGAGGTCCTCCATATCTCCGTTCGCCATTTCTGCCCGCTTCCGGTCATCATTGAGCCATTCATTCCCCTCCGTGGGCTGCATATATAATTCTCCATAGCTTAAGGAAGTCTGATGCTCTTTGTTGTACAGATCGCGGTAGAGCAGATAGCAGTTCTGATACAGATAAGTAATCGTATTCGACGTCTCCAGCGGATCCGCAATGTATTGTTCATTTCTCCTGCTCTCCGCTCTGCGCTCGAAGATTCCGTAGCAGGCAGTAAAAATGCCGGAAGCAGCCAGACTGACAATCAGTCCGATGATCAGCCATTTGACTGCAGGCTTTCTGTTTTCTCGGTTTCCTCGATTTTCCCTGTTTTCTGTTGTCTCCGCTTTCACAGCCTCTGTTACCTGTTCCATTCTTACACCTCTCCGGTCATTTTCCTCTGCCTGCCGAAACATTTTGTTCCCCACATCCGTATTTATTGTTTATCAATCTTATATCCTACGCCCCATACCACTTTCAGATACTTGGGATTTCGCGGATCAATCTCAATTTTTTCGCGAATATTCCGCACATGTACCATAATAGTATCGGTGTTGACCGCTTTCTCGTTCCAGATACGCTCATAGATCTCATCTGCGGAAAATACTCTGCCGGGATTCTTGATCAAAAGCTGTACGATCTTGAATTCCATAGGAGTCAGTTTCACCGCTTCTCCGTCCACCGTCACTTCCACGGTTTCTTCGTTAAGTTCCAGTCCACCGATGGTATACACATGGGATTTTTCCTGTTCTTCCCCACTGACCGCCGTCAGATATTTGGAATATCTGCGCAGATGGGAATTCACCCTCGCCAACAGTTCCAACGGCGTAAAGGGTTTGGTCACATAGTCATCCGCTCCCATATTTAATCCCATGATCTTATCCACTTCCTCGGACTTGGCGGACAGCATGATCACCGGGAACTCGTGATTCTGCTCCCGCAGCTTCATTAACATCGTCACACCGTCCATCACCGGCATCATAATATCCAGGATAGCCAGATGGATCTCCTCCTGTGCTACGATCTCGAGTCCTTCCTTACCGTTGGCAGCCTTCCATACCTGATACCCCTGATTTTTCAGATAGATTTCCACACCATCCCGGATTTCCTTATCATCCTCCACGATGAGAATATGATATTTATTGTTCTCCATGACTCCCTCTCATTCTGCCACATGCGGCAAGGGGATCCTCTCCCCTGTCTGTTTCTGATTCTAATTTATAATTTCTAATTTCACCTACTGAAAAAACGAAAGATTTTCTAAAGATTTTTTTTCGTAAAAACACCAAGGAGGTGGACATTCGGTGCCACCTCCTTGATCATCTTCGAAGCGTACATTCCGGCTTACATGGTTATACTTCATCCTCATAGTACCGGATCATGCATACCAGTTCGCCGTCCTCTACGGACACTTCCGCTTCCTCTCCCAGGAATTCATTGCTGATCCCGATGGGGAAATCATTGGTGATCACGGCATTTTCCAAAGGATATTTCATGCCGCGGATATTCACGCCTTTTGCCTCCTTCGTCAGGGCAAACAGCGACATGGTGCCCTCCAGCTCCTTCCGGAAATGCACGGCTTCGTTCTGCAGTACCAACACCATTCCCGTACCGTCTACCAGGTACCCCACCGCACCGTGATTTTTGAGATACAGCAGACACTGGATATTCGCCAGGGTATGGTCAAATCTCCCACCGGTGGCCGCATAAATACGGAAATCGTTATAACCCAGCTCCAGCCCCCGCTTGATAGCTGCCAGCATGTCTGTGTCATCCTTACACTCCGGCAGGCGGCAGATCTTCTCCGGAACGGTCTGTTGTAACTGTTCCACAGCAAGCTTCTCCTGTTCGCTCATCGAGTCAAAATCTCCGATGATCAGGTCCGGCTCAACATTCAGGATCCCGCAGTAGCTTAAGCCGCCGTCCACCGCGATCACATAATCTTCCTCTGTCACAGACAGCTCTCCCATCGTGAGATCTCCTGCGCCGATCAAAATACATTTACCCATAGTATTTACTGTTTTCCTTTCCTGTAACGGTTCCGTCCACGAGCCGTCACGCACTATTCTACAATTTCTGCGTTTACTTTTCAAGCCATACGCAGTATATTTAATCTGTTCAAACTTACAAAGATACCCAGAGGATCAACACCCCTGTATGCGAAAGGCACTCTCATGAATCTATATAAAAATCAGCCACTGACCGTTGCGGAGCTCCGCAGGCTGCAGGCTTTGGAAAACCGATATCGGAATGCTGCCAGAGAAGTGTTTACGAATCGTGTGGAATACTACCACCGCTTCACCGGCGGGCACTATACCTCCATCACCATAAGAGATCAGAAGACCCGCTGGGGAAGCTGTTCCTCAAGAGGGACTTTATCCTTCAATTACCGCCTGATCTACGGTCCTGCCGGTCCTCTGGATTATGTGGTAGTCCACGAGCTCTGCCACCTGACTCATATGAACCATTCGAAGGACTTCTGGAACATGGTCGAGCGCATCATGCCGGATTACCGGATCTATAAACAGTGGCTAAGGGAGCACGGACAGGAGCTTACCCTGACGACACATCTGAAAAAGCAGGGCATTCCCATCCGCCTTAGCTGAAGCAACTTACTATAAATGGCGGCCTGTTTTTCAACAGACCGCCATCTTTTACTATTCTGCTCTACGCAGTGCTATCTTCCGTTTATCTGTTCTCGTTTACATAGACCTGTACACGGCTCTGAATGACACCTGCCACATCCTTCGCACTCTTCTGTCCTGAGAAGTATGCTCCGGCTTCTTCCGAAATGATGTTGGAAATTGCCTCATTATAGTATCCCCTCTTGTTCACGCTTTCCACAAAGCTTACGATTCTGTCCACCTGCTCCTGGGTCAGCTGCGGCAGCAGTATTTCCTCACCGTTGATGTAATAGGTCTCATCGTATTCCACTTTGTTGCCGTTCTCATCCATATAGTACGGCTTCTTTGTAGCATCCTGCACATTCTTCTCAAAGGTGCTGCGAAGTACCGGAAGATTGTATTCCTGTTCCTGTATCTTATCCTGATATTCCTGTGTCAGATAGTAGCGCAGGAATTCCCATGCACCATCCAGGTTCTTGGATTTTGCAGACAGGGCATACATCCTGTTGCCTGCCCATAATACGGAGCCCATGTCTCCATCGGTCGGGAAGCCCACAAAGGAGATATCCTCACCGAAGACACCGTTGATCGTACCGTTCAGGTCACGGATGTTGCTGATGGAGATGGTATCCAGCAGAGTTCTGTCCTCACGGTACTGGGATTCATAATTATTCCAGTAATCCTCTCCCCAGTAATCCTCTCCATATTCTACCGGCAGCTCGCCTGCATAGGCCAGCATTGCCACGAAATTATCCGTATCAAATGCACATTTTCCGGTAGATACATCCACGAAATCACTGCCGCAATAGTTCATCATGGTATACAGGAAGCTGTCTCTGGTGATATCACTGAAGAGTGCGGTTCCTTCCGGCATGGTATCCCGGATCGTCTGCAGCTCTTCCATAGTAATGGAGGTACGGTCTCCGAAAATAGATTCTTTACCTACCATAGTAGAGATATAGAAGGAAGGAATCACATAGTACAGTTTACCGTCCACACGGTACGCATCCCAGACGTTCTGCAGATAGTCGTTTTTCGATAATTCCTCATCCCCCGCAATGAGGTCATCCACATTTGCCACCAGTCCCTTGGCAATATAGCTGTCCATTGACATATTGCTGTCCACGATCAGAATATCCGGCATTCCTCCGGAGATGATATCATTATTTAACTGCTTCACACCGAGAGTATAATCCTCTGAAGTGTTGTAGGTATTGTATTCCTTGACCACAATACGATAGGTGTCACCGGACTTATTATACTCTACCACTTTTCTCTTCAGATCATAATCGATATAGTTACCGGCCAGTGTAAGGACGATCCGGTCCTTAATATCCTCCGGCTTCACGTGGGTGAACAGACCGCCGCATATTTTGCCTTCGTTGTAATCATAGTAGAAGCCCAAGAACTGTTCCTCGTCCAGTACCAGGAAATTGTTCAGGCTGCCGGCAGCCAGATCCGAATTGATATAACTCATGATCTGCTTCGACTCCTGTGTCTGCACATTATAGCTGAACA
>OFML01002043.1_pt1 | contig 9948 bp, 6 predicted proteins | sample 1541831 | NCBI WGS metagenome assembly OFML01 (sample SAMN04209237, study PRJEB22552) | human gut metagenome | biome: gut; material: feces | host: Homo sapiens | place: USA: Oklahoma | reverse complement strand
TGCATCAACAGGAGAATATGCTAGGCGTTATGGTTTCATTTTTGTTGAAAGATATGATGATGGAACAGGTGATTTTTCAAGAAGAGAGAAAAAATCATTTAATTGGTATAAAAAAGTTATTGAAACTAATGGTGAAGATTTGGGATAATAGATGTGCATAGCACATCTATTATTTTTATGGAGGAAAAATGAAAACTAAAGGATATTTTTTAACAATTTTATCAGCAGTTATTTTTGGTTTTACCCCGATTCTTGCTAAAATAACTTATTCAATGGGGAGCAATGGAATTACAATGGCCTTTTTTCGACATTTATTTGTAATACCAATCTTATTTTTAATTATGAAATGCCAAAGATTGCCTTATAAAATAACTTTACATCAGTTAAAGAATATTTGTTTAGTAGGAATTATTGGTAATGCTTTGACTGTAGCGGCACTATATACTTCATACAGTTTTATTCAAGTTGGGAGTGCTACGGTACTTCATTTTCTTTACCCGATGTTTGTTTCATTAATATGTTTCTTTTATTATAAAGAGAGATTATCTAAAGCTGTTAAAATATGTTTAGGAACAGCTAGTTTTGGAATTTTATTTTTTATCGAATTGGGTGGTTCATCTTTTTTAGGACTATTTTTGGCTCTGTTTTCAGGTATAACATTTGCTTATTATATGGTAGGTATTGAAAAGTTAGGATTACAGTCTTTGAATCCTTATGTATTAAATTTCTATTTTGCAATCGTTATTTCAATCTCATTATTAATGATTGGACTGATCAGTGGTACGTATTCTTCCATCTTTATTGCAGCTGCATTATGGTATGTCATGAAACTGCATCTTGGCAAAGACAAATTGTTAAAACCAGCAGTAGCAAAGACAAAAAAGAAATAAATATTAAAAAACAGGGGAGCTGCACGGCAGCTCCCATTTGTTTTCTAAGGAGTGGAATGGTTGCATTGCACCGAAGAATTCGGTATAATGGGAAAAAAGAGTTGAAAAGGAGAATATTATGTATACACTGGAAGATATACAGGCAGTAGATCCTGAAATTGCAGCAGCGATCACTGCAGAGTTTGACAGACAAAACAGCCACATTGAGCTGATCGCATCGGAAAACTGGGTGAGCCCGGCGGTTATGTCTGCAATGGGAAGTATTCTGACCAACAAATATGCAGAAGGGTATCCGGGAAAGCGTTATTACGGCGGATGTGAGTGCGTGGATGTAGTTGAGGAACTGGCAAGAGAGCGCGCAAAGAAACTGTTTGGCTGTGAGTACGTCAATGTACAGCCGCATTCTGGCGCACAGGCAAACATGGCAGTACAGTTTGCAATTTTAAAGCCGGGTGATACCATTATGGGAATGAATCTCGATCACGGCGGACATCTGACACACGGTTCACCGGTGAATTTTTCCGGTACGTATTTCCATGTGGTACCTTATGGAGTTAACGATGAGGGATTTATTGACTATGATAAAGTAAGAGAGCTTGCACTGGAATGCAAGCCAAAGATGATTATTGCAGGTGCCTCTGCATATGCGCGCACGATTGATTTCAAGAAATTCCGTGAAATCGCAGACGAGGTAAATGCGGTACTCATGGTAGATATGGCTCATATCGCAGGACTGGTAGCTGCCGGACTTCATCCAAGCCCGATTCCATATGCAGATGTTGTTACAACCACAACACACAAGACACTGCGTGGACCTCGTGGAGGAATGATTCTCTGCAGTGAGGAAACAAATAAAAAATATAATTTCAACAAGGCTATTTTCCCAGGTACACAGGGAGGCCCGCTGATGCATGTGATCGCAGCCAAAGCGGTATGTTTCGAGGAAGCGTTAAAGCCTGAGTTTAAAGAATATCAGACACAGATCGTTAAGAATGCGCAGGCACTCTGCAAGGGATTACAGGCGCGTGACATTAAGATCGTATCCGGTGGAACAGACAATCATCTGATGCTGGTTGACCTGACTCCATATGAGCTGACCGGAAAAGTTGTGGAGAAACTTCTTGACAGTGCGCATATCACTGCAAATAAGAATACGATTCCAAACGATCCACAGAAACCATTCGTGACAAGTGGAATCCGTCTGGGAACACCGGCAGCTACATCCAGAGGATTAAAAGAGGACGATTTTGATCAGGTAGCTGAGGCAATTGCCATGCTCATCAAAGAGGGTGAGCCGGCAGTTGAGAAAGCACAGGCAATCATCAAAACATTGACAGATAAATACCCACTTCAGCCAATGCACTAAAATAAAAATAATATCAATAGGAGGACATTATGATTGATTTAAAATTTTTACGAGAGAACCCTGAAGTGGTAAAAGAGAACATTAAGAAGAAATTCCAGGATCACAAGCTTCCACTTGTTGATGAAGTGATTGAACTGGACGCAAAGGCGCGTGCCGCACAGGCAGAAGCAGATGAGCTTCGTGCCAATAAAAACAAGATTTCCAAGCAGATTGGTGCACTGATGGCACAGGGAAAGAAGGAAGAAGCAGAGGAAGTAAAGGCAGAAGTAGCCAAGAATGCAGCTCGTCTGACTGAGCTTGAGGCACAGGAGAAGGAGCTTTCCGAGAAAGTCACCAAGATCATGATGACCATTCCAAACATCATTGATCCATCCGTACCGATCGGAAAAGACGATAGCTGCAACGTAGAAATCGAGAAGTTTGGCGAGCCGGTTGTTCCGGATTTCGAGATTCCATATCATACAGATATTATGGAACGTTTTGATGGAATTGATCTCGATGCTGCAGGAAAAGTTGCAGGAAACGGTTTCTATTATCTGATGGGAGACATCGCAAGAATTCATTCTGCAGTAATCTCCTATGCAAGAGATTTCATGATTGACCGTGGATTTACTTACTGTGTTCCGCCATTTATGATCCGGTCGAACGTTGTGACCGGTGTTATGAGTTTTGACGAGATGGATGCCATGATGTACAAGATCGAGGGGGAGGATCTCTATCTGATCGGTACATCCGAACATTCCATGATCGGTAAATTCATTGATACCATCAACGATGAGGAGAAGCTTCCATATACACTGACCAGTTATTCCCCATGTTTCCGTAAGGAAAAGGGAGCACATGGTATTGAGGAGCGTGGTGTTTACCGTATCCACCAGTTCGAAAAGCAGGAGATGATTGTGGTATGTAAGCCGGAAGAATCCAAAGCATGGTATGACAAGCTCTGGAAGAATACGGTAGATCTGTTCCGCAGTCTGGATATTCCAGTTCGTACCCTGGAGTGCTGTTCCGGTGATCTGGCAGATCTGAAAGTGAAATCCTGTGATGTCGAGGCATGGTCTCCGCGTCAGAAGAAATACTTTGAGGTAGGAAGCTGCTCCAATCTGGGAGATGCTCAGGCAAGACGTCTGAAGATCCGCATAAAGGGAAAAGATGGCAGGAAGTATTTTGCACATACCTTAAACAATACCGTTGTTGCTCCGCCGCGTATGCTGATCGCATTTCTGGAGAATAATCTGAACGAAGACGGAAGCGTAAACATTCCGAAAGCATTACAGCCATATATGGGAGGAATTGAGAAAATCGTTCCAAAACATGAATAGGAGGCAGTCCTATGGGAGATATAAATAAGATGGAAGAAGAATGTACCCATAATTGCATGACCTGTGGGCATGGCTGTGCAGAAGGCCGTGATGGTGTGGGAAAATTCGAAAAAGCCCTGAATAAACTTAGTGATATTGATGCCGGGGAGCTGTTGAAAGGATTACAGTCGCTGGGAGAATCGGACAATCAATAATTGAAAGCGATAAGAAAAAGCACCGTATGAAATTAATTACTTATATGAAACAGATGAACGAGAAGTAGCGGGCTGTTTTTTCAAAGATTTCCAATAATATTTACAAAAATTTCTCTTGTTTTTTTGAAGCTCTGGATATATGATGATGATGACAGGGAAATTGTTACAGCACAAAAGCCATTTCAGAAAGGATGGACGGAAAACATGAGAAAGAAGTCACATATTTCACTGGCACGTTATATTGTAGCAAATACAGAGGACGAAGGGCTGAAAAAACACTGGCTGTCGTTTTATATTGGAAGCGTCCTGCCGGATTGTAATCACCGAACAATACTTCGGCTACAGCCGTACCGCCTGCCTGACCGGGATACCATGCCTGCAGAATGGCTCCACACCTCCCGGTTTCCGGCTCCAAACCAATGGGAGAACCCGAACAGTTCACCAACACCACCTTTTTACCGGCACGGTGCAAAGCGGCAATCAGTTCTCGCTGGACAGCAGGCAACTCAATATCAGTACGATCGCCTCCTCTGAATCCGGGAAGCTCAACACCCATCTCCTCGCCTTCGAGGTTCGGAGAGACTCCTCCCACAAAGACCACGATATCAGCATCCTTTACACGCTCCACAGATTTCCTCACATCCACTTCATTCTTAAATCCAAGGTCGAAGTTCAGCAGTGCATCGCTACGGAAATATTCAAAATCCAATTCAACGTCATACGTTTTTCCTGCTTGTACCTGCAAAGTATAAGCACTCTTCTGCCCACCGTGCTGATTGGAGAATCCTCTCACTTCCTCCCCATTTATCCGCAATCTCCCTGAGCCATAAGCATAGATGTCAAAGACCACCTCTCCCGACTGGTCGGGAGTGAATACGCTGTTGTAGGTAGCCGAGAAGTCGGTAAGGTTCACACCCGGAGCAAAAACCGTGGCACCGGATGTACAGAAATGGAAAGGAGTGGTCACTTGGGCAGTAGTGACTGGCTCACCGTCACGAGTCACGTTATTCCAGTAGCGTGCACTGAATCCGGGTTTCCCGTCGGCAGTCTTGCAACGGTTGAAGACGCTCTGTATCTGAGCTCTCTCCACCCATCCGCAGCCTTGTTCATAAATAAGCCGGTCATCAGTCCCCAAGGCTTTTCTAATTCCGTCCAGAATGGTGACTGTGTGCGGAGGCATACCGTTATAATTTCCCCACTGCATCACAGAATCATTGGCGTTCGGACCCATCACGGCTACAGTCAGCCCTCCACGCTTCAACGGCAAGGTATTATCCTTGTTCATAAGCAGTGTCATTGACTTGCGAGCCATGTCGAGCGCCAGAGAGTCGTGTCCGGCAGAAGCCACCACAGAAAAAGGAATGCCGGTCCAGGACACCTTCTCCGGCTCGTCCATTTCACCCAAGGCAAAGCGAGCCGTCAAAAGACGCTTGACTGCTACATCCACTGCTTTTTCATCAATCTTTCCCTGCTTCACCGCTTCTACCAGGGCCTCGTAACTCGAACCGCACTCCAAGTCAGTTCCACTCAGCACCGCAACTGCCGAAGCGGACTCTGCATCAGGATGCGTCTTATGACCATAGTCTCTGTAAAAATCGGCAATAGCTCCACAGTCCGAAAGGACAATACCGTCAAATCCCCACTCATCGCGCAAAATCTGCATCAGTAGGCGGTCGCTACCGCAGCAAGGATCGCCCTCAAAACGGTTGTAGGCACACATCACCTCCTTCACTTTTCCTTCTTTCACCAAAGCCTCGAAAGGAGGAAGATAAGTTTCATACAAATCACGGGGCTTGATATTTTCCGCATTAAACTCATGGCGGTTCCATTCCGGACCGGAGTGTACGGCAAAGTGCTTGGCACAAGCATGCAGCTTGTCATATTTTCCATCGTTCGTACCCTGCAAACCTTTTACAACCATCACACCCATACGGCTGGTCAGATAAGGGTCTTCCCCATAAGTCTCTATACCCCTTCCCCAGCGGGGGTCGCGATAGATATTCACTGTAGGCGTCCACATCGTCAATCCTTGATAGCGTTCATGGCTTTCCTGGGATGTATAGTAGGCATTCTTGGCACGGGCCTCATCAGAAACAGCAGTAAATACCTCGTATACAGTCTCCGGCGAGAAGGATGCCGCCATACCAATCGGTTGGGGAAACACTGTGGCCAGCCCGGCACGCGCCACTCCATGCAACGCTTCATTCCACCAGTTATAGGGCTTGATGCCCAGACGTTCCACTGGTTTGGAGCTGTCCATCATCAAGGACACCTTCTCTTCGAGCGTCAGTTCCTTCAGCAAAAGTCCGGCACGCTCTTCTGCCGGCAGAGATGCATTCTTGTAAGTAGCCTGTCCACATCCCGACAATAGGAAGAATGGCAAAAGGCAAAGAAGTTTCTGTTTCATCATGGTTTTATATTAGCAATTATCTATCCAAATATACAAAGATAATGGATATTGATTAAATTTCAAGCTTCAAAAGAATGATTCATTATGCAACGTACTGCCTAAAAGGCAGTACGTTTTCTTCACATATATGTTTAATTGCCATTGAATTATTACGTCAATCACATATATATTTAAAGGAGTGCATGCAACGAATATCTGCAGATGAAGTCCCGACATACACATTGAACACTCCCGATTCAGCTACCCATCGATGGCTTGCCTCATCAAAAAACTTCAAATCATCAGGAGTGATAACAAATTCCACTTGAACAGTTTCATCAGGTTCGACCTCTACTTTTGTAAAATGCTTCAACTCTTTCAATGGACGGATAACGCTACACACCGGATCTCCAAGATAAAGTTGTACCACTTCTTTACCAATCCTCGTACCCGTATTAGTCAAGGGTACTGTCACCTTGATACTTCCTTTTTCATCCATCGTCTTCGATGACAGCCGAGACTTGCCGTATTTGAAAGAAGCATAACTCAATCCATGCCCAAAACTAAAAAGAGCCGGAATCTTCTTTGTATCGTGCCAACGATAACCTACTAAAATATCATCTTTATACTCTTCTTTAGGGTTGACACCGACATTGCGCTGATAATCCGTCAAAGACACATCTTCCTTGCCAGTATCGATACCCGGATAAGCCCCTTCACCAAAAGAGTGCGCCGAACAATCGCTTAACTTCACCGGGAAAGAATAAGGCAGTTTACCCGATGGATTCACTTTACCACTGATAACATCTGCAATCGACGCTCCTCCCATGGTCCCCAAATAAGAAATATGCAGGATTGCAGGCACTTTCTTCAACCACGGCATAGCATAAGCATTGCCACTGATATTGGCTATCACAAGATTTGGATTGACAGCAACAAGCTCTTCTATCAATTCATTTTGAGAAAAAGGTAAATTATACGACTTACGGTCAGTAGATTCACAATCCTGAAAAGCATTTTTATTCAAACCTCCCACATAGATAACAACATCTGCCTGCCGTGCCTTTGCCACAGCCTCAGCACGCAAAGAGTCTATCACCGTCTGTTGCATTTCCTCCTCATGTCCAAAAAAGGGACGGCCGCATGCATAACCCTGGGTGTATTCTATCTTATCACCATATAGGGCACGCAGTGCATCAAGTGGAGAAATCATATCTTTTGGTTTCAATTCCGACGAACCGCCACCATCCGTAAGTCTACGGACAGCATTGTCACCAACCACCAATATCCGGTTATACTTATCAGCTTGTAATGGAAGAATGCCATTGTTCCGCAACAGTACGATGGACTCGTCACCTATTACTTTAGCCACATCATAATGTTCTTTGGTACAGAGTGAGCCATACGGCTTATTCTGATTCAATGAAGTCCGGAAAATCAGACGCAGTATATTTCTCGCTTTCGCATCCACTGACGCCATCGGCAATTCCCCCTTCTTCAACATCTCCAGATAGGAATCTGCCAAATAATAGAGATTATACCCCAAGCTATTATCCGAAGTCAAACCGTTAGTATAAGACCCCATTTCGATGTCAAGACCATTAAAAGCAGCCTCTTTGGTGTCGTGAGCTCCTCCCCAATCCGTAATGACACAACCGTCAAAACCCCATTCATCACGTAGAATATCATTGAGCAGACGGGCATTATGGCAACAATGCTGGCCACGATACTTGTTATAAGCTCCCATGACGCTCCATGCCCCCCCTTCCACTATTGCCTGCTTGAAAGCAGGCAAATAGATTTCGTAAAGAGCACGGTCACTCACTTCAACGTCAACGGTACCACGCCACAGCTCCTGGTTGTTCAATGCAAAATGCTTCACACAAGCAGCAACACCGTTCTTTTGCAATTCCTTGACATAAGGAACCGCCATCACACCGGCAAGATAAGGGTCTTCACCCATATACTCAAAGTTACGCCCATTAAGGGGAGTACGGTAGATATTGACACCGGGACCTAACAATACGTCTTTCTTACGATAACGTGCCTCCTCGCCAATAGCCTTGCCATAGCGTGCAGCCATATCCGGATTCCAAGTGGCGGCAAGAGCCGTAAGAGCAGGAAAAGCCGTAATAGAGTCGTTGGTCCAACCCGCATAATTCCAAGTATTCCATTCAAACTCATGGCGAACTCCATGAGGTCCATCACTCATCCACAACTCTGGAATACCCAAACGGGGCACCCCTGCCGATGAGAACTTGCTCTGCGCATGGCAAAGTGCCACCTTTTCTTCAAGTGTCATACGGCTTAACGCATCCTCAACGCGCACTTCGATAGGCATATCAGGATTTTGATATATGGGTATCTGTGCACTAAGATTTGTGGCAGATGCAGCAAACAGCAGAAAAAATCGTAAAATGTAAGTATGCATTTTTTCACTCTTTATTAGAAATTATTGAACTGTTACCAAGTCAACATAGTAACCGTGTCCCACACAAAGGAATCCGGCCTCAGCATTTATCTTGTCAATAACCTCTTGGGTGATAATCAGTTCGTAAACACCATCTTCACTGAATTCTATCTTATCCATCAGCCCTGTCCACCAACCGGTAGCAAGTTGCATCTGATGATATTCTGCTGTAGGCTCTATCGAATAATACACCCGCAAAATAGTTCCCGGCTTAAGGGCAGTCATCACTTCTTGAGGAATTAGGTTGAACGATTTGTTCGGATCACCGTCCGCTTTGTCCCAAGACACATAATGATGGCCTTCCCATAGGGCTTTCTCAGAAGAGATAGTAACTTTCTGTTCTGTAGTAACTTCACCATTGGCATAGAACTGTATACTCTCACCAGTCTTGGTCTTACCAGTCACTGTATATTCCCCTTCTGCCAGTTCCGGGCAAATCAGCGTGAGAGAAGTGGTAGTTTGCTCTGCAAATTCCACTACCTCCACATCAGCTACCGCAACCGAGGCAACAGCATCAAGATTAATACCGGTCATTATCCATGCCGTACCAACGGTAGCACGGTTGGCTCCCATTGTAATCATAGCCCCTTTAGTCACTTTCACTTTATTGGCGCCATATTCATTTCCTTCGGCATCGATAAAAATAGCCCGGTAGTCTCCCTCCGACAAGCCGGCAGGCACAGTATATTCCACATAATTGCCATCTTCCGACTCCACATAAGTAATATCCGTGGCAGCCATCCCACCAATAAGAATGCTTTCCACTTTATCCAGGTTATCGCCGTAAAGACAAGCTTTATTACCGGGAGCCACAATACGTTCGAATGCCACTTCAGTGGCACTGGGGTCATCCACTAAAGGATTTACCTGGATAAGCCCCTCACGGTAAGTGGATTTCCCAACAGTGGTGGTAGCTGTTATTTTAAGGTGATAAGTTCCTGCCATAAATTCCTTTTCTATTTCAGTACCGGTAGCCACTTCTTCTCCATCCACAAACCAGGTTACGGTAGTATAGTCCGCGGGAGTCACCGTGAGTTTCATCGAAAATTTGCCGTCACGACTGAAATTGGCAAATGTGGCCAAATTTCCATTGACCCGATCCGGAAAGGTAGGGTCGAGTATACGAGGCTCATCATTGGGCGTAGCCGTAGAGAACGGCTCTTCGTCGCTGCAGCTTGTCAAGAAGGCGTTGAATGCCAATATGGCAAACAGCATAACATATATCTTTTTCATATTGATAGTTAATTTGATGTTGAACAGAAATTATTGAACATTATTTTTATCCCACCACACAGGGGTATTCCAGCTATTATTACC
>OFML01002030.1_pt1 | contig 9988 bp, 7 predicted proteins | sample 1541831 | NCBI WGS metagenome assembly OFML01 (sample SAMN04209237, study PRJEB22552) | human gut metagenome | biome: gut; material: feces | host: Homo sapiens | place: USA: Oklahoma | reverse complement strand
GATGCCGTATATACCGAGTTGTTTACCGACCCGCAGCGAGAACCTAATATGGACTATCTGCCCAAGACACTTATCTTTGCACTCAATGAAAATCATGCAACTAATATCGTGCAAATAGCAAAAGAAGTGTTTGGACACAATGATAATTGTTTCGTACAAAAAATCACTTATTCGGCAGGTGATAGCAATGAGCTGATACGACAGTTCCGCAACGATAAGGATTTCCGCATCGCCGTAACTTGCACATTGGTGGCAACAGGTACAGACATTAAACCCCTTGAAGTGGTAATGTTTATGCGTGATGTGGCATCAGAACCGTTATATATTCAGATGAAAGGACGAGGTGTGCGTACCATAGGAGACGAGCAACTACGAAATGTAACGCCCAATGCTTACAGTAAGGATTGTTTCTTTTTAGTAGATGCCGTAGGTGTTACAGAGCATGAAAAGTCTATTACTTCTCCCTCAGACAGTGCAACCACCAAACTAATCTCCTTGAAAGAACTTTTGGAGAAAATAACGCATGGTAACGTAAGTGATGATTATCTGCGTTTATTAGCAAGTCGCTTATCTCGTATCAGTCATAAATGTGAAGAAAAGGACCGTGAGAAGTTTATCAGTCTTGCACATATAAGTATGATGGATATTGCATCCAATATCTTTGATGCGCTTGAGCAAGGATCCTTACCAGAATACGTCAATGTGAATGAGTCAAATACGATCCGCAAGGCTTTGGTGCACAACATTGCGAATGAGCCAGATGCACGTGAGTTTTTATTGATACTTAATGCAGGTTTTATTGAGACCTTGATGCCCGGAGAAGATATGCTTATTTCAAAAGGCTTTTCACAGGAAGAAGCGCAGGCGACCACTTCGGCTTTTGAAGCCTATTGTGAAGAGCATAAGGATGAAATAGAAGCATTGCGCATCATCTACAATAATCAAGGCGAGCCTCTTACTTATGCGATACTAAAAGATTTGGAGAATAAATTGAAATTTGCAAATAGTAAGTTTAATACTTCATTACTTTGGAACTCTTATGCCATAATCAATCCCCCAATGGTAAAACATAGTTCTACAAAAGAGGAAAAAGAAGCTCTTACAAACATTATCCAGTTAGTGCGTTATGCTTTTCACCAGATAGGAAGGCTCGAAAGCTTGTATCCATCTGCCAACCAACGTTTTAATCTGTGGTGTGGACAAAATCAACGACCTCTTACAGAAGAGCAGATTGGAGTGATGCAACAAGTATTTAGCTACATTGCATCGAATGGTTATTGTACAATTACAGAGATTAAAGACAATGACAAGACACAGGCGGCACAACTTATCCGTGCCTTTGGTGGAAAAAATATAGCAAATGAAGCTTTGTCTTCATTATCACAATTTATCATTTACAGAAAAATAGCTTAACAAATGGCAACAAATATATCAACAGAGCAAGCTCTTACCAAAAAGGTTTGGAATTTAGCGACCACGCTATCAGGACAGGGTATTGGATACACCGACTATGTTACTCAACTTACCTATCTCCTCTTTCTCAAAATGGATGCGGAGAATGAGGAATTGTTTGAGGAAACATCTTCTATCCCTGAAGGCTATCGCTGGAGTAATCTGATAGAGCTTGATGGCTTAGACTTGATAGAGCAATACGAGAAGACGCTGAAAATACTCAATGAGCAAGACAATCTTATCGGTACTATTTTCACAAAGGCACAGAACAAGATTGATAAACCTGTTTATCTTAAGAAGGTTATTTCAATGATAGACGAAGAGCAGTGGCTCGTAATGGATGGCGACGTGAAAGGTGCTATTTACGAGGGTATCTTGGAAAAGAACGGTCAAGATAAAAAGAGTGGTGCAGGACAATATTTCACTCCTCGTCCTCTTATTCAAGCAATCGTTGATTGTGTGCAACCTAAGATTGGCGAAACGGTGTGTGACCCAGCTTGTGGTACAGGCGGATTCCTGCTGGCCGCATACGATTGTATGAAACAACAATCACAAGATAAGGACAAACGTGACTTCTTGAATAACAAGGCATTGCATGGTGTCGACAACACTCCGTTAGTTGTTACCTTGGCTTCAATGAACCTGTATTTACATGGCATTGGTACCGACCGTAGTCCTATTGCGTGCGAAGATAGTTTAGAAAAAGAGCCTGACACTTTGGTAGATGTAATTCTCGCCAATCCTCCTTTTGGAACTCGTCCCGCTGGTTCGGTGGACATCAATCGCCCCGATTTCTATGTAGAGACTAAAAACAATCAGCTCAACTTTTTACAGCACATGATGTTGATGCTGAAAACAAGTGGGCGTGCAGCTGTGGTACTTCCTGATAATGTGCTGTTTGAAGGTGGTGCAGGCGAAACGATCCGCAAGAAGCTATTGAGCGACTTCAATTTGCACACCATCTTGCGTTTGCCCACTGGTATTTTCTATGCACAAGGTGTTAAGGCCAACGTGTTGTTCTTCACGAAAGGGCAACCCACAAAGGAAATTTGGTTCTATGATTATCGCACAGATGTGAAGCACACATTGGCAACTAATAAGTTGCAGCGTCATCATCTTGATGATTTCGTAGCCTGCTATACTGCTAATCCTCGTGTCGAAACCTATAACGAAGATACTGCTCGTGATGGTAGATGGCGCAAATATACGATAGAGGACATTGTAGCTCGCGACAAAACAAGTCTTGATATTACATGGATAAAGGCTGGTAGAGAGGAAGAACAGTTTACATTAGATGAGCTAATGACAAATATCACCACCCAAGCCAGCAATATCAGTAAGGCGGTAGCTGAATTGCAGAAGTTAATGGCAGGAATTAAAGAGTAAACGCAATGGATAGCAACATTATATTAAGTCAAGAGCAGCAGTTTGATGAGGTAATCAACATCATTTTGCAGCATCAGAGCCGTGCTTCAAGAGCGGTGAACGAAGAAACACTGCTTATGGCTTGGAATGTGGGTGGTTATGTTTCCAATAAGTTAAAAACAGAAGAATGGGGTAGCAAAGTTGTTACTCAACTTTCTGAATATATCCGTACCAAACAACCAAAGTTGAAAGGATATAGCAGAAGAAGTGTATATAATATGGTGCAGTTCTACGAAGAGTATTCTTCCGAAAACTTCTTATCTATAGCATCACAATACCTATCTAAAGAATTTGTGCAGCCAAAAATTGCACAAACTAATGATAAGCCTTTGATACAAGATTATCCAGGAATTGACACTCTTCCTATGCAAGTTATCCAGCCAAGAATTGGACAATTTCCCAAACTACTCACACTAACGACCTTAACGAATCATATAGAGATATTATGTCGTTGTAAAAGCAGCGAAGAGCGATTATTCTATATTCTGTATGCTCACAAAGAACATTTAGTAAAAAGAGAACTTCAGCGTAGCATTACCAATCAGACCTACACAACATTGTTAGGCGATAAAAAGAATATGTCAAAAGGCTTATTGCAAACTTATCCTAATGCTCCTATTGTATTTAAGGACACTTTGTTTGTTGATTTCCTCGGATTACCTCAAAAACATAGTGAAACAAAGCTCAAAAAAGGGTTGATAGAGCACATGAAGCAATTTATCCTTGAGTTGGGTAAAGATTTTATCTTTATGGATCAAGAGTATAATCTCAATGTGGGTGCATCAACTTTCAAAGCTGACTTATTGTTTTTCCATCGTGGGTTACAAGCACTTGTTGCGGTAGAACTGAAAAAGACAAAGTTTCATCCTCGTGATCTCGGACAGTTGGAGTTTTATCTTGAAGCCCTTGATCGTGATGTAAAGCGTAGCAACGAAAATCCTTCTATTGGTATTCTGTTATGTCCTGATGCTGATAAAATGGTGGTAGAATACGCTATGAGTCGCAGTATGAGCCCGACTTTGATAACAGAATATAAGCGTATTCTTATTCCGCAAGAGCGTATGCAAGAACAACTCAATGAATATTGCAACCTTTTTCTGGAAGAGCAAAACAATACAAATGATTAATTTGGTAGATAATGGACACAAAGAAGTTAAGACAAAAGATATTAGACCTTGCTATTCATGGCAAACTTGTACCTCAAGACCCAAACGATGAGCCTGCATCTGTTTTGCTTGAGCGCATCCGTGCAGAAAAAGAACGCTTAATCTCAGAAGGGAAAATAAAACGTAGTCGAAAGTCTGCTAAAACTACCGATACGCCCCATTATCCGCAGGACGTGCCGTTTGAAGTACCCGAGGGGTGGGAGTGGTGCAAATTAGACGACTTGGCTTTTTATAAGAAGGGGCCATTTGGTAGCAGTCTCACGAAATCCATGTTCGTACCGGACTCACCAGATGCTTATAAAGTTTATGAACAAAAAAATGCCATAAGCAAAGATGCTACGTTAGGGCACTATTTTATTGACAAAGACAAGTATGAAGAACTCAAGGGTTTTACTGTTCAATCAGAAGACATAATTGTCAGTTGTGCAGGGACAATAGGAGAAACCTATGTATTACCACTAAATCTGAGGGAGGGTATTATTAACCAAGCTCTTATGCTCATTAGACTTTTTGATAAGTCCATTTCTGATTTTTATTTACTCTACTTTGATTTCATGCTTAAAAGTGAAGCAGCAAAAGAGAGTAAGGGGACTGCCATCAAGAATATTCCACCTTTCGATATTCTAAAGAATTTCTACATTCCCCTCCCCCCCTTTGCAGAACAACAACGCATTGTAGCTGAAATTGAACGATGGTTTACTTTAATTGATACGGTTGAGCAAGGAAAGTCGGACTTACAAATAGCCATCAAGCAGACAAAGAGCAAGATACTTGACCTTGCCATTCACGGCAAGCTCGTGCCACAAGACACTAATGACGAGCCAGCATCGGAATTGCTCAAGCGCATCAATCCCAAGGCTGAAATTACTTGTGATAACGAGCATAGTAGGAAGTTACCCTATAATTGGTGTTTATGTAATCTTGGAGATGTTTGTATGCTTGAGAATGGCTTTGCATTCAGTAGCGACCAATATAAAGCAAAAGGAATACCATTGATTAGAATATCAAACATCAAAGACAATGAAATTTCACTATCTTCTTGTGTCTTTATAAATGAAGGATATGAAGAAAAATATATCGTTCATAGTGGGGATTTACTGATAGCAATGTCTGGTGCAACAACTGGGAAAATGGGCATATATAATCAAAAATATGTTGCTTATTTAAATCAGCGCGTTGGTAATATTAAGATTGTGGATTCTAATTTGCTTTTTGACAAGTATAGAAATTATTTCCTCTTTTCTCAAAAAAATAAAATTTTAGAATTAGCATATGGGGGAGCGCAGCCTAATATAAGCGGCAAAGTCATTAACTCTTTATTTGTTCCTCTTCCTCCCATCGCCGAACAAAAGCGCATTGTGCAAAAGATAGAGGTGCTATTTTCAATTATTGATACTGTTGAACAAGCTTTGCAAGCATAGCCTTATTGGGCTACGCTTGCAAAACAATTACCAGTTTACAACTTTATCCACTATCTTCTGTTGCTCATTCGTTGTCCTGCGTAGATAGATGCGAGTGGTCTCTATGCTTTCATGCCCCATAAGGTCGGCTAATAGCGCAAGGTCATTGAAACGGTCGAGGAAATTCTTTGCAAAGCGGTGGCGGAAAGAATGTGGATAAACCACATCACGATTGATGCCATACTTTTCAGCAAAATGTTTAAGCTGTTGGGCAATACCACGTGTTGTAATTCGATTGCCAAAGCGATTGAGGAATATATACCCCGAACTTAATCCCCTTTCTTTAATCCACTTATTTGCTTCTGTCCGTAAATTCTTAGGAATATACAAACGCCTTATTTTGCCACCTTTACTATAAAGATCGAGATACCCTACTTGTACATGCTCTGCTTTAATTTGTAACAATTCACTGACACGTGCGCCCGTTGCTGCCATAAACCATATCGTGAAGTACCACTCATCAAAGCCATCAGCCTTTAGTTTGGTCTTCAAGAACTTGTAGTCGGCATCACTTATCACATTTTCCAAGAAGTTCTTTTGCTGTACCTTAACAAACTTCACTTTTAGTTTCTCCTGCTTTGAGTATTCCAAAAATTTATTGATTGCCTGCAAACGTAAATTAACAGTCTGAGGCTTAAAATTCTCAACAAGGAATCCTTTGTATGCTAAAAGGTTCTTTTTATTCACTTCCTTGTAATGTTCAAAGAAGTAGTTCACTGTCCACACATACGATGTGATGGTGTTTGGTGCCAAGTTGGTCTTGGCAAGATGTTTCTGAAATGTTGTTACCATATTACATTGATTTATAATGAATAAAGTAACAATATAATAAAGCATATCGAGCATTATCCGAAGTTGCCTAAGGGATGGAGCATTACTTCTATGCAGGAAGTGTGTGGTTTGTTTGATGGAGAAAGGCAAGAAGATAGGTTGCTGACCAGCTTAGACGCAAAGTTTTTAAGAGGGTTTTCTGATGGGAAAGTTATAAAAGCTGGCAGATATGTTCCAGCCAACACATATATGATATTAGTTGATGGAGAGAACTCGGGAGAAGTGTTCCAAACTTCAACTGAGGGCTATCAAGGTAGTACTTTCAAGCAGCTAAATATCAATGAAAATATGAATGAAAAGTTTGTCTTAGACATCATCAATTTGCATAGAAAGTCTTTGAGAGAGAATAAAGTAGGCTCTGCTATTCCACACTTGAACAAAAAACTGTTTAAGGCGATCCCTGTGCCGATACCGCCTTATGCAGAACAAGAAAGAATTATTGATGCAATAAATGCTGCGTATGCATTGCTTACTGTAATTGAGGAGAACTTATAAACTCTCCTCAATTACATCTAAAACCTCAAAGAGTAGACGCACTTTCCCTATAATCCGCTTCTGTTCTTCTTGTGGAGGAATAGGTATTTCCAACTTTGAATATTCTGAAATCCAATATCGTTTATGCGTGTCACCGACAAGTCTTGTTATGCTCATAAACAATGATACATATTCCACTTCGACGCCATAATGCACTTGTAATATTTTCATTGCAGACGATTTAACCTTAAAAGGGAAATCCACCAATCGAGAGTCAGTTGTAAAATCGTCGAAGATAATACAAGGTAGTCTGTTATAGATTCCTTCCGTCTCTTTCGTATGCCCAATAATAAATAATTTCCCTGCCGTTAGAACAGGAATAGGATAAGCATCACTATATGCAGTTGATTGTACAATATATGCTGTTGGCTGTTCATATTTTACAACGTCTCCAAGCCTGTATATGCTCCATCCCTTAGGCAACTTCGGATAATGCTCGTTATCACAAGTAATTTCAGCCTTGGGATTGATGCGCTTGAGCAATTCCGATGCAGGCTCATCATTCGGGTCTTGTGGTACGAGTTTGCCATGGATGGCAAGGTCGAGGATTTTACTTTTCGTCTGCGTGATAGTGGTTTGTAAGTCCGCTTTGCTCTGGTCAATGGCATCAATGAGTTTGAACCAGCGTTCAATTTCTACAACGATACGTTGCTGTTCGGTAAGTGGTGGGAGAGGCATAAAGGTGACTGCAATTTTCTCCTTTGATATATTAGGTTGTGCGCCACCACCTCCCATAGCTATAAATACCTTTTTATTTGCAAGTAAGAAATAGAATAAATACATTTGCTCTATCTTATAGTCACTACAGGCACAGCAAGCCTGATTTGTTGTTGCAGGGAATGTAAGTATACCAATCTTTCCTATCGTAGCTCCATACATAGCTATAAGAATACTACCTATGGGATTTAACTTAACAGAAGTCTCATCTAATGCCTTTTGAGTTATAAATTCAGGTATATCCGTAATCAATCCATCGTTTAAGTCACCCGTCTTTAGCCATGGGATGTTGCCACCATAATAATCCTTTCTCAAACGACTGGGAGTCGCCCCAGATTGCCATGTTCCAATTTCTCCTAATGTAGTCCACTCCCAGTTTTCTGGCACCTCAAACGGCACATTCTCATAATGGGGCGTATCGGAAGAATTAGCCATTATATTTCTCCACTGATATGCAATAAGTAAAGAAGGGAGAATTTACTACTTAAGAGTATCTGAAAAAGTTACTGATAACCAATCAAAGGTATCTGATAGGGTGACTGATAAGCAATCCAAGGTAACTGATAAACGAAAGGTTATAGTGGTGAAAGTGGGTAGCCAAGGCATTAGAAAATGGTGATAAATTAACATTAAATCGTATTTCCATCTTACAATTAATAGCTGAAAATCATTATATTACCAAGATAGAACTTGCTGCTGTAGGAATTAGTTTCACCTCCATCATGCGTAACATCGAATATATGCGTAATAAGTACCTCCGCCGTGTTGGACCAGATAATGGTGGCTTTTGGGAAATCATAGACTAAGATGCAGCGCACAAGCCCAACCAAGCACCCCACGTTTGGTTGGGCTTATTCCGTATAGAGTTACTTCAATTTTCTTTGCATCAGACTATCCGCCTTTTGCTTCAATTCCATGTCGTAATCATCTGCTTTTTCCTTGATTAGTTTGATAATCTTTTCATTACGATGAATGTCAAATACATCATTGAGCCATAGGATTTCCTTTGGGCTACATCCTCTCCAAACTCTGATGATACGGAATTTCAAGGCATCGTCTTTGTATAGTTGTTTGCTTTGCCACAAGAAGTAATTGCCGACCAAAGAAACAAAACAAAGCAGAGATACTGCCACCATAGTAGTAAAGGCTTTCGAGGATTTGATGTCAAAGCTATGCCTGTGAAGTAGTTCCTGCGATATTGGATGCTCTTTCTTCTCCTGCCATTCGTGCAACATGGTCAAGACGCTTGCCGCCAATTTGTCTATGGATTTAGCTTCCTCGTCTTTGATGCGCACTTGCACACCAATATACTTGTTAATCACTTCTTTTGTTCGCTGTTCATACTGATTGAGCAATTCCTGTTCTTTCTGCTCATCACTTTGTGCTAGTGTAGATTGAACAGGGAGGGAAACAGAGCCGTTCCCCTTTTCTTTCAGTTCCTTTAGCTCCCTGTAAATTGTTTCCAGCTTGTTTTTGATTTCCTCAAAGAGGACAAATGTATTATTATCAGCCATAGTTATAAATGTATTTTACGTTTTTTCTTTTTCTTCTTTTTATCGAGTGTGTTGTAAACCTCCGCAGGGACAGTACCATAAGTTTGAAACAAATCCAATCCTCCTTCTATGAGGTTGTTGGTAATTTCGCTCGTAACACTAGCAACATTGGATATGAGGTTTATCATTCCCTGTGTTTGCTGTTCGTGTTCCTTATTATTCTGTTGCAGAGCAAAGTCTATCTTGGAATAACTGAAACCCCTATCCACTTTAGAGCCATTGAAATGATAGCCATTCTTTTCAAAGATGATACCCTGCACTTCTTGTGAGTTGCCTTTGTACTTAAAGCGGACATCAATATCCTGTTTTTTCAAGTGAGCAAGAAGGTCTTTCCAATTCCTGCACTGAGCAATCTCTGCTTTCAACGTCTGATAGATTTCATACTTGCTCTTATCAGGTTCTTTCAAGCGATACTCTTTGACTTTCTCCTTGCCACCAGCAAAGTATAAACCATATTTGGTGGTCAGTTCTTTACAAATCTTCTCACTTCTGAATCTATCGTTACGGTCAGAGATGGTCTTGCCGTTATTATCTATTCGGTTGAAAGCTATATGCACATGAGGGTGCTCTTTGTCGAAGTGGCGACCGATGATATATTGCGTGTCTTTTATCCCCATCTTATCCATATATTCACGAGCTATCTGCGCCATCCATTCATTGCTGAGTTTGGGCGTGTCCTGTGCGGAGAAACTCAGGGAGATATGGCCGACAACCTTACCCACTCGTGGATTAAGTTCTGTTTGGTCGATGAAACTTTGGGCAATATGACTAATACTATCTGTTCTCACACCCGAACTATCTATGAGTTCCGTTCCTTTCTTCGGGTCAAGGATGTAATTGATTACACCCT
>OFML01002028.1_pt1 | contig 9999 bp, 11 predicted proteins | sample 1541831 | NCBI WGS metagenome assembly OFML01 (sample SAMN04209237, study PRJEB22552) | human gut metagenome | biome: gut; material: feces | host: Homo sapiens | place: USA: Oklahoma | reverse complement strand
AGGTCCGCATTGTTCCGGACTACAACCCATTAGATGATATGCTTACAGCACAGATCAAAGGTGCAATAGATGGTGATGAAGATATATACAATGACTCATATACGACACGTTCAACCCGAAATAGAAATAATAGAAATGCGGGAAGAACTGCAGAGGCAGCAAGAAATGCTTCCGGCCGCAATCGGAACACCAGCCATAGTGGCGGCCGGCAGATGAGCGAAGAAGAACGCAGGAGTAGAAACCGTGAACGTGCAAGACAGAAAGCAAGACGTAAGAAAAAGAAAAAACGTGCTTTATTACTTGCCCTGTTTTTGCTTCTGATCATAGCAGTGGTCGGCGTATTTGCTTACCTGACATCGTATATCGGTGCAGTGAACAAAGGAAATCGGGCGCTTGGCCGGAATGACTATACGACCGCCGAGGACAGCTTCCGCAACGCACTGGCAAAAGATGATACCAGACCTGAAGCCTATACCGGCCTTTCCAAGGTATATCAGGCACAGGACAATGCCGATAAAGCAGAACGTTTATTTACATCTGCACTGAAAAAGCAGGGGGAGAATATAGAATTATACCGTGCATGTATCAAATTCTATATTCGTTCTGATCAGAAAGAGAAGATTCCGGAACTTCTGGATGAAGCTGATTCTTCGATATCAGACACACTTCCGGAATATATAGTAAAAACTCCGAAATTCAGTCTGGATGACGGAGAAGATTATGATGATGTCCAGCAGTTAAAGCTGACGGCAGCATCCGGATGTAAAATTTATTACACAAAGAATAAGAAAAAACCAACAACAGGAAGCCGCAAGTATACCGGACCGATCCAGATTGAAGAAGGTGACACAACTATCTATGCAATTGCGGTAAATAAAGCCGGCATTCCAAGTCTCCCTGTAAGGAAATCATATACCGTAGAACTTCCAATTGAGGATGCACCGGCAGTATCTCCGTCAACCGGACAGTACAGCAGTGCCCAGGAGATTGAGATTAAAGTACCGGATGGATATACGGCATATTATACAACCGACAAGTCAGAACCGACAACTTCATCCACGAAATACACCGGACCGGTAGAGATGCCGGAAGGCGAGACTATCTTTAAGGCAGTGCTTGTCAATGCCAAGGGAAGAGTCAGTGGAATTACGACCAGAAATTATGTATTGAATTAGTGTCATACAGAAAGATGACAAGAGAGGCATATATATGGAACCTGGATTAGCTTTCACATTATGCGGGTTGGGAATTTGTTTTCTGATACCGGCCTTTATCTTAGGATTTATTAACAGGAGTAAAACAACGAGATGCACAGTTACAACAGTTGCAACAGTGAAGGATATTGGCTAGAGAATACATATTTTCAAAAGAAAATGCAGGGAGAATCTGTTTGTACAGGGTCTTTCTTTTTGACCAAATTGCATGAAAGCAATTCGAGAGGTTTTGCCCAGCAGGAAAAAAGAGAAAAATACAGCTGATAACGGGTGTAGATTGTATCGCTCCATTTATATCGTTTTTGTTCATGGAATATGTGATTGTTCCGGGGCGAAAGGGTACTGTAATGAAACGGATCATAACCTTTGATAAAAAAGTCAGGTTGATTATATTTAATCTTCCTGACTTTTTGCTGATACTCAAAAAAAAATAAAAGCGATCAGATAAAAATTATTTCTATCACCATGCATTCGGAAGAAACTACCGGTAGCAAGTTCTGTAGATATGTCGAAGTATGCAAAAAAGATTGTTATAAGGGTATTTAGGGAAAATTCATGGTCAGAAAACCGGGTATTCATGGCCAGTATAAGGCGGAAGAAGAAAAGGCATGCTATAATAAGCCAAGAAATTAATACGGAGACAAATCAAATGAAAGACTGGACAAGAAAAAGAAAAATAGACTTTATAATAGGCGTAGCTTTACAAATATATCTTCTTTTCCCATGGATACAGCATTATACAATATATGGATATTTATATAATGTGTTGAAAATGAATGACTATGTCCAAATGTATAATGAAACGATATTGCCATCATTAAGAGAATCCTGGAACTATACAAAAATGACAGCATTTGTTTTCTTAGTTATCATTATTCTAATTGCACTTTTTCAATTGACTGAATTAGCACGAATATATCACATATTAAAAAATGAACAGTCAAGTGATTATCGTGGATTTTTTTGGATTATATATTTAGCTATCTTTTCGAGGTTTTTTGAGAAATTTGCTTATGTAGATCCTATAGATAATTCTTTGATTCCTATATATGTAGAAATATATATATGTGTATTGTTGGTTTTTATCGGTCTATGGATTCTAATTGATGCAATGCTGGATACATGGGAAGCAGAACATCAGATATTAATTTCTCAATTAGAGGAACAGGAAAAGCATGCATTACAAACGAAAGTCAAGATTTTGGAAGAACGCTATCAAGAAATGTTAAAAAGCCGAAAAGTGGTTCATGATATGAAGAACCATATTCTGGCGCTCAAGAACTATGATCAAGAGCAGAACTGGCCCGGATTGCATGAGATTCTTGGAATATTGGAAGCAATGATCGTAAAAAAGATACTGGAAAATATTTTTCAAAATTATGTAAGCAATATATATTTGGGAATATCACCGTTAATTCTCACACTAATTATCAGCGTAATCATGTTTGGAATCGGCTTCGCCTTTTGTGATCAGTATATCGCCTGTATCGGAATTGACCATATAATATCGGGAGGAAGTAATCATAACAGAGCAAGTAAGAATACATTGCTATTTTGTCTTATAGGAGTTGCAGTATTTATTCTTACATTAGTTTCTATTGTTACATATTGGGGACAAATCGGATATACGATTCCGACAGCTCTAGGAATCCTAACGGCAGTTATTTTTACTTTATTTGGCTGTAGATTATATCTTGAAAAATTAAGAAAACGAAAGAATAAATATTATAAAAAAATCCTTTGGCTCGATAACTGGTACGATCAGTTTTTCAGTCATGCTAATATCAGTTATATTGTCAGTGCTTTTCTGATTGTTATTCTGTTTGGATTTAATATTGTATTGGTAGACAATCTTCCTGTAAGGCAGCCGGAAAATTATCCGTATGACATAGTCTGGGGTGCCAATACAAAAGATAAAGCATTTATCGAAAAGTTAAAAGAAAAGTATAATGTTCAGACAGAATTCATTCCATCTATCAGAGTGACTTCAGGAAACTGTGCAGAACATACTGGAATTTCTGCAACAGAATATAAACGCCTTACAGGAAAGCAGGTTCATTTAAAAAATGATGAAATATACGTTGTATACCAATGGGATCGAAGCGAATATGGAACAATTGGTCTGGATTTCGGAAAGCTGAAACCAAGATTATACACCGGATGCGCTACTGCAGATATCTGGATTTATACTGCGAGAACATTACCAGGTAATAAATTTACAAGAAAATATACAATTAAGGGAAATGACAGAAGAATCATTACCGGGAATTTTAAAACAAGGGTTTTGAGTACCAGCAATATGAATACGGATGTGTTTGAAGATATAATTGTATTTTCGGATCATGAATATGATAAGATCAGTCAAAAAGCCAAAGGGTCAAACCTTACAGTATTGATGAACGTAGCACAGAATTATGATGCTGTTGTAAATAAAATAGCTAATTATGCAGCAAAACATTCACAGATTAATTTCTTTGATTATCATGACGGAAATCTGATCTATGATAAAAAACAGTGCACAATAGAAGATCAGGAAAACCGGATGTTAAATGTAAGTGCGATGTTGATTGATATGCTTGTATTATTTATCAGCATAATCTTTATCTTACTAGAGAAAATATCCAGTGATTACGAAGCACTGGAATGGAAGTATTTATTCTATTACCGCACAGGAATGCCAGAGAAAAAGCGAAGAAAAAATATTTATAAAGAAATAACCATGACATCCAAAGTTGCCCTGATAACCGGAATGTTTATAGCGGCAGTAATGATATTGGTGAAAATATTATATAAGAAAATGCCGGTATATTGGACAAAGATTTATCTGGCAGAAGCCGCAGTAATGATTATAGGTATGACCGCTATTATCATGATAATCGTAAGAATTGCAGCATGGCGTTCATTTAAGCGCAGTGAGAGGAGAAATAAGGATGAATAAAGAAAATATATTAGAAATTGATAATCTGGAAAGAAGCTATTCAACAGTCATGCCGGACGGAGAGACAAAGGTTTATTCTGTGCTAAGAGGAATTTCATTTCAGGTAAAACGAGGGGAATTTATTGGTATTATGGGGAGTTCCGGATGTGGAAAAACCACACTTTTGAAAACTATCGGAATGCTTAATAAGCCAAATGGCGGAAAAGTGCTCTATAACGGCGAAGATACAACAGAAATTTATGGAGATCATCTGGCAGAAATACGCCGGACGCAACTGGCGTTTGTTTTTCAGGATTTTTACTTGATGAATAGCTTAACTGTTCGTGAAAATATTATGATGCCATTGATATTAAATGAAGATGATCCTGTGGAAAGTTCTAAAACTGCAGAAACTATGGCAGAAAAACTTGGAATTTACAAGCTGTTAGATAAAAAACCTTACGAACTGTCTGGAGGTGAGAAACAGAGAACGGCGATTTGCAGAGCAATGGCAGAAAATCCAGAATTGATACTTGCAGATGAGCCGACCGGGAACCTTGATTCTAATTCATCCAAACAGGTTATCCATACATTGTCCTACATTAATCAGGAATTCGGGAAGACGATTGTCATGGTAACACATGACCCACAAATGGCAAGCTATTGCAGTCGGTTGATTCTGTTGAAAGATGGCGTGATACTGGAGGATTTGAAGAATAGCGGAAATCAGGAAGTATTTTATCAGGAGATTCTTGGAAAGATGAAAGAATTATAAAAAACAGAAGTAAACGTACTAGATATATCTACGTTTACTTCTGTTTTTCAATTGTGTAGGATGCTTTGAAGGAAACAGTAATTCCAGAAGATATATTTTATCAAGTATCGTACCTTTTCTTACATACTATTAATATAAGGTAAGAAACACGTACATTAACCAATGGCTGGAAGCATACAATTAATATATTTGATTATAAAGAAAATCTTGAATATAATAAATTGGTTAAATTTGAATTTTTGCAATAGTTATTTATTGAAATTTCCTTTAAAAAAGGAGGAAAATTCAATGAAAGAAACTAATATTATATATGATTCAGTTTCTAATACCTGGAGTATTATCGTAAAGGTGGTGAATAAAAGTTTGCTTCAAATAGAATATCCTGAATTAACAGGATATAAAACAAAAGAAGATGCAGAAATTGCTTATCATAAGGCAATGCATCAATTTGCTATGGATATGGAAAATATTAAAAGCATAACGGGCGTAAAATACACATTGTCTTCTTATATAGAACATTGGTATGTTGATATTTTCAAACAATATACAACGAGCCCTTCTTATCTTCATACTACGGATTGGGCAATTCAACGGGTAATCCTGCCATCTATTGAAGAGGATCATTTATTAATCAATCTGACACCAGAATACATAAATGATATTTTACAAAGATGTGCAAAACTTCCATATCGGACAGCTGGAATCGTAAGCAGGAAAATTCTGTGCACGATTCTGAAAACGGCAGAAGCGGAAGAACTTTTAGATATTAAATTTTCGTTTGAAAGTATTATAACTTTTCCAAGGATTCCACCGAAATATATTGCTTATGAAAAAGAAGATATATGCAAGCTGTTAGAAATAGCCAAAAAAAGTGATGCAATTTACCTTGAAATACTTTTATGTCTATTTGCCGGATTACGTATAGGTGAGGTTCGAGGGCTCAATTATGATCATGTTGATTTTCAAAATAATACAATCACAATCATGCAACAGATTCCAAATGAATCATATATAGAGATTAAAACTGAAAATGGTATAGATGATGGCGTTGTCAGACTAAAAATAAAGTTGCAGATTAAAGTGATAAATAGTGTTTTAGTCGTTTTCATGAATTGGTTCCCCTTCCTTGTAGCGTGGCAATCTTTTTAAGTCTTCAGAGAGGTGGTCGATGTCGGCAAAGAACCTTCCTTCGTAATAAATGGTATATTGTTTGGTTCCGTGATCAATGATATAAGCGTTATCTTCACGGAGCTCTACTGCGCCGTCTGTCACCGGATACAGCTCCCGAAAATTAGGTTCAGGGACGCAGAAAACAGAGAATATGACCACAGCAAATATGGCCGTATGGCACAGATACCCGTGTACACGCTTAAAACGGGAAGTATTTTCCTGATTATTTAAGATAAAGTAGATTCGTGTACTTAGTACAGAGGTATCATTTACGGCAAAGTGCATCATGCGGCTGGGCTCTGCGAGCCTGGCGCTTTGTATTCTTTTTGCGGTTTTTACAATCAGTTCAGCGTAATCGGTGACACTGAATTTCGGGTTGGATTGTATCAGGAAAAAGTCGTTGGAAAGCTCCAGAAAGAGCATAAATTCTTTTTTTAAATGCTGTACAAAAGGATTCCACCAGTGTATGCGGCAGATAATTTCCATCAGAAATCCAAGCCATAGGTGATGCTCTTTATAGTGCGCAATCTCATGCAGGCAGATGTACTTAAGCTCCGTTTCGGAAAAGCTTTGCCCATCGGGCATTATCAAAATCGGATGTAATAATCCAGTGATGGCCGGAGAGATTGGCTCCGGGATAAGGGCAATCCGTATCGGTTTGGCAAGGTATTCCTGTAAAAACTCGTACAGATATGCATATGCGCCTTCTTTTTCAACAAAAAATGCAGAGAGCGCATGGTGCAGCCGTATATACTGAACCAGGAGCCGCAACAGCAGGATAAAAGCGACCGTAAACCAGATTGAAAATATCAGCGTATCCACCCGTAGACGGCAGCCAGCAATATTTTGTGTTGTAAAGTCTAATATCCTTGGCAGGACCTGATAAGACTGAAACGAATAGGTAAAAGGAAAATTGAAAGGTATACTCATGCGGATTAAAATAACAAGTATACCGATTAACGAAAATTGTATCGTGCGTTTGTGGAAAACGGATGTGTGGTGCATGATGATATGCAGGTACACCGTGAGAAAAAGCGTTACGATAAAGCAAGTAAAAAAAGGTCCAAATGAAAGCGCCATATTTAATTTCCTCCGTTGATAAGAATGTGTTTGCGCTGGGCTATCATCTCTTCCAGATGCTTTAATTCATCCAGGTCTGTTTCAGTATCGATCAATGAAGCAATTAACGCAGATTTCTGCCCGTCTCCGAGTATATCTGTACAAGTATTGCCAAAATACTCATCACGGGAAATGACTGGCGCATAGCTTCTGGTAAGCACCGTACCGCTGTAGACGATATCTGCCACTTTAATAGAATGGTTCGCAATCAGTGAGCGGAGACATGCCTGTACGGTATTGATATTCAATGTATCGTCTTTCCTGACAATATCGGATGCAACCATTGGCGTATCGCTTTCCCACAGAACCTTCATAACATCCAGTTGCTTTTTTGTAAATCGTTTCTTCATTATTATATCACCTCGCTTTTTATGATAATTGTTCGGATAGCATAATCATTGCATAAAAAAGAAAATATGTCCATACTAAAAAAAGATAAAAATAAAAAAAGAATATTTTTTTAATAAAATAAAAAAATTTGATTGACAAAACAAAAAATAAATGATATATTAAAAAAGTAATTACAAAGGAATTCCGAAACAACTTAAAAGAAAAAAGGAAGAACAATTATGGGTAACTTTAAAGATTTTGATCTTGACTTAAGGAATGTAGCATCAGGTGGGGAAGCGGAGCCAAATGGATTATCAAAGATTACGACTAAGATTACGATCGGCGTATCCAAAATGTCATTAAAGAACAAGTGTAAATCTGTTGATACGCCGACAACAGGAAGGTCAGCGATATGCTGCAAGAGGACGAATGCTGCGGCTGAACCTCAGTGTATCTAAAATGTAAGAGCGTGGCATTTTGCTGCGCTCTTTTATAAAAAAGAATCAAAGGGAAGGTATGAATATGGAGACAATTTTATTTTCAAAAACAGATAAAATAAAAATCGTTACATTTGCAGCTGTAGCTTTTGGATTGCCGTGGTTACTGTTACCGCAGATACGGGTAGAGGGGATTTTGGCGTACGATATACCGGCGTCGTACATGATGATTCTTCCGACTTTCGGTATTATATTGGGAAGAATTATCTGTGAGCGAAAAATTCATGGGTGGTTTCATTGGATTTATACAATTGCTTTTATCGAGAGTACTGCGGTGATGGTATTGTGTGCGGCGAAAGTAATAACCGGGAAAGCGGCAGATGATATGCTGACGGTTTCTTCTATGGCATTGAGCATCGTTCTTTTATTGGGCAGGATGATTGACGAGCAGGAACTTTATCCGTTTAAAGATTTAAAAAAGGCCATTGGCATTTATATTATGTTTGTAGCCATTGCGCAGATATCAAACCTTCCGCAGCTTATACATGCCGGAGCCTTGCGCACGGCAGATGAGATTGTTTCCAATCTACTGTTTGCGCCAATCGACATTTTCGTGGTGCAAAGTATATATTTTTTCGGGGAAGAATATGCATGGCGGGGGTGCCTGCAGGGACGGCTGCAGAATATATTCGGGAAGCGCATGGGTGTTATTTTGCTGGGAATCATATGGGAGCTGTGGCATATGCCGCTGTGGTTCCAGATCTCTGAGCCGGGGCAGGGGAAGCTGATTGTACTGCTTGTTTTGATGCGTATGCCGTATGTTATTGCGCTAGCTGTATTTTTTGGATGGGCATATATGAAGACAAATAATATCTGGCTCTGTGTTTTGCTTCATGGAGTCAATAATGCGGCGGGGGTAGCATTTGATTCTGATTTAGTAACTGTCGCCGATACGGTTGAAAGTGTAAGCGTCTTTGACGGTATTATGACCGCTGTTGCTGTGATTGTTATGCTGCTATTTCTTTTTACGAAGGAATACAGAAAAGGGGAAAGAGTATGAAAGTAGTTGGTTATGCAGGAAGTCGCTTCGCGTTTTCAAAAAGCATCTGTCTGGGAGAAAAATTGAAAACAATGCTGCGAGAGAAGAACATAGAAATGGAACTGTATACAGCCAGAAACAATGTAGTGGAGGAGTGTCGGGGATGCGGAAAATGTTTTGATGAAGGGTTATGTCCGCAGGATCAAGAGGATAGTATGGAATACATTAGAAAAAAATTCTAGAAGCAGATTTAATTGTTTTACTGTCGCCAGTCTATTTGAATAATGTGTCCGGCGCGATGAAAACATTTCTTGACAGGATTGGATCTTGGGTTCATACTTTGCGGAAAAGAGCATAGAAAGAAAATTCGCTGAAGATTTGGATGCAGCCGAAGAAGTATGCGTATATGCAAAACTTCCGAGGACATTCCAAATTCCTACTCCAGTCGGTAATTATTCCCCTGACTGGGCGATTGCGTTTTATGAAGGAAAGGTTAAGCATATCTTCTTTGTGGCTGAAACCAAAGGTACTATGGAAAGTCTTGAACTCAGACCGATTGAACAGGCAAAGATTTCTTGTGCAAAGAAATTGTTTAATGAAATGTCAACAAGCAAAGTAAGATATCATGATGTTGACAGTTATCAGAACTTGCTTGCTGTGATAAATTCAATAAAATAATAATGTGTCAAAATTGAATAATACTAAAAAAGAAGTAAAAAAAACAGAAACGAGATTCGTTTTGGGAAGCTTATGGATGATATTTTTGATGATCATAACAAGAATTGAAGGGAGGCAGGGTAAAATCCGTTGCCTCTTTTCAATTTCAATAAATGACATTAATCCAACTCCGCTCCTAACTCATACCTCCAATACTCTGCCGCCGCATACTCCCTGGGTTCTGAGAGTATCGGAACGGTAAAGAGTTCAACCGGAACACCGAGCGTTGATGCGAAGAGTTTCATAAGATCCTCTTTCGGTGTTCGGACATCGCTTTCATA
>OFML01002026.1_pt1 | contig 10000 bp, 9 predicted proteins | sample 1541831 | NCBI WGS metagenome assembly OFML01 (sample SAMN04209237, study PRJEB22552) | human gut metagenome | biome: gut; material: feces | host: Homo sapiens | place: USA: Oklahoma | reverse complement strand
AGATCGGCGAGGAGTCCGGCGAGCTGGAGTTCTGCCACAACCCGTTCTCGATGCCGAACGGCGGTCTCGAGGCGCTGCTGGCCGCCGAGCGCGGCGAGCTTGACCCGCTGACCATCATGGCGTATCAGTACGACCTCGTGTGCAACGGCGTGGAGCTCTCCTCCGGCGCGGTGCGCAACCACGATCCCGACATCATGGTCAAGGCGTTCGAGATGGTCCGTCTCGGCGAGGACGACGTAAAGGCCAAGTTCCCCGCCATGTATAACGCCTTCTGCTACGGCGCGCCCCCGCACGCCGGTATCGCCCCGGGCGTGGACCGCATGGTCATGCTCCTCGCGGGCGAGAGCTCCATCCGCGAGATCATCCCGTTCCCGATGAACAAGAACGCGCAGGACGTGATGATGGGCGCTCCCTCCACCGTGGAGCAGAAGCAGCTCGACGAGCTGCACATTGCCCTCGTCGGCGAGCTGGAAGAATAAGAAAAAAAGCCGCGGCGCATCTCTTGGGATGCGCCGCTTCGCGTTTGCCGCGCTTTTTCGTTGACGGCGGTTTCTTTTGCGTGTAGAATCGTGTCGAAAGGCGGTGTCCTATATTGAAGAAACGGTTTTTCCCGGCCCTTCTCCTCTGCATTGCTCTGGCGTTTACGCTCTCCGGCACGGCTCTTGCCGTCGGCACGGCGGAATATGAGTCTTCCGAGCTCGGTCTTTCCTTTTCCGCGCCGGAGGATTTCAAGATCCTCTCCCGAGATTCGTATAAGACCGATCCCGTGGCGGAGGAACTTCCCTACGCGATGGAAACCCTGGACAGTTGGTTTACCGGAGACGGAGACTGTTATTTTCTCGGCGGGCTGGATCCCATGCGCTGTGTTTTTACTCTACGCGCCTATCCGAACGGTCGTGACTACTTTGTCTCCGCCATTGAAGACGGAGAGCTGGATTCTCTTACAGAGGATCTCGCCGACGGATTCACTGAGGACGGCTACGAAGTTCTGAGCGCGGAGACGTATCCGCACCCGGAAAATAGCATCCTGCGGTTTGGATATCTCGACACGAACGAGGACGGCACGACGGACTACCGCGTGACCTTTTTCACCGTGTGCGGCGAAAACACTGTCCGTATCGATTTCTCTTTCATATACAGTTCTGGCGCGGCAGAGCAGGACGCGCTCGCAGACGGCGTTATCGACTCCATGAAGTTTTCCGCCGCCGTTCCAAAGCCGCAGGGTTCGGCGGGAACGACCAAAACCATCGTCTCCTGCGTGCTCCTTGCCGCGGTCATCGCAGCTCTCGGCATCCTCAGCCGGAAAATGCGCAAGGATAAGGAAGCCGCCGCAAAAGCGATGGCATCCGACGCGCTCACCCATGTCCCATCCGCACTGGCGGAAGCTACCGCCGCGCCGGATACGAAATACTGTGCCTACTGCGGCGAAAAGATCCCCGTGGGGAGCAAATTCTGCCCCAAATGCGGCGCGCAGCTCCCGCCGCGCAGCGAAAAACAAGAAACGTAAAGGACGAACGACCGTATGAGAATCCATTGCAAAAAGCTCCGTGAAAATGCCATACTGCCCACGCGCGGCACCGCGCTCGCCGCGGGCGTTGATCTTTACGCCCTGCTGCCGGACGGGCAGGAGAGCGCGGCCGTTGCCCCGCAGGGCAAGTACCTCTTCCCCACCGGCATCGCCGTGGAGATCCCGGAGGGGTACGTCGGACTGGTGTTTGCCCGCAGCGGCATCGCCACAAAGCGCCAGCTCGCCCCCGCCAACTGCGTCGGCGTGATCGACGCCGATTACCGCGGAGAGCTGCGGGTGTTTCTGCAGAACAACGGCACCGAGACGCAGACCGTGGAAAACGGCGAGCGCATCGCGCAGCTCGTCATCACGCCGTGTCTTGACATTGAGATCGAGGAAACGGACGAGCTCTCCGAAACGCTCCGCGGCGCCGCGGGCTTCGGCAGCACCGGCACGCACTGAAGCGGAGCCGAAAAACCGTCACGGAAAAAACATCGCCCCGCATTTTGGACGCACTCTCCAAAACGCGGGGCGATTTTTTGTATTCTTTCACCGAAATAAAGACAGACTCGCCTGCACGATGCGCCGCACGAACCGCACGACCGTTTCGCGCTCATACCGGTCGTAGCCCTCCACCACGACATGCATCAGCCCATTGGACAGATGCGTGTACAGCATCTCCAGTTCCTCGTCGCTCGCGCGCAGCTCCTGCCGCCAGTAGGCGATGCTCTGCGGCCGGGCGTAATCGATCATCCGGTGGATGACCGTCGAGCCGGGATTTTGGAAGATCAGCACACGGCAGGCTTCCTCGTTCTTCCCGATCATGTCGTAGATCGCCTCGATCAGCGCCGCAACATCAAACGATTTTATCAGCGTGAGCGACTGCGCGAACGCTTCAAGCAGCTCATTCTCGATCGCCTCCAGCAGCGCAAAGCAGTCGCTGTAATGCGAATAAAACGTCGCGCGGTTCAGCTCCGCCAGCTCGCAGACCTCCTTGACCGTGATCTTGTTCACGCTCTTTTCCTTCAGCAGCGTTAATAACGCCTGCTTGAGCGCGTGCTGCGTATACCGGACTCTCGCATCGGATTTTCCTGCCATGGGACACCTCATCACAAATTGTTTACAGAATTGGGCAACGTTTCTGTTCCGCATGTCGGTTTTCTTTCACGCGGCAGCCGGTTGACGGTTGTACATCTCTGTCGGAAAAAGTATACTATATACATGAAAGATAATCAACATATGTCTTTCGTATTTATCCCATGGAGGTGGATCCCTATGTATAAAACTTATCTTGTGACCGGCGCGACGGGCTTTCTCGGCCGCACGGTCGTTTCGGAGCTGCTCTCCCGCGGCGCGGCGGTGCGGGCGCTCGTACTGCCGGGCGACCGGCTCGCCGGAGTTTTGCCCGAGAGCGTGGAGCGCACGGAGGGCGATATCTGCAGCGCATCCGCGCTGGAAAAATTCTTTGCCGGAACGGATGAGAGCACCTGCGTCATCCATACGGCGGGCATCGTAACGGTGGCATCGCGCCCGGACGCTTCGCTCTACCGCGTAAATGTGGACGGGACGCGCGCCATTTTGCGCTAGTGCGCCGCGCATGGCATCGGCAAGCTCGTGTATATCAGCTCCGTCCATGCGCTGCCCGAAAAGCCCAAGGGCATGACGATCACGGAAACCGACGCCGTTTCTTCGGAATTTGTTTCCGGCGATTACGCCAAAAGCAAAGCGGAGGCGACATCGCTCGTATTTGCCGCAGCGAAAAATGGTCTGAACGCGAGCATCGTGTTCCCGTCCGGCATTATCGGGCCGGGCGATATCGCCGGAGGCAGCATGACGACGATGTTCCGCTCGTTCCTTGCGGGGCGGCTCCCGCTCGCGGTGCGCGGCGGATACGACTTCGTTGATGTGCGCGACGTTGCCCGCGGCATCGCCGACTGCGCAGAGAACGGGCAGCGCGGCTGCGGTTACATTCTCTCCGGCCACTATACAACGATCCGCGATATGCTTGAAGCGCTCAAATCCGCATCCGGTGTACGGCGCACGGTAACATATCTGCCGCTCAGGCTTGCCCGGAGCGCGGCGAAGGTCTGCGAGAAATTTACCCGTAGGGGAAAGAAGCCTTTCTTCACGCCCTATTCCATAGCAGTCCTCGGCTCGAACGCGGATTTCAGCCACAGCGCAGCCAGCCGGACGTTTGGCTATACGCCGCGTCCGCTGCTTGCGACGCTGCGCGACACGGCGCACTGGCTGTGCCGGGCAAAGCCTATCACGGCAGCAACATGAAACTATAAGCCCCATACTCCGCCGGCGGAAGCGCATCAAACGCTTCCGCCGGTTTCGTTTTCCACGCGCCGCTCCACATCCCGGACGAGCGCTTCAAACCGCCGGGCAGTATCCGGGCTGTCGGACTCAATACAGAGCGCCGCGCGGTCGGCGCAGGGCGCGATGTGCACGCCGCCGGGGACCGTTCGCACGGTCAGCCCGTCGGTGAGGTCCGCGCCCGCTTCCATGAGTCCCGCGGTGAGCGCGCGCATGAGCCGCGCGCGGTGCGGCGCGCCGCAGTACACCCGGCAGGCGTACCGCGCCCGTTCGGAGAATGCCTCCGGCGCGCGCTCGAGCGCGCCGCCTCTCTGCTCGGGCAGGCGCAGTTTGCCCTCCCAGGCGTCGAGATTGGCCCGGTAGTACGAGCCGGGGTCGCCGATATCGCGCCAGTAGCCCTCCATCGGCACGCCGCGGATGCCGCGCCCGGACGCCATCAGCCGCGGGAAAAGATCGCGGGCAAAATCAAAGGGCGTATCCGCCGGGATGAAGCGCAGCACCTCCGGGGACAGAACATAGATGCCGGTGTTTACCAGATCGGTAACGACGCGCTCCCACGCAGGCTTTTCGATGAAGCTGCGCACCCACCCCTCGCCGTCGGTCACGGCGAGACCGTAGGGCAGCGGCGCTTCGTGCGGATAGAGCGCCATCGTAACGGCGGCGTGCGCGCGCCGGTGCTCGTTCCAGAGAGCGCGAAGGTCAAAATCGCACGCGGCGTCGCCGCTGATGATGAGCGCGTTTTCCCCCGCGATAAAATCCTCGCAGTTTTTCACCGCGCCCGCGGTGCCGAGCGCTCTGTCCTCGCGCCGGTACTGCATGCGCACGCCGAAGCCGCTGCCGTCGCCGAAGTACCGCTCGATCTGCTCGGGCAGGCAGGCCGTCGTGCAGCAGAGATCCCGGAAGCCGCAGCGCTTCAAAAGCGCTACGATGTGCTCGAGCATCGGCGCGCCGAGCAGCTCCGCCATGGGCTTGGGCACCGCGCCGTGAGTGACCGGGGCGAGCCGCGTCCCTCTTCCTCCCGCCAAAATGACCGCTTTCATCTTTTTATAAAAGCTCCTTTTTTTATTTTTACGGAGGAAGTTTCTGCACCGCGGCGAAAAAATATGCAAACAGCGGAAGAATGCGGCGAAAAGGGCTCGCATTCTTTGGATATTTGTGGTATATTATATTCTGTATTTTTATCTGCCCGCTCTGTGGTTCCGGCGGGCATGGGGAGAGGATACTTTGAACAGCCGCAAACCGCAGAAATTTGCCGAGCCCGGCCTCCGCATGTGCCTGCTCATCATGCTCATATTCGCGCTTGTAACCTTCTTTTTCGCCCGCTTCAACCGCTATATCGCCTACGGTGAGGCGGTCGTCACGGTGCTGCTCGCGATCTACGCGCTCATCCGCGCGAGAGCGCGCCAGAAGGAGCTGCAGGCGTTCGTTGAGAACGTCACCTACAACGCCGAATCCGCCACGAACAACACGCTCATCCACTTCCCGCTGCCGATGGCGGTGTTCCGTCTGAACGACAGCGGCGTCGTCTGGGGCAACCAGCCGTTCTGGGAGATGTGCGGCCGCACGAGCCCCGCGTTCGACGCGAAGCTCGCCTCGCTCGTGCCGGAATTCAACAGCAAGTGGCTGCTCGAGGGCAAAAACCGCATGGCGGATCTTCTCGAGGTGGACGGGAAAAAGTATCAGGTCAACGGCAACATGGTCCGCGCCGGAGAGCGCGAGGAGACCTACGAGTTCATGGGCATCACCTACTGGGTGGACGTGACCGAGTACGACGACGTAAAACAGGAATATCTCGCCACGCGACCGGTCGTGATGGTCATGCTCGTGGATAACTACGACGAGCTGATGAAGCCGCTCACCGACCGCCAGCGCACCGAGCTGCGCGGCCAGCTCGACATTGCCATTGAGAAATGGTGCGAGGGACGCGGCGGCATTCTCCGGCGCGTGGACCGCGACCGGTACATCTTCATTTTTGAAAAGCGGCATTTTGACGAGATCACGAAAAATCGCTTCACGCTCGTCGAGAGCATTCATTCGATCGTCAATCTCACGGGCATCCACGCCACGGTGAGCATCGGCGTCGGACTCGACGGCGCGAGCTATGACGAGGACTATTCCTTCGCCACGCTCGCCGAGGATATGGCGCTCTCGCGCGGCGGCGATCAGGCGGTCGTGAAAAACAAGTTCAACTTTGAATTTTTCGGCGGGCGCGGCGCGGAGGTCGAAACGCGCACAAAGGTCAAGTCCCGCGTTATGGCAAACTCTCTCTCCCGGCTCGTGCAGGACGCCTCGCAGGTGTTCATCATGGGCCACCGGTACGCCGATCTCGACGCCGTCGGCGCGGCGGTGGGCGTGCGGTGCATTGCCCGGCGCTTCCACTGCCCGGCAAAGATCGTGCTCGACATGGACAAAAACGCCGTCGGGCCGCTGCTCACCATGCTGCACGGCGAGGAGGAATACAAAACCGCCTTTATCAGCGCGCAGGAGGCGCTGCTCGAGGCCGACAGCCGGACGCTGCTCGTCGTGGTGGATACGAACCGCCCCGAGCAGGTGGAGGACGAATCGCTGCTCACCGCGTGCAGCAATCGTCTTGCGGTCATCGATCACCACCGGCGCGCCGCGACCTATATCAAAAACGCCACGCTCACGCTCTATGAGCCGAACGCCTCGTCCACGTGCGAGCTCGTCACGGAGCTCATACAGGAGCTGTGCGAGCCGACGGATATTCTCCCCTTTGAGGCGGACGCCGTGCTCTCCGGCATCGTGCTCGACACGAAAAACTTTACGATCCGCACCGGCGACCGCACGTTTGACGCCGCGGCGTTCCTCCGCCGCAGCGGTGCGGACACCACGCGCGTGAAGAAGCTCTTCCAGAACGGCATGGAGGAGACCATGGAACGCTACGACATTATGAAGCAGGCGCGCATTTACAAGGGCATCGCCGTGGTCGCCGCGCAGGAGACGCAGAACCGCATCGTCGCCGCGCAGGCCGCGGACGAGCTTTTGAACATCTCCGGCGTGAACGCGAGCGCCGTTTTGTACCCCACCGGCGACGGCGGCGTCGCGGTGTCGGCGCGGAGCATCGGCAATGTGAACGTGCAGGTGCTGCTCGAAACGCTCGGCGGCGGCGGCAACCGCTCGGCGGCCGGGGCGCAGATACCGAACTGCTCGCTGCGCGACGCGGTGAACCGGCTCTTCGCCGCCATCGACGAATACCGCGCCACAGACTAATAAAAAAACTAAGAGACCGAAGGAGGTCATATTCCATGAAAGTTATTTTCCAGCAGGATGTCCGCGGACAGGGCAAAAAAGGCGAGATGAAGGAAGTCTCCGAGGGCTACGGCCGCAACTACCTTCTCCCCCGCGGTCTCGCCGTAGAAGCGAATAAGGACAATCTCAACACCCTCGCGCTCAAGGAAAAGGCGCGGAAGGCGCAGGAAGCGCGCGAGCGCGCTGAGGCCGAGGAAGCCGCCGCCAAGCTCAAGGACGTTATCGTCACGGTGCGCGCCAAGGCCGGCGCGAACGGGCGTCTTTTCGGCAGCGTCACGTCGCAGGAGATCGTGGACGCGCTGCGCGAGCAGCACGGCGTCTCCATCGAGAAGAACCGCATCGTGCAGGCCGAGCCGATCAAGAGCTTCGGCAGCTTTGAAGTCAAGTGCAAGTTCGGCTACGGCATCGACGGCACCGTGCAGCTGCTCGTCATCGAAAAGTAAGAGCGGATGGAAGAACTGCTCGGACGGCGGGTGCCCTGGTCCGCGGAAGCGGAACAGGCGGTGCTCGGCTCGTGCCTGATCGACCCGTCCTGCCTGCCGGACGTTATGACGGCGGTGCGCGGCGCGGATTTCTATCTGCCGCAGAACCGGGAGATCTTTGAAACGATCTTCTCCATGTTCACCTTCGCCAAGCCCATCGACCCGGTGACGGTGCTCGATGAAATGAAGGTGCGCGGCGTTTACCATGACGAGAGCTCGCAGCAGTACATCCGCGAGCTGATGCGCTTGACGCCCACGGCGGCGAACGTGCTCAAATACGCCGCCATCGTGCGCGACCAGGCGCTGCTCCGCAACGTCATCACCGTGTGCGAGGAAACGGTCGAGGCCGCGTCCTCCGGTGCGGGCGAGGCCGGGGATGTGCTCGACCTCTGCGAAAAGAAGATCTATGCGCTCCGGCAGGATCGCGTTGTCGGCGGGCTGATGCCGGTGTCGCAGGTCGTGAACAGCGTTTACTCCAATCTTTCCGAGCTCGCCGCCTCCGGCCAGCCGATCCCCGGCATCCCGACCGGCTTCCGGGACGTGGACCGCCGCATCATGGGCATGAACAAGGGCGACTTTATCCTTGTCGCCGCGCGCCCCGGCATGGGCAAAACGAGTATCGGTCTCAACATCTGCCTGAACGCCGCGAAAGCCACGGGAAAGACCGTTGCCATCTTCTCGCTCGAAATGAGCCGCGAGCAGCTCGTAACGCGCTTTCTCTCCAGCGAGGGCGAGATCCCGCTCGGGAATCTTCTCACGGGCAATCTCACGATGGACGAGTGGAAGCGCACGGCGCACGCCTGCGCCGCGGTGTCCTCGCTCGATATTCTCGTAAACGACAACCCGACGCTCACCGTCGCGGAGATGAACGCGCAGTGCCGCCGGCTCAACAATCTCGGCCTTGTGATGATCGACTATCTTCAGCTCATGCAGGGCTCCGGCAGCAAGAACAGCTGGGCAAGCGAGAGCCGCCAGCAGGTCGTCAGCGACATTTCGCGCATGATGAAGATCATGGCAAAGGAGCTGAACGTGCCGGTGCTGTGCCTTTCGCAGCTCTCGCGCGCCAACGAGCAGCGGCAGGACAAGCGCCCGATGCTCTCGGATCTGCGTGAATCCGGCTCGATCGAGCAGGACGCCGACATCGTCATGGGCATTTACCGCGAAGGCTATTACAACCAGGAGATCGAAAACCCGAATCTCACGGAACTGATCGTGCTCAAAAACCGCCACGGCGAGACCGGCAAGGACAGTCTCCAGTGGCAGGGCGAGTATACAACGTTCCGCGACGCCGACCGCTGGCACAATGAGTGAGCCGGTGCTCGACCGCAGTCTGCTCCCGGCGGGGTGCACGGTGCTGTGCGCCGTGTCCGGCGGGGCGGACTCGGTATGTCTGCTCGATCTCGTGCGGCGGCTCGGCGATGTGACGGTGCTCTGCGCCCACTTCGACCACGGCATCCGCGGCGCGGAGAGCGCGCGGGACGCCGCGTTCGTCGAAGCGCTCTGCAAAGAATGGGGCGTCCCGTTCTTTCCCGGCCGGGGCGACGTTCCGGCGTATGCCGCGGCGAACGGCTTGAGCATCGAGACCGCGGCGCGCGAGGTGCGCTACGCCTTTCTCGAGCGCACCGCGAAGGAACAGGGCGCGGACGTCATCGCCACGGCGCACAATTTAAACGACAATGCGGAGACCATTCTCTTCCGCATGGCGCGCGGCACGGGACTGCGCGGACTTACCGGCATCCCGGCGCGGCGCGGCAGGATCGTCCGCCCGCTTCTGCAGACGCCGCGGCGCGATATTGAGGAATATCTCACCGCGCGCGGTATCCCCCATGTGGAGGACTCCACGAACGCGGAGACGGACGCTGCGCGAAACCGCATCCGGCTCGACGTGCTCCCGAGACTTGAGAGCATCCACCCCGGCGCGGCGGCTGGCATCGCGCGCATGAGCGAAACGCTCGCCGAGGACGAGGCGTTTCTCGCCTCGCTCGCGGAGGAAAAGCTCGCCCTCTGGGGCGAGGCGATCCCCGGCGCGGAGCTTTGCGCGCTGCCGCGGCCCGTCGCGCGGCGCGCTCTTGCGCGCTGGCTCGGCGGAGAACTCTCGCGCGAGCGGTTCGACGCGCTGCTGCGCTTTGCCGCCGGAGACGGCGACGGCGTGCTGGAGCTTCCGGGACGGCGCGTCCGGCGGGAGCTCGGGCAGCTTCGGCTCGGCGAGGGGGACGCGCCGCCGCTGGAGGAGCGCGTGCTTTTGCCCGGAGAAACGCTCCTTTACCCCGGCCGGTGGCGCATTTCGTGCGAAAGTTGCGCTGCGGGGTCGGAAATTCAAACTTCGTTCAACACTTTTTGCTTTTCATGTGCCAATATATGTGGTAAACTGTCCGTCGCATCCCGCGCCGCGGGTGATGCGATCCTCCTGCACCGCCGCGGC
>OFML01002021.1_pt1 | contig 10031 bp, 5 predicted proteins | sample 1541831 | NCBI WGS metagenome assembly OFML01 (sample SAMN04209237, study PRJEB22552) | human gut metagenome | biome: gut; material: feces | host: Homo sapiens | place: USA: Oklahoma | reverse complement strand
CTCGGCATGAGTATTAGCTAACGGGTGCAAGTCCCCAATGAGCCCTAATAGCGGGAATCATACAGCCAAAAGCAAGGGTGTCCATCGCGAGTTGGAATCTGAAAGAAGCTGGCGGCAAACATCTGGTCTGACGAACAGAAACTTCATATAAGGCATATGACCGTGGGTAAGGTTGCGAAACAAACTAAAGCCCTATAGCTATTCGGGACGGTTAGTGTAAATGGAGCAGACATAAGATTGAAAGTTAATACCCTTATCCGAGGAGGTCTCACGGACATATGGTGAGGATGAATGATTCGAAGTACCATGATGGAGTAAAGCTTGCCGTGAGAAGTCAGCAGAGGTCGTAGTACCCAAGGCATGTATGCCTATAGGGAAGGACCAAACTTTATTTAAACGGCATAACTGAAAACTACCGTTTGTTGGAACGAATGCATAAAACCAAAACAGAAGTATTGGGCTACCTTTAAAGAGATAGGACGGAATCCGAAGGGTATAAAGGAGCGCAGACCTACAAATGGATGGTTGAAGAAGATGTCGTGGAAGTGTCTTTCGAAGAATACGAAAGGCATCCATAGTAAAGAACCGCCGTATGCCGAACGGCACGTACGGTGGTGTGAGAGGTCGGAAAACGAAAGTAGGAAGAAAACTACTTCGTTTTCCTCCTACTCGATTTCCTTCCTCAAATATGATTATCCCATTCATTCATCCACTAAATTCCAAAGTAATGAACAACAAGAAGAAAAACGAAGGTCAGACCGACTTTTCCTATTACGGTCTGTACCTGCTTGACTACCTCCGCAACAACCGGTTTGAACAGGCAACCGATACCGCCTTTATCCGTGAGCGTGCCGACCGTTCCGCTGAAACGTATGAGCGGGCACGGCTTGACGGCTATCCTGCCGAGGGTGCTCAGGAGCTGGCGATGAACGTCCTGCTACGCGGACTTCACTATTCCAAGTATGCCATCCTCCGCGAAGTCGTGGAAAGCGAGTTTGCCGATGATGTGCCGGAGGATAAGCAGGAAGGCTTCATTGCCGGACTGCTTCCGCTCGTCGATGCGGTGTTCTCCATTTACGACCTCTCGGACGACAACTTCGCCCTGTCGCCCGACTACGACCTGCTTCGCACGGAGCTGACGGGAGCCGTCGTACTTTACATCGAAGAGTATGGCGTTTAACCGCAAGCAGAGATTACGGGACAACATCGAGGCGATACGGACGGCATTCATCCTTGACAGGGAACAGCGTACCCCCACCGCACGCGAAAGGCTGCTGCTGGAGCGTTACTGCGGCTTCGGAGGGCTGAAGTGCATACTGAACCCCGCCAAGGAACTGACGGATGCCGTCCATTGGGCGAAATCAGACCTCGAACTGTTTGCCCCTACGGTGGAGCTGCACAGACTGGTGCGGGAGAACTGCCGTGACGAAATGGAATACAAGCGGTACATGGACGCGATGAAGCAGTCCGTACTGACCGCCTTCTACACCCCGCCGGAGATAACCGATGCGATTGCCGATGTGCTGCACGGGCACGGCATACGCCCCGACCGTGTGCTTGAACCCTCGGCAGGCGTGGGCGCATTCGTGGATGCGGTGCTGGGCTACAAGCCGGATGCCGATATAATGGCATTTGAAAAAGACCTGATGACGGGCAGGATTCTGAAACACCTGCATCCCGATCAGAAAGTGCGGGTGCAGGGATTCGAGAAGATAGAAAAGCCGTTTACCGACTACTTCGACCTTGTCATCTCCAACATTCCGTTCGGTGATGTGGCGGTGTTCGACCCGGAGTTTACGGGCAGCCACGACCCTGCAAGGCGTTCCGCCGCGAAGACGATACACAACTATTTCTTTCTGAAGAGCCTCGACACGGTGCGCGAGGGCGGCATTGTGGCGTTCATCACCTCGCAAGGGGTGCTGGATGCCCCGTCCAACGCGCCCATACGCGAGTATATGATGAAACATGCCAATCCGGTGGGTGTCGCACGCCTGCCGAACAATCTTTTCACGGACAACGCGGGTACGGAGGTGGGCAGTGACCTGATCATCCTGCAAAAGAACAGCGGAAAGAAACGGGAACTGTATGATTATGAGGAAATGTTCATACAGACAGGGAAGACCCCGATCGGTAGTTTCGAGAACGGATATGTCGGCAGCATCGGCATGATTCCCCATTCCGACCTGATAAGAAGTACAGACCCTTACGGGAAACCTGCCTATAAAATCATGCACCGGGGCGACATTGAACAGATGGCGGAGGACTTGCGGGAGCATTTAAGCATTGAAATGCTAAAGTTTGACAAGAAACTGTATGACAGGCACAGTCTTCATCCTGCGCAAAGTAAAAGCACGGAAGGTGAAATTGCCTCCACTCCCGAAATACAGCCGCATATTGAAAATGTAACGAACTCCGAAACGGTGGCAAAACCGGAAGAAGTAACGCCACAGCCCACAGACGAAAAGCCGGAGATAGAGCCACACCGCCCGATGAAGCATTCGGACGGTGTGCAGCTCTCCCTGCTTGACCTTTGGGGAATGACCGAAGAAGTCAGCAAGGAGGAAACTTCCAAGAAGAAAAAGGCAGCGAAAAAGGAAAGTGCCGCAAAGCGTACCGCGTCCAAACCGAAAGTGCAGGTTACACCGAAGGTTACGAATATACCTCCGCATACCACCTCTGTTTCTTTGGCTGAAAAGAAAACGGACGAGAAAGTGGAGGAAGCGGATAAGCAAAGCGACCCCGACGATATTTATGCCGCTATCAACTGGGAGGACAATCCGCCCATCAACGGCTTCTATGAGATGGTGATGAATCTGACCCCGGAACGGCGCAAGGAACTTCGGCAGGAAGCGGAACGGCACAGGCAGGAACAACCGAAAGCACCCACCGTACAACAGGCGGAACACGATACGGAGGTGAAAAAGAAGGAGGAAGTCTTGGATATGAAACCGCGTCCCTATCACCGCACGCCGGAAATGCACCTGCGTGAAGGGTCGCTGGTGGCAAACAGGGCACGCGACATCGGATATCTGAAAGACATCACTCCCTACGGTGCGACATTCCAGCCGCTCGGACTGACCGGTTATCAGAAAGAAAAGGCACTGCTGTATGTATCAGTCCGTGACGCATACGAGAGGCTGTACCGCTATGAATCGAACAGACACGAGGCAAATCCCCAGTGGCGTGAACACCTGAACACCTGCTACGATGAATTTGTCATGCGCTACGGCAACCTCAATGCCAAGCAGAATGTGAAACTGGTGATGATGGATGCCGGCGGACGCGATGTCCTTTCGCTGGAACGTGCGGAGGGCGGCAGGTTTGTGAAGGCAGACATCTTTGAACGCCCCGTATCCTTCGGGGTGGAGTCCGCCGTGAATGCCGGGACACCGGAGGAAGCGCTTGCAGCATCGCTCAACCGGTTCGGAACGGTCGATCTCGATTATATGAGGGAGATAACCGACGGAACGGAGGAGGAACTGCTCCAAGCCCTGAAAGGGCGCATCTTCTACAACCCGCTCGTAACCGGTTACGAAATCAAGGACAGGTTCATCGCCGGAAACGTGATAGAGAAGGCGGAACGAATCGAAAATTGGATAAATGCCAATCCCGAAAATGAACATATGCCTGAAGTGAAGGAGGCACTGGAAGCATTGAAAGAAGCCGAACCGCAGCGGATTGAGTTTGAAGACCTTGACTTCAACTTCGGTGAACGATGGATTCCCACGGGCGTGTACGCCTCGTATATGAGCCACCTGTTTGAAACAGACGTGAAGATTGCCTATTCCGCCAGCATGGACGAATTCTCGGTGGCCTGCGGCTACCGTACCATGAAAATCACGGACGAGTTTCTGGTAAAGGGCTATTACCGCCACTACGACGGTATGCACCTGCTGAAGCACGCCCTGCACAACACCTGCCCCGACATGATGAAGTCCGTCGGCAAGGACGAACACGGTAACGACATCAAGGTGCGCGACAGCGAGGGCATACAGCTCGCCAACGCCAAGATTGACGAAATCCGGGGTGGGTTCTCCGAATGGCTGGAAGAGCAGTCGCCACAGTTCAAGGAGAGGCTCGTGACGATGTATAACCGCAAGTTCAACTGTTTCGTGCGCCCGAAGTATGACGGAAGCCACCAGACCTTTCCCGACCTCAATCTCAAAGGGTTGGCAAGCCGGGGAATCAAGAGCATATATCCCTCGCAAAAGGACTGCGTATGGATGCTGAAGCAGAACGGAGGCGGGATCTGTGACCATGAGGTTGGAACCGGTAAAACGCTGATAATGTGCATTGCAGCACATGAAATGAAGCGGTTGAAACTGGCGCACAAGCCGATGATTATCGGCTTGAAGGCGAATGTGGCGGAGATTGCAGCCACCTATCAGACCGCCTATCCGAACGCCCGCATCCTGTATGCTTCGGAAAAGGATTTCTCGACCGCCAACCGCGTGCGTTTCTTCAACAACATCAGGAACAACGACTACGACTGCGTTATCATGAGCCACGACCAGTTCGGGAAGATACCGCAAAGTCCGGAGCTGCAACAGCGCATCCTGCAGGCGGAGCTTGATACGGTGGAGGAAAATCTGGAAGTATTGCGTCAGCAGGGCAAAAATGTGTCGCGGGCGATGCTGAAAGGGCTGGAGAAGCGCAAGCACAACCTTGAAGCGAAACTGGAAAAAGTGGAATACGCCATCAAGTCACGCACGGACGATGTGGCGGATTTCAAGCAGATGGGCATCGACCACATCTTCATTGACGAATCGCACCAATTTAAGAACTTGACTTTCAACACCCGGCATGACCGTGTGGCGGGGTTGGGAAACTCGGAAGGAAGCCAGAAAGCCCTGAACATGCTCTTTGCCATCCGCACCATACAGGAGCGGACGGGCAAGGACTTGGGGGCTACGTTCCTTTCGGGCACGACCATCAGCAACTCGCTGACGGAGCTGTACCTGCTCTTCAAGTACCTGCGTCCGAAAGAGCTGGAGAGGCAGGACATCCGGTGTTTCGACGCGTGGGCGGCGATTTTCGCCAAGAAGACCACCGACTTCGAGTTCAACGTGACGAACAACATCGTGCAGAAGGAGCGTTTCCGCTACTTCATCAAGGTGCCGGAGCTTGCCGCCTTCTACAACGAAATCACCGACTACCGCACGGCGGAGGATGTGGGCGTGGACCGTCCGCACAAGAACGAGATACTGCACCACATACCGCCCACGCCCGACCAGGAGTATTTCATCAAGCAGTTGATGGAATTTGCCAAAACGGGCGATGCGACATTGCTGGGCAGACTGCCGCTGTCGGAAACGGAGGAGAAGGCGAAGATGCTCATCGCCACCGATTACGCCCGCAAGATGGCACTGGATATGCGCATGATAGACCCGAACTACGAAGACCACCCCGACAACAAGGCGAGCCACTGCGCCAAGATGATAGCAGAGTATTACCACAGATACGACGCACAGAAAGGCACGCAGTTCGTATTCTCGGACTTGGGGACGTATCAGCCGGGTGAAGGGTGGAACGTGTACAGCGAGATCAAGCGGAAGCTGACGGAGGACTACGGCATACCGGCAAGCGAGGTGCGCTTCATTCAGGAGTGCAAGACCGACAAGGCACGCAAGGCGGTAATAGATGCCATGAACGCCGGAACGGTGCGCGTGCTGTTCGGTTCCACCTCCATGCTCGGAACGGGTGTGAACGCGCAGAAACGGTGCGTGGCGATCCATCATCTTGATACGCCGTGGGTGCGACATGAAGTCGCATAGATAATTGTTGGAATGATACTTACGGGTATCAGCTTTAACCCGCTGTTCCGTCAGCGGTAGCCTACCGACCGATGCACCTTAATGTTGTATTAAGCGGTCGGGACGAAGTACACTTTCGCAAGACAAGACAGAACCGTGAGGGGAAGTCAAGTACGGTTAGTATCATACCGTAGAGTGGCGAGGCTGGATAGTATGGTTAGCGCAAGCGAACTGTTAGTAAACTTCGTAATGTCACGAAAGAGTGTAAGATACTGGCACACTCTACCCAAAAGGGAAGCGGTCGGTTAATCCTCTCCATGGTAGGATTACACGGATATAAGCACCGCCGGAGGATGAGACAGAACCTAACCTATCCGTTAGTTATCTATGTGGAACATGGTAAGCCTGTATTATCTCCTGTCATGTAAAAATGACAGGTAAGCTGACAGCAATGAAAGCCGAATGGTGTGCAGGTATAAGATAACAGAAAAAGCGAACGCCGTTCTGTAATGGAGCGGATACGGATTGAACCGACATCACGGGCTGATGTGGGCGACATCATCCGACACGAAAGTGGGCAGACTTCTGTGACGACATTAGGTAGGCAATCAAACCGAATGTTGTCAAATGGTGATTCTTTACAATTAACTTTTAGAACTTTCAAAAGGAGGAAAGCAAATGAACGAAAACAAGACATCGTGTGCGCCTGCTGACAATCAGCAAACACTTTGGGACAGAATAGACTGGACTAAAGCGGAGTTGGCTGTCAGAAAGCTACAAGCACGAATTGTAAAGGCTCAGAAGGAAGGCAGATACAACAAGGTGAAAGCCTTGCAGTGGACGCTGACCCACTCTTTTTACGCAAAAGCCTTAGCCGTAAAGAGAGTTACTTCTAACGGAGGTGGCAACACCCCCGGAGTGGACATGGAAACATGGGAGAAACCCGAAGCAAAAACACAAGCGATAAGCGAACTCAAACGCAGAGGCTACCAGCCGAAGCCATTGAGAAGAGTCCACATCAAAAAGAGTAATGGCAAACTGCGACCGTTGGGAATACCGACAATGAAAGACAGAGCCATGCAAGCACTCTACCTTATGGCATTAGAACCAGTGTCGGAAACAACAGCCGACTCACGTTCATACGGTTTCCGCAAGGAACGCCGCTGTATGGACGCGGTAATGCAATGCCATAACATTCTCCGAAAAGGCTATTCTCCCGAATGGATTCTGGAGGGTGACATAAAGGGGTGCTTCGACCATATCAGCCATGAATGGCTGCTTGCCAACATCCCTATGGACAAGGCAATACTCCGAAAATGGTTGAAATGCGGCTATATCTTCAACAAACAGATGTTCCCGACAGAGGAGGGAACGCCACAAGGTGGCATTATCTCTCCCACGCTTGCCAATATGACATTGGACGGATTGCAGAAAGTCCTTGCAGAGAAATATAAACGAGTTAGAATCAAAGGTAAGTTATATTCGCCAATGGTGAATCTTGTCCGTTACGCTGATGACTTTATAATTACCTGCGAGAACCGTGAAACACTTGAAAAGGAAATCAAGCCATTGGTAGCCGACTTTATGTCTGAAAGAGGTCTGACCTTATCAGAAGAAAAGACGGTGATAACCAATATCCATGACGGCTTCGATTTTCTCGGTTTCAACATCCGCAAATTCGGCAATGAAATATTGACCAAGCCGACCAAGAAAGCCGAAAAACGTTTTATGGAGAATATCCGTAAGGTGACAAAAGGTCATAAGGGTTGCAAGCAGGAATCATTAATCAGGATGTTGAATGCTAAAATTCGAGGATGGGGAGCATATTATCAGCATGGGGCGACACGTGATTCTTTTCACAGAATCGACCATCAGATATTTCTCGCCTTGTGGCAATGGGCTAAACGCCGTCATTCCAAGAAAGGGAAACGGTGGATAAAAGACCGCTATTGGCACAATATCCGAGGGAACAGCTGGACTTTTGCGGCTAAGTTCAAGAAATCAAACGGCAAAGAAGACCAACTTACCTTGTTGAAACTGGCATCTTCGTTTCCTTTTCTGCAATATACGCAGATAAAGGGGGACATGAATCCGTTTGACGCAGACTGCCGCCTGTACTTCAATAAAAGAATGAAGTCAAAGATGCTTGTGACGCTGAAAGGACGTAAATCCCTGCTTTACCTATGGGAAAAGCAAGGTCGGAAATGTCCGATATGTGGTGAACCGATTGACACGCATAAGGCATGGAATGTAATGCCGACCGTACAAGACGGACGGAAATGCAATCTGTTGGTTCATGATGAATGTTTCAAATTATCCCGTAAAAAACAATGGAAACAAGAAGTAGGATGAGCCGGTCTCTGCACACGAACAGAGACTTTGAAAAGCTTGAGCCGTATGAGGGGAAACCCTCACGTACGGTTCTGAGGGGGGAAGAGGGCAGTAATGCCCTTGACCTACCCGATCGACCTGCTGACATGGAGCAACGCAATGGCAGGGCAGTACGCAAAGGCAACACTGTAAAGCTGTGGGGTGACAATGTGGTGGATATCGTAATTTATGGTACGGAAAAGACCCTCGACGCCTACAAGTTTAATCTGTTGAAAAACAAGCAGATGTTTATCAATCAAATTAACAACGGCACAATCGCCGTGCGCCGTATTGACGAGGGAGGCATGGATGAGGACAGCGGTATGAACTTCGCCGAGTTCGTGGCTATTCTGTCAGGCAATAACGACTTGCTGAACAAGACGAAGCTCGACAACAAGATTATGCAGCTTGAAAAGGAACAGGCTATTTTCAAGAAAGAACGCATCCGTGCCGAGCGTAAAATAGCTACCTGTCAGGAAGAAGTCGAAAAGGCAAAGCGTACTGAGGCCGATTTCAAGAGGGATTTGGAATACATCAACTCGTATAATGGGGCAAAGGCAACCCTGCTTTTAAACTTACCGCAAGCCAGTACCGAGGAAGTTGGTCGGGAGTTGCACCGTATAGCCAAGACCTACCGCAACGGAGCGTATGGCACAGTTGGCACGTATGCAGGACTGAACTTGTTGGTGCATAGCGAGTATAATATGGACGGTACGTTTGACCGCAATACATTCTTTGTAGAGGGTATAAGCGGGTTGAAATACCGATGCGGCCTAAGCGGTGCGCTGCCGCTTGGTTTCGTTGAGTCGGCGCAATATCCGCATGGAGCATTAAGCAAATTGCCCTCTCTTATCGAGAAGCAACAAAAGGCAGTAGAGCGGATAGAAAGCGAAATTCCTACATTGCAGAAAATCGTTTGTCGCCAGTGGAGCAAGACTGATGAGCTGTCAAGGTTCAAACAGGAATGCAAGGAACTCCAGCACAGGATTGATGAAAGTCTGAAAGAGGCCGAACAACCACAGGCTGCCAAACACGAAGCTATTGCCGAAGCTGCTTGACATAATCATAATTTAACCGTTCCCTCTGCATGGTCGCGATGACCGGGCAGAGGGATTTTTTTGCGCTCCGGTCTGCCGACGGCTTTACTCTTTTATGGCATCCTTCCTCCCTTTATAGCCTCCCGATTCCCCGCCGCCACCCGTTTCCCTTTATAGCCCTCATATCCTCTATTTTAGCCCAATAGGGAGAATGACCTTTCATCGCATATCCGTTTTTTGCGATACGTCATTTTTAGCTTCTACATTGGTGGCAATGTATCACTTTTGCCTTCACACCTCCTAATAGCTTCAAGCAAGGCATCTTTTAATCTTATGAAGGCAATTTTATCCACTCCTTTTGATATGATTGACTTCCTGAACCGTCGGGCATTTGAAAATTGGACTACTCGCACGGAAGCAGATCTACGTGGTCAGGTTGTGAAATTCCTCGATAGTGTAATGGGCCCGAACAAGCTCATCGAACGCTTCAAGGTTATGAAGATTGAACAAGACCCGAATCAGAAAGACCGTGTGCTTCTTGATATCCACATCACACCGTATTTCCCGGCAAAAAGCTTCGTGATACAGCTTGCCGGTCATAAAGGCGATAATCCGGAAGATGCTATTTGGGAAAGCGAATATCATCAAGAATAATATTAACTTCAACCCGTTGGCGGAATTAATTTAGTGCATACTTAATTCTGCCAATGGGCTTGTTGTTGATGAAGTTTACGTATTGCAGAATGGTAAGTGCACTAATTTTGCCGATGATTCTGGCAAACAAACCATTCGTTATTTTCGCATAGTTTCTGATGGCCAAGAACTGGTCTGTAAGTTGTGAGAATATTGTCTCAATCCTCTTTCTTGCCTT
>OFML01002012.1_pt1 | contig 10058 bp, 10 predicted proteins | sample 1541831 | NCBI WGS metagenome assembly OFML01 (sample SAMN04209237, study PRJEB22552) | human gut metagenome | biome: gut; material: feces | host: Homo sapiens | place: USA: Oklahoma | reverse complement strand
CATTCATTACAGCAGCATTTGATAAATGGATGCAGAAGAGACAGAAAGGTATCTACAGTCCGGAAGGATGGGCTTACGATAAAGTAAAAGCAAACTAATCTGAAATAGCAATATAGTACGAGTAGTACAAACATTTCCAGTCCTTTTATATGTCAAAGTATAAAAGGACTTTTCTAAAAAAGAAGTAAAATATCAAGGACAAATCAAAGAAACAGGAGGTTTTTTGTATGGGGACAACAGATAATATGACAGAAAAAGAAATGACAGAAGAGATCAAGGAAAGCAGGATGACGGTTCGTATGACAAAAGAAGCATTATATGATTTCCTTTTGTTTCATGCGTATTCGAAATTCAGTGGATTTCTGGTAAATATTCTGGGACTGGCCATTGTATTTATGGGAATTTTCTCTTATACCACGGGAAGAGTAAATGGTATCGGCGCAGCACTTTACCTGGCTGCGGCAGTATTATTCCTCGGAGCTACACCATTTCAGCTTAAAATGAGAGCTAAGAAACAGGTTGTTGTGAACAGAGAATATAATGCACCTGCAGATTACACATTTTCTGAGAATGGGATCACGATCGAACAGAATGGAGAAAGCAAAACATATGAATGGGAACATATTGAACGCGCGGTAGTTACACCAAAAACAATCGGGATTTATTATGCACCGGAATGTGCAATGATCCTTCCAAAAGAAGATTTCGGAGATCAGTTTGTACCGATTTTTACGATTATTGCAACACAGCTTGGACAGAGTAAGGTAAGAATGAGATAGTGACAAATGTTCTTAAAAATGAAATGGTTGTGTGCTTGACAATATAAATAGATAGTGTAAACTTATTTATTAAGAGATCGTTGCGGGGGAGGCAGCCATGGAAGAACGTAGAAATGAGATATTAAGAGAACTTGACAGAAAAGGAAGAGTAAAAGTTACCGATCTGAGCAAAGAATTCGGTTGCTCGGAAGTAACGATCAGAAATGACATCAAGGCGATGGATATAGAAGGATTGCTGAAGCGTACCCATGGCGGAGCGGTGAAGATAGAGACCGGAACGGAAGCAAAAGGGAAATATTCGGCGGAATCCATATATAGAAATGTAGTGCAGAAAAAACAGATTGCAGAAGCGGCGTATGAGTTTCTGAATGACAGAGATACGATCATCATTGATGATGCGTCGACCAGCTTTTATCTTGCACAGGAGATCAAGAATCATCCGGAGAAGCGGATCGCAGTAGTGACGAATTCCCTAATCGCCGGTAATGAACTGGCGGGAGTCGGACATGTAGAACTTTTCATGATTGGTGGATATGTGACCGGACATCTTGCAGCGACGATGGGAGATGCTGCAATCCAGAATATGTCAAAATTCCATGTGGATAAAGCATTTATCGGAGTTCACAGTATTAATTTCAATGTAGGTCTTACATCCATTGCAACACCGCAGATGGAAGTGAAAAAAGCAATCATAAAAGCAGCAGAGAAAGTCTATGTACTGGCAGACAGCAGTAAATTTGGCGGCGGATATCTTTCTGTAATCTGTCCGACGAATGAAGTTTATAAGATTATCACAGACGATGGGGTCTCAAAGGAAAATATCCAGAAAGCGAAAGAACTGGATGTGCCACTGGTGATTGCATAGCGGGAGAAGATTTGGATGGAAAAACAACAGAAAGCCTACAAAGGTGTCATAGATTATTTTAAAAAAAAGATCATGGACGGGGAACTTCGTCCGGGAGAGAAGCTGCCACCGGAGAGGGATATTGCAGAACAGTTGAATGTAAGCCGTAATTCAGTGCGGGAGGCGATCCGTATCATGGATATGACGGGAGTGATCTCTTCGCAACAGGGGTCCGGTAACTATATTACATGTGAATTTCAGAAAAGTCTCGCAGAGACGATGACCATGATGTTCGCGATGGATCAGATTGATTACAGTCAGATCAGTCAGATTCGCCAGGCATTGGAGTGCCTGGCATTTTCGCTTGCTATAGAGCATGCATCGGATGGGCAGATAGAAGAGATGGAGATGCTGGTAAAAGAGCTGGATAAAAGTTCGGATGATGCGAAGAATGCAGCGCTGGATAAGAAGCTTCATTTTACACTGGCGCAAAGTTCCGGGAATATTCTGGTACTGGATTTTCTGGAGGCGTGTTCCGGTGTCATAGATTCCTTTATTCACGATATGCGTGCAGAAATTTTACGTACGGAAGAGCGGAAAAAATTGTTAAATGAATGTCATAAAAAATTGACGGAAGCGTTGAGAGAGAAAGATGAGATGAAAGGGCAGGAGGCGTTGAAACGGCATTTCATGTTGATCAATGAGATTCTTGAAGAACGGGAAAAATAGAAAAAAGCGGTTGCTTTGCTGGTGAAAGCCAACAGGCAGCCGCTTTTTTGGCGTCATGTGTTCGTAAAGAGCTGCCAGTGGCAGGTTCTGCAGATACTAACGTATGATTGCATAAAAGTTGGTGAAAAAATCCACAAATATGTCTACAAAAAATCAATGATGTGAAAAAATAAACAAATATTGACTTTAAAATCCGTAAGAATTATACTAAATACACAAAGAAGTGGTACCACCAATGCGGTGATCCATTTTATACTGGCGGGTATAAATGGAAAATAATAAAGTACATAGAAGCTTGCTTACAGCAAGCTTTCATTATGCACACAATGGTAGTACCAATTAAAACGTTATGGATGGAGGGTACGTCAAAATGAAACTTATTGCTTTTGTTCTGGCCTTGTTACCAATCCTATGGCTGATGCTGGCGCTTGGGGTATTGAAGAAACCGGCATTTAAAGCATGTCCGATTGCCCTTGTTGTGGCAGTCTTGCTGGCACTTACTTACTGGAAGATGCCGGTGAAGGATTGTGTAACCGGAGGTCTGGAGGGAGTGGCTATGGCCATCTGGCCGGTGAGCCTGGTGATCATCGCTGCAGTATTTACTTACAACCTGTGTATTGCAACAGGAAGTATGGAGAAGATCAAGAAAGTACTGACAGGGGTGTCGAAAGACCGGAGAATCCTGCTTCTGTTGATTGGATGGGGATTCGGAGGATTCCTGGAAGGTATGGCAGGATTTGGAACGGCGGTTGCGATTCCGGCAGGAATCCTGTGTGGACTTGGTTTTTCACCGGTTCTTGCGACGGTTGCATGTCTGGTGGCGAATGCAACACCGACAGCGTTTGGTTCCGTCGGTATCCCGACGGTAACACTGGCGCAGCTGACGGGAATTCCACAGGGAAGTCTTGCATGGGACACGGCGGTTCAGTTATTGCCACTGATCTTGATCACACCTTTTGTGATGGTGATCATTGAAGGAAAGTCAGTTAAAGCTCTGAAAGGAATCTGGCCGATCGCACTGGCATCCGGAATTGCGTTTGCAGCACCGGAACTTCTGGCAGCAAGATTTCTGGGAGCAGAGCTTCCGGTTATCATCGGTTCGGTATGTTCGATGGCAGTGACGATCCTGATGGCAAAGAGAAAGAACCAGAAACAGGATATGCAGTATCAGATTGAAGATAAGAATCAGAAAGACGTAAATGGAAGAGCGGAAACAACGATTTCAACAACAGAAGCGGTGAAGGCCTGTATCCCATTTATCCTGATCTTCGTGTTCCTGCTTCTTACATCGAGTATGGTTCCTTCGGTACATGATGCACTGGGAAAGGTTAAGACGGCAGTTCAGATTTATAGCGGAAAAGGCGGCACACCGTATACATTTACCTGGATCGCAACACCTGGTGTGCTGATACTTCTGGCGGCTGTGATCGGAGGAAAGATCCAGGGAGCGGATTTTTCACTGATGGGAAAGGTGCTGAAGGATACCTGCAGACAGATGTGGAAGACAGTGGTTACGATCATGTCGATCATGGCTATGGCAAAGATCATGAGCCACAGTGGAATGATCGCAGAGATTGCCGGAATGATGGTTGCATTGACCGGAAGCTTTTATCCGGCAGCAGCACCATTTGTCGGAGCAATTGGAACATTTGTAACGGGAAGTGGAACTTCAGCGAATGTACTGTTTGGAGGCTTGCAGGTGGAGACGGCAGGAAGTCTTGGACTGGATCCATCCTGGCTTGCAGGAGCGAATACGGTTGGGGCGACGATCGGAAAGATGATCTCGCCGCAGAGTATCGCGATTGGAACGGCGGCAACGGCAAGTGTCGGAAGTGAAAGTAAGATTCTGAGAAAGGTAATAAAGTACTGTGTGCTTTTTATCATAATCGCCGGTCTTGTAGCGTACGCAGGCAGCAGATTTGCGTAAAAAGATCTGAATAAAATTAGAAATAAAAATATAAAAAGCTTTGTTCAAAAAGAAAGGAAGGAACAGAACATGAAGATTCTTGTTTGTATCAAGCAGGTACCAGAAAGTAATAAAGTGGAAGTAGATCCGGTTACCGGAGTGTTAAAGAGGGATGGGGCAGCATCGAAGATGAACCCATATGATCTCTATGCATTGGAGACAGCGTTCCGGATACGTGAGCAGGTGGGAGGAACCGTACATGTCATCTCCATGGGACCTCCGCAGGCAAAACAGGTGATCCGCGAAGCGTTTGCCATGGGGGCAGACGGTGGAACACTTTTATCAGACCGTAAATTTGGCGGTGCAGATGTACTGGCTACGAGTTATACGCTTGCACAGGGGATTCAGGCAAGCGGTGAATTCGATCTGATCCTCTGCGGACGTCAGACAACAGATGGCGATACCGCACAGGTAGGTCCGGAAATTTCAGAATGGTTAAATATTCCAAGCGTTGCAGATGTTGTGAAGATCAATAAAATTGAGGAAGATGGAATTACCGTCAGTATGGACCTGCCGGGAGAAGTAGAGATCGCAAAGGTTATGTTCCCGTGTCTCCTTGCTGTCAATAAAGACATTTTCCAGCCGAGACTTCCATCATATGTAAAGAAGTCGGAGACGAAAGAACGTGAGATCAAAGTATTGTCCCTGGCAGACATGAAAGACACCGATGAGATGCATTATGGTCTGAACGGATCGCCGACACAGGTGCAGAAGATATTCCCGCCTGCTGTGAATGATAAAAAAGAGATATGGGATGAAGCAGGAGATGTTCTTGCAGAGAAGTTGTTTGATAAAATCGTGGAAATGAAATTCGTGTAGGAGGGAAAGAAAGTGGCTAAGTTAATCATACATCAGGAAAAAGTTACAGATAATCAGGAGCTGGTTAAGATCTGCCCGTTTGGGGCAATGGAAGAAAAAGACGGAAAACTTACCATCAATGCTGCCTGTAAGATGTGCCGCCTCTGTGTAAAGAAAGGTCCGGAAGGTGCGGTAGAATATGTGGAAGATACAGTCAGACCGAGTGTGGATAAAGAGGAATGGAAAGGAATTGCCGTATATGTGGATCATGTGGACAGCAAGATTCATCCGGTTACACTGGAACTGTTAGGAAAAGCCAGAGAATTAGCGCAGGTAACAGGGCATCCGGTATATGCACTGTTCATGGGAAATGATATCGGAGAGAAATGTCATGAACTGTTACATTACGGAGCTGACAAAGTATTCGTATACGATGAACCAGAACTTGCACGCTTTAAGATAGAGCCGTATACAGCTGTTTTTGAAGATTTTATTCAGAATGTGAAACCATCCTCCATTCTGGTAGGTGCAACCACAGTCGGAAGACAGCTGGCACCAAGAGTTGCAGCAAGAATGAAGACGGGATTAACTGCAGACTGTACGATACTTGAGATGAACGAAGATACAGATCTTTCGCAGATTCGTCCTGCCTTTGGCGGTAATATCATGGCTCATATCAAGACGCCGGATCATCGTCCACAGATGGCAACGGTAAGATATAAGATTATGAATGCACCAGAGAGGTCAGAAGAAGAATCAGGAGAAATTGTAAACTGTTCGATTGCGAAAGAAAGACTTGGATCACATGTAGATGTACTGGATATTGTGTTAAAAGAAAAAGAGAAGTTTATTGAAAATGCAGATGTCCTGGTCGTAGCCGGACGTGGAGTGAAGAAGCAGGAGGACCTGGAGATGCTTCAAAAGCTGACAGATCTTCTGGGTGGACAGCTTGCCTGTACCAGACCGATGGCAGAGTCCGGATGGCTTCCTGCAAAATGTCAGATCGGCTTAAGCGGCCGTACGGTCAGACCGAAACTCATCATTACCTGTGGGGTGTCCGGGGCAGTTCAGTTCACCGCCGGTATGAATCATTCGGATAATATATTTGCAATTAATAAAGATGAGAAAGCACCGATTTTCAAAACAGCACATTATTGTCTGGTGGGAGATCTTTATGAGGTGATCCCGCAGCTGATTCAGAAGATTGAGGAAAAGAAGGGAGCATAATCATGGGAAACTATAAAAAACTGGATAGTGCAGATATTACATATATAAAAGAAATCGTAAAGGACGAAGAACGGGTTCTGACCGGAGATTTTATCAATGAAGAGTACAGTCATGATGAATTGGGTGGAACAAGCAGCTATCCGGATGTGGTAGTCAGAGCAAAATCGCCGGAAGAGATAGCAGCAATCATGAAATATGCATATGAACATACGATTCCGGTAACACCGAGAGGAGCCGGAACCGGACTGGTAGGATCGTCAGTAGCAATTGAACATGGAATCATGATCGATACGACTCTTATGAATCATATCCTGGAACTGGACGAAGAAAATCTTACGGTTACAGTGGAGCCTGGAGTTCTTTTGATGGAACTTGGAGCTTATGTAGAAGAACATGATTTCTTCTATCCACCGGATCCGGGAGAAAAATCAGCGACCATCGGAGGAAATATCAGTACGAATGCAGGTGGTATGAGAGCGGTAAAATATGGTGTGACAAGAGATTATGTGATGGGACTGGAGGTAGTACTTCCGAATGGAGAGATCACACAGTTTGGCGGAAAAGTGGTAAAGAACAGTTCTGGTTATGATCTGAAGGATCTGATCATCGGTTCAGAAGGAACACTTGGATTCATTACGAAAGCAATCTTAAAATTACTTCCACTGCCGAAAAAGGTAATCAGTCTTTTGATTCCATTCCCGACATTGCAGCAGGCAATCGATACGGTACCTGTGATCATCAAATCTAAGACAATTCCGACAGCAATCGAATTCATGCAGAGAGAAGTAATTGAAGATGCAGAAGAGTACCTGGGAAAAGCATTCCCGGATAAGCAGTCGGATGCATATCTGTTGTTGAAGTTTGACGGAAATTCTGTAGAAGAGATTGAAGATGCATATGCCAAAGTTGCAAAGTTATGTCTGGAACAGGGAGCTCTGGATGTACTGATCTCTGATACAGAGGAAAGAGAAGAATCCATCTGGAAAGCGAGAGGAGCGTTCCTGGAAGCAATCAAGGGATCTACTACTTATATGGACGAAGTGGATATGGTTGTTCCAAGAAACTGTGTCAATGATATGGTCGTATATCTTCATAACCTTCAGAAAGAGATGGATATCCGGATCAAGAGTTTTGGTCATGCGGGAGATGGGAACCTTCACGCATACATTTTGAAAGATGACTTAAGTGATGAAGAATGGGAAAAACGGATGAAAGATACGATGGAGAAAATCTACCAGAAGGCACACGAATTAAGAGGACAGGTGTCCGGGGAACATGGAATCGGCTTTGCCAAGAAGCCATACCTCAGAGAATCTCTTCCGACAGAGAATCTGGAATTAATGAACGGAATCAAGAAAGTGTTCGATCCAAAGAATATCTTAAATCCACACAAAGTCGCGCAGTTATAAATTACTGTCAGATAGAAGAACTTTTGACATATAATTTCATATTTTATAGCAGATGGGAGTATATCCTGTCTGCTATTATTTTGCATATCTATAATAGGAAAGGAATGGAACTATGGCGTATTCGATCATGTTGGATGCCGGACACGGCGGTGCAAAAGATCCTGGAGCAGTCTATGAAGGACGTCAGGAAAAAGATGACAATCTGAAACTTGTGCTGGCAATTGGAGAGATACTGTCGGACAGAGGACTGGATGTAGAATATACGCGGACAACAGATGCCTATGAAACACCTTATGAGAAGGCGATGAAAGCAAATAATGTGGGAGTTGATCTTTTTGTTTCTATTCACAGGAATTCGTTTCCTGTAGATAATGAAGTGGAAGGTGTGGAAAGCCTGGTCTATGATCTGTCCGGGTTAAAATATGAAATGGCACAGAATATCAATGAGCAGCTGGAAGGTGTAGGGTTTGTGAATCTGGGGGTGAAAGCAAGACCGAATCTTGTAGTCTTGAAACGTACAAAGATGCCGGCGGTGCTGGTAGAAGTCGGATTCATCAATTCGGATACAGACAATCAGCTGTTTGATGATAATTTCCAGGATATTGCACAGGCAATCGCGGATGGAATTCTTGATACACTGGAAAGTAACGGCCTGATCCAGGAAGAAAAAGTTCCGGTGTACCGGGTGCAGGTGGGACTGTTCCGCAATCAGCGGTATGCGAACCGGCTGCTGAATGAGCTGCTGGAACAGGAATATCCGGCGTACATTGACCGGTCCGGTCCGTATCACAGAGTCTATGTGGGTGAATTTGACAACCTGAATGATGCGGTACAGATGGAACGGCGCCTGAAACGGGCAGGATATCAGACATTGATCGTACAATGAAAAAATTAACATAGATTTTTCATTACTGAGATATTCTATTTAACATAGCCTTCTTATACTTGAATCAGCAAATGAGATAGAGAGAAGATTCAAGGAAAACGGGAGGCGTTTTGAGATGAAAAGTTTATGGAATATGTTGAATAAAGAATTTACAATAGAAGGAGCGGTCAGTGCATTTCTGGTGATCAATATCATTGCCTGGACGCTGATCACAATGGGAGTAGGGATGCTGGTTTGTAAGTTCCTTGGATTCTCGATTGGCGGTAACATGACGAATCTTATGTGTGCGGGAATCTATGGCGGTCTGATCGTGGGATTGATCGGAGGAATCCTGTATCTGTATGAGTTATACAGACATCATTCTATGGAATAATAAGAATAAATATATAATTGTAATGTAATAAAAAGATCTGCTTTACAGAAAAATGTAGGGTAGATCTTTTTGTGTACAGAGGTTTTCTGTATGATGAGGAATGGAAAGCAGATTGACATGGCAGTATTTTCATAATATGATGGAATTACTTTGAGAAAAGATGAAGAAACAAGAGTATCAGGAGAGACGGAGGATTATCAATATGGCGGATAGATTGGAATTTAAAGAAAAACTGGCGGGAATTCTGGCGCTGGCAGAAGGACAGAATGGAAAGATCACAGTAGATGAAGTGGAAAAATACTTTGAAGAAGACGGACTTTCGCAGGAACAGATGAATCTGGTCTGTGATTATCTGTTATCGATGAAGATGGCGGTAGTCGGATACAAACAGACCGGAGGGACGGTAAAAGAGGCTGAGAAAGAAGAAAAACAGCCATTAAGTGCAGAAGAACAGAAATACGTGGAAGAATATCTGCGCGGACTCGGGGATATGAAAAAAGAGACACAGGAAGAAGTACGTATGGCTTATTATCTGCCGAAAGTAGTGGAAGAAGCGGTCAGATTGCATCATCCGGAAGTGTTTATCGGTGACATGATCCAGGAGGGAAATATAGCATTGATGGTCGCATTGAAAGAGATTCCGAAGGAAAAAGACGAAGAAGAGATTCTGGAGCAGGTGCGTGCCGGAATGATGGCTTCCCTGGAGTCGCAGACAGAGGTGAAAAGAAGAGATCACAAGATGGTTGAAAAAGTGACAGAACTTGATGAAGCAATTAAGAGTATGAAAGAAGAGTACGGACGGAAAGTCAGTGTAGACGAAGTGGCAGAACGTCTCGGAATCAGTGAGGATGAGATCGAAGATATTCTGAAACTTGCCGGAGAAGAGGTAAAAGACGAAGAATAATGAGATATGAAAAAGGAGACGGGGTTAATCCTCGTCTCCTTCTTCATCTTCCGGTTTCGGTTCCGGCAGATATAAATGTACGCTTTCGATTCTGTTTTTATCTAATTTTTCTACAACCAGATGGATGTCGTCTTCGGTGGTGA
>OFML01002008.1_pt1 | contig 10079 bp, 5 predicted proteins | sample 1541831 | NCBI WGS metagenome assembly OFML01 (sample SAMN04209237, study PRJEB22552) | human gut metagenome | biome: gut; material: feces | host: Homo sapiens | place: USA: Oklahoma | reverse complement strand
TGCTGGGCTGCCTGCTGCTGACCCATGGCGTAGAGATTCTGGGCGTTGATGCCGCCCATCTGACCGGCCATGCCCATGCCCATGAACGCCATGGCCGGGCCCGTGGCCGTGTTGGACGCGGCGGCCTTCATCGCCTCGCCCTGCGAGCGCGAGAGCATCGCGGCGGCGCGCGTCGGGTCCATGTAGGCGGCCTCGCGCTGCATCTCCTTGATCATCTGCTCGTCTTCCTCGTTCGCCTTCACGGACGAGACGCCGAAGGCCACGATCTCCAGACCGCGGCGGTCGCGCCACTGCGCCGAGAGCTCCTCGTTGAGCGCCTCGGCGATCTCGCGCGTGTGGCCGGGCAGCGACGAGTAGCGGATGCCCATGTCGCTGATGCGCGCGAACGCCGGCTGCAGCGCCGTGAGCAGCTCACTCTTGAGCTGACCGTCGATCGTGTCGCGGGTGTAGTCCTCGGTCACGTTGCCGCAGACGTTGGTGTAAAACAGCAGCGGGTTCGTGATGCGGTAGCTGTACTCGCCGAAGCAGCGGATGGCGATGTCGATGTCGATGCCGGCACGCTGGTCCACCACGCGGAACGGCACCGGGCTCGGCGTGCCGTACTTGTTGCCGGTCAGCTCCTTGGTGTTGAAATAGTAGATGCGCTGATCCTTCGGTGCTTCTCCGCCGAAGGTGAAGCGCTTGCCGATGTTCTGGAACACCTGCCCGATGCTCTCGCCGAGGTTTCCGGCAAAGATTGTCGGCTCGGTGGACGCGTCGTAGGTGTACTCGCCCGGCTCGGCGCAGACCTCGACGACCTTGCCCTGCTCGACGATGAGCATGCACTGCCCATCGGCAACAGCAATGCGCGAGCCGCTGGTGATGATGTTCTCGTCGCCGTGCGTGTTGCTCGAACGGCGGGTGGTTTTCTTCTGTCCCTTGACCGCCAGCACATCGGCAGGCAGCGCCTCGCAGGTGAAAAATTCTTTCCACTGGTCGGCCATGACACCGCCGGCGGCTCCGGCGATCGCTTTGATAAGTCCCATAAGAATACTCCTTTACGCAGATGTTTTTCATCATATCTAACTGTTTCTGATGATTTTTCAGCTATGCTGATAGTATAAGGCATCGGGGCCGGAAATGCTACGTTTGCGGCGCAAAAACCCCGCCGAAACCGCAAAATACGACTGAGTAGTAGACAAGGTGCACAGCCTGACGACGGTCAGGTTGTGCACCTTGTGCTATCCTCTGCCCGCGGCGCGGCGATCTCATCGAGACGGCCGCAGCGGCGGAAGAGGTCGATATACAGCATGAGCTCCTCGCGTGAGGTCACGCCGAGCTTGCGGTTGATGTTCGTGTTGTGCTTTTTGGCGGTGGAGACACTGATGTACGCGCGCGCCGCGACCTCCTCGAGCGAGCAGCCGTCGATGTAATACTGCAGCACGGTGCGCTCCATGGGGGTGAGCGTCTGCACCCGGTCGCGGAAGCCCGAGAGCAGCTCCTCGATGTTCGGCGGGAGACCTCCGGCCGTGAGCTGCTCGGCCGCGCGCGAGCGGACGAAGGCCAGCAGCTCATCGATCTCCGAGATGCCGGACGGGTGCTCACCGGGGGTCTGCTCGCGGATGGCCTGCAGGCTGCGGGAGATCGGCGTCACGAACCGGCGCGACAGGTATGTCGACAGCAGCAGCATCGCCGCGAGAAACACGAGCGAGCCCGCGATCCACACCATGCGGCTGCGCGCCTCGAGCGTGCGCAGCCCGGCATCCGGCACGAGCACCACGGCGGCGAGCTTCCGCCCTGCGGCGTCGGTCGCGCCGATCGGTTCGTGCAGGCCGAGATAGGTGCGGCTGCCGTCGGAATACGTATTATAATACCGGCCGGTCTTGCACGTGAGCGTGCCGTCGGCCGTGAGATACGACCCGCCGGGGCTGCCGATCATGGCCTGTCCGAGCAGCAGCCGGTCGCCGTCTATGGGGGCGAGCACCGTGACCATGCTGCCGTAGGCGCTGTCCACGGCGGGATAGGTGAGGCGAAAATACAGGTCGCTGAGCTCCGCGCCGCAGATGCCGCGCACATTGCCCGCGCTGTCGAGCATCGGCACGCACAGCAGCGTCACCGACTCCCATGTGTCGGGCAGGGCGATGCGCCCCGTCCACAGGCAGCGCTCGGCGAGGCGGCCGTCCGATGCGCGCAGCAGCTGCGTGTAGCCGGGGACGGCCTGCACGTTCAGCTCCGGATTCCAGCGGTTGTGCATCTGCACCTGCGCGCTGCGCGCCGTCTCCGCCGTGCCGCGAAAGCACGTGACGTGCTGGTCCGTCGCACCGATGGCGCGCAGCGCCGAATAGCGCAGGTACAGCCCCGCGCGCGAGGTCGCCGCGCCCGGCAGCGCCGTGTTGGCCGTCGCGTCCAGACAGAAGACCGCGCCGCTGCACGCGCTGGATTTCAAATAGGTGTTCAGCGCGGGATAGAGCGCCGTCTCGACGGCCGCGATCGCGCCGGGATCGTCGTTGAGCGCGGAGAACGTCCGCCCGCCGGCGGCGAGCTGCTTGTCCAGCTCGCGCGTGAGCTCCTCCGACAGGGCGATGCTCTGCGCCGTGAGCTGGTCCATCTGCCCGGCAAGCGCCGAGGCGGTGTTGTGCTTCTGGATCGTCAGCGACTGGCCGAACTTTTGCGCCGTGTTGGAAAACACCCCCGTCAGGCTCACGACCAGCAGCACGGCGGCCAGGATCGCCAGCGCCATGCTGAACCAGTACAGCACGAGCCGCCGCTGCATGCTCACGCCCTGCGTCTTTGCTTTTGCCAGCGCCGAGCGCATTTCCCGTAACCGGAGCATGGCCGTCACCGCCTTTCTGCCGCCTCAGCGGACGTAGGTTTTTTCAAATTGGTCGAGCGTGGACCAGATCAGCCCCTCGCGCGCGCCGTCGCCCTGCTGCTCGCAGAGCACGCGCCCGGCCGTGAGCTGCAGGCGCACCTGCTCTTCAAAGCGGGTCTCGAGCTCGAGATAATCCCTGCGCTGCGGCGGAGTATAGAACGTGTAGCTGCTCTGCGTGTCGAGAAACGCCTGATAGAGCGAGATGTACATGGGGTCATCGAGCGTGCGCACAGCGCTGGGCAGCTCGTTTGCAAACGCCGTCTGCGTGACGGGCATATAGCCAAGCTGCGTCACAAAATCGACGTTGCGCTTGGACGCCGTGAGCCACTTGAGAAACGTCATGCACGCGCGCTCGCGCTCGGGCGTTGACCTGACCGTGCAGATGCCGGCGCCGCGCTGCATGACGAGCTTCTCCCCGCCCGCAAACGTCGGGCACGGCAGGGAGATGATCTCCACCGGCTCGGAGGTGTTGTCCGGGTAGGTGACGGTGTTGGCGTAGTACAGCACGCTCGCCGACGATGCCACGGACGCGACCGCGTCGCCCGTGCGCAGGGGCTCGGTGGCGTAGCCGCTCTTGAGCCAGACGCTGCCGGCAAGCGTCGCGCGGGCATACGGCTCCCACACGCGGCGAAACACCGGGCCGAACGCCACCTGATCGCCGTCAAAGAAATCCGCACCGAGAGATTCGACACCGACCTGAAAATAATTAAAATGGTAGTCGTGCACGAAAAACACCTTGCCGTCGTCCGGCGTGTCGGGCGTCTGCGCGTCCGTCCAGGCGGTGTAGGCCTCCGCCGTGCGGTAGAGCCCTTCCCACGTGGACAGATCATCGAGCGTCGCGCCCGTCGCGGCGGCGAAGCGGTCAAAGAGCGTCTTGTCCACAAACAGGATCTCCGTGCTCTTGGCCACCGGCAGTACGGTCAGATGCCCACCTATCTCGCCCTCGGCAAGAAACGCGGGGATGAAATCATCCAGCTCCGCATCCGAGAAATAGTCCCGGTAGTCGACGAGGATATCCGCATCCGGCAGTGCCAGCACGGTCTTGGGATAGGACACGAACATATCCGGCAGCGCCGTGGCGCCGGGCTCGCCGTAAGCCGAGGCGAGCACCGCCTCGTGGATGGTGTTCGTGTTCGTGACGCTGCCGACCTGCACGCGGATGTTCTGCGCGCGGCCGACGGTCTCATTGAACGTGTCGATGAGGTCGTTGAGCGGGGACTCGGTCTCGCCGCCGTAGACGTGCCAGATCGTCACGGTCACGGGCTCCTGCTTCTCGCCGCAGCCGGTGCAGCCGAGCGCGAGCAGCAGCGCCAGCAGCAGGGCTGCCATGCGCGGATACTGTTTCATGCGGGGGACACCTCCTTGCAGGGTGCTTTGATTCAGTATAACGAATTTTTTCCGCCGCGGCAACCGGAATTCCCCGCTTTTTTGCGCGCACTTGACAGCTGCGTGCATGCGCAGTATGCTGGAGGCGGCGGAAATGACCGCAAATTCTATATTCAGGAGACATTGTTTGAAACAGACAAGAACATCGGAGCGTGTGCGCTGACCGGGAGGCCGGCAAATCCACACACGCCACGCCTCCCGGCGCAGGAATGCCTTTGGGAGGAACCAATGAAGCACAAAAACAAACGACAGCAATACCAAGCAGGCTACTACAAAACCCACCCCTGCCGCGACAGCTTTCCCTGCAGAGTCTGCGGACGGCTCGTAACACCGGAGGGTGCCGGGAGCAGCCACCGCAACCACTGCCCGAACTGCCTGTACAGCCTGCACGTCGACATCACGCCCGGTGACCGCGCAGCCGGCTGCGGCGGCATCATGGAGCCCGTGGCCGTCTGGGTGCGCAAAAACGGCGAGTGGGCGCTCATTCATCGCTGCCACCGCTGCGGTGCGCTCAGCGCCAACCGCGTGGCTGCCGACGACAACCCCATGAAGCTCATGAGCATCGCGCTCAGGCCGCTGTGCGCTCCCCCCTTCCCGCTCGAGCGGATCGAAGAGCTGGCAGCGTGCATGGGCGGCGACAGCCGTCTGCCATGACCCGCAAATGAAAAACGGCCGACGCCCCGTATCGTTCGGAGCGTCGGCTGTATTTCGGGTGAAAAATCGCTATGATGGAATCACGCGGGAGATGCGAAGCACGCAGCGGGCACGCATCTCAGATCGTTCTCCCGTTTCACTGTACAAGTATCCCGGACATCGTTTGCGCTCTCCTTTCGAATGGTTGCGTGCCGACTGCATGCTTCCAGAGCCTGCAAACGATGTCCTCTTTTTTGCTTTTCATTGACGCAAACGGTTGTACCTTAGCCGCCGCACGTGCTACAATTTATCATCATCCGATCCACACAGGAGGTGCCGCCATGCAGCCGAAAACCCGCGCCGTCATTGCGCTCGATGCGCTGGGCCTTGCCGCGCTCGCGGCGCTGTTCGTGCTCTGGTGCGCGCGCACGCCGGGCCTGTCCGTCCCGGGCGGCATCGCCGCCGGATGCAGCGCGGCGCTGTTTGCCGCCGTGGGGCTGCGGTTCGTGCCCGCGTGGGTGCGCTTCTGGCAGCGGGAGGACGCCGCGCCCGCCGTCCCGGCGCAGGAGCCGGAGCACATGGCCGCGCGCATTTTTACCGCGCTGCTCGCGCTCGATCTTGCGCTGCTGCTGCTCACATGGGGCATCCGCGCCCTTGCCGGACAGCCGGAGACGATCACGCAGGCGCTCGAATTCTGGCGCTGCCTCGACAGCCGGCACTATCTCGACATCGCGCGCGACGGCTACATCTCCGCCGGTGACCCTGACCGCGTCGTGCAGCTCGTGTTCCTGCCGGGTTACCCGCTCGTGGTGCGCGCGGTGATGCTGCTCGTCCCGTCGGACATCTGCGCAGGGCTGCTGACATCGGCCGTGTGCTTTGCAGGCGCGGGGTGCGTGGTCTACCGGCTGCTGCGGCTCGACCTGCCACACCGCGACGCCGTGCGCGCGCTGCGGTTTCTCGTGCTCGCACCGGGCAGCTTTTTCTTCGCCGCGCCCATGAGCGAGAGTCTGTTTCTGCTGCTGACGGCGGCGGCGCTCTATCTCGCGCGCACGCACAGGCCCGTGCTCGGCGGGCTGTGCGGGGCATACGCCGCGTTCACGCGCTCGCTCGGGCTGCTGCTGCTCGTGCCGCTGCTGTGGGAGCTGGTGCACGATACCGTGCAGCACCGGCGCATCAGCATCCGGCAGGTTGCCGGGCTGCTGCTCGTGCCGCTGGGCTTTGCGGCGTATTGCTGCATCAACCGGCGCGTATCGGGAAATCCCTTTCAGTTTCTCATCTACCAGCGCGAGCACTGGAACCAGCGCACGGGACTGTTTTTCAGCACCGCCGCATATCAGACGGACTACCTGCTGCGCTGTCTGCGCAGCGGCAACTGGCGCGATGCGCTCGGTCTCTGGCTGCCGAACCTCATCGCGTGCTTTTCCGCCCTCATTCTGCTGGCCAAGGCCGCGCCGCGGCTGCGCGCAAGCCAGACAGCGTGGTTTCTCGCGTATTACATCATCGCCGTCGGCGCGACATGGCTGCTGAGCGCGCCGCGCTACCTGCTCGTGCTGCTGCCCGTGCCGCTGGCGCTGGCACAGTGCGCGCAAAAGCGCACCGCGAACATCGCCCTCACCGCTCTGAGCGCGCTCGCCGCGCTCGGCTATCTCGCCGCGTTCGCCCTGCGCTGGCAGGTGTGGTGAGCCGCACCGCCGGGCACTGTCCTTTTATCGGGACACCAAATATGCTACACTTTAGAAAACACACAAGGAGGCAATGTTATGCTGCATCTGCTCTATGGTCCTGCCGCCAGCGGCAAGACCGATCTGCTCATGGGGCGCATCCGCGCAGCCGTCGCGGCGCGCACGCCGGGGCAGGTGCTGCTCGTGCCGGAGCAATACAGCCACGAGGCCGAGCGCGCGCTGTGCGCCGCCTGCGGCGACAGTCTGAGTCTGTACGCCGAGGTGCTGAGCTTCACGGGACTGGCGCGCCGCGTCGCGGCGGAGACCGGCGCGGGTGACGCGCCGCTGCTCGATCAGGGCGGACGGCTGCTGTGCATGGCGCTGGCGCTCGATCAGGTCGCGCCGCGGCTGCGGCTGTTCGGTGCGGCTGCCCGCCGGGCGCAGATGCAGCAGACGCTGCTTGGCGCGGTCGACGAGCTCAAGACCGCGTGCGTCACGCCCGACGCGCTCGAGCAGACCGCCGCGCGCTGCCCCGGATATCTGGGCGACAAGCTGCGCGATCTCGCGCTTGTGCTCGCGGCGTATGACGCCGTGACCGCGCAGGGTCACGCAGACCCCACCGACCGCCTGACGCATCTGGCCGAGCGCATCCCCGAGAGCACGCTCGGGCACACGGGGCAGTTTTATCTCGACGGCTTCACCGACTACACGCAGCAGGAGCTGGCCGTCGTGCGCGCGCTGCTGACGGCGGGCGCGGATGTGACGGTCTGCCTCACGCTTGACGCGCTCACGGACGGCAACGAGATCTTCGGCACGGCGCGGCATACGGCGCGCGTGCTGCTGGACATGGCGGACGACTGCGGCGTGCAGACCACCGTTGAGGCCTGCCCCGCCCGCACCGCCGACACGCCGCTGCGCGTGCTCGAGCAGCAGCTGTTTTCCTACACCTCCGCGCACTTTGACGACCCCGCGCACACGATCAGCGTGCGCACGGCGGACGATCTCACGGCCGAGTGCGCCTGGGCGGCTGCCCGCGCGCTGCAGCTCGTGCAATCGGGCTGCCGCTGGCGCGACATCGCCATCGCCGCGCGTGGCTTTTCTGACTACGCGCCCGCGCTCGAGCGTATGTGTGCCTACTACGGCGTGCCGCTCTATTTTGCCCGCCGCACCGACCTGCTGCAAAAGCCGCTCGTGGCGCTCATCCGTGCGGCCTACGACATCGTGACCGGCGGCTGGGACGCTGAGGACGTCTCGGCCTACCTGCGCACGGGGCTCGCCGGGCTCACGCCCGAGGAGACGGACACGCTCGAAAACTACGTCCTGCTCTGGTCGCTGCGCGGCGGAGCATGGACGCGCCCCGAGCCGTGGCGGCAGCATCCCGACGGCTACGGCGCGCCGGACACGGACGAGGCCGCCGCCCGCCTTGCCGAGATCAACGACCTGCGGCAGCGGGCCGCAGACCCGCTGCGGCTGCTGGGAGCGGAGAGCCACGCCGCCGCCACCGCCGAGGCGCAGGCCATGGCGCTGGCAGATTTTCTCGAGCGGCTGCACCTGGCGCAGCGGCTCGACACGCTCGCCGAGGATCTGCGCCGCGAGGGACGCGGCGCGCTCGCGGCCGAATATGCGCAGCTCTGGGAACTGACGGTCGGCGCGCTCGAGCAGTTTGCCGCCATCCTCGGCGGCACGCAGATGGACGCCGACACATTCGCGACGCTGTTTTTGCGGATGCTCTCGTGCTACGACATCGGCACGATCCCCGTCGCGCTTGACCGCGTGACCGCCGGCGACCTCGACCGCATGCGCCGCCGCGGCATCCGGCACCTGATCGTGCTCGGCGCGTCGGACGACCGGCTGCCGCGCGCCGGCGAGCCGGACGGCGTGTTTTCGCCCGAGGAGCGGTGCGAGTTGCTGGAGCTGGAGCTCGACATCGGCGGCGGCACGGACGATGTGCTCTGGCGCGAATACAACCTTGTCTACCAGTGCGTGACGCTCCCGTCCGAGACGCTCACAGTGACCTACCCGCTCTTTGACGGCAGCGGCACGCCCACACGCGCAGCCTTTCTCGTCACGCGCATCGAGCAGCTGTTCGGCACGCTGCCGCAGCCTGTTGACCCCGATGCGCAGCGGCTGCTCGCCCCCGCACCGGCGCTGGAGCTAGCTGCGCGCACGCTGCGCGGCGCGACGGACGCCAACGCCAACGCCGCGCGCGCATGGTTCGGGCAGCACGACCCCGCCGCGCTCGCAGCGCTCACACGCGCGGCGCACACCGCCCGCGGCCGGCTCTCGCCCGAGCGCGTGCGCGCGCTCTACGGCAAGCGGCTGTACCTCTCGGCATCGAAGGCCGAGCGCTTCAGTGCCTGCCGCTATGCTTACTTTCTGCAATACGGGCTCAAGGCCAAGCCCCGCCGCCCGGCGGCGTTCAGCCCGCCGGAGATCGGCACGTTCTTCCACTATGTCCTGCAGCATACGGCGCAGGACGCGACGGCCGCCGGCGGCTTTTCTGTCGTGACCGACGAGGAGCTCGGGCGCTTCACCGACCACTGGACGCAGCGCTACATCCACGACGAGCTCAATGATTTTCAGGAGAAATCCGCACGCTTCATCTACCTCTTCCGCCGCCTGTGCCGGCAGGTGCGGCAGGTGGTGACCGACATGGCGCACGAGCTGCGCGCGGGCGATTTCGTGCCGCTGGATTTCGAGCTCAACTTCGCCGACCCCGAGCAGATCGCGCCGATCACGCTCTCGGACGGTGAGGTGACGCTCAACATGAGCGGCGTGGCCGACCGCGTGGACGGCTGGCTGCACGACGGCAAGCTCTACCTGCGCGTGGTCGACTACAAGACCGGGCGCAAGGCGTTCTCGCTCTCGGACGTGTGGTATGGCATGGGGCTGCAGATGCTGCTGTACCTGTTCGCGCTCGAGCGCTCGGGTCCGGAGCGCTACGGGCACGAGATCGTGCCGGCGGGCGTGCTCTACGTCCCGGCGCGCGATGTGCTCATCCCGGCCGACCGCCGGCTCTCGCCGGAGGAAGCGGCAAAAGAGCGCGCCGGCGCGGTGCGCCGCTCCGGCCTGCTGCTCGACGATGCCGCCGTGCTGCATGCCATGGAGCACAGCGACACGCCGCAGTACCTGCCGCTCTCGTCCCGGCGCAGGGCGGACGCCCTTGCAAGTGCGGAGCAGCTCGGCCTGCTTGCGCGGCACATCGAGACGACGCTGCTCGACCTGGCGCACGAGCTGCGCGACGGCAGCATCACGGCAGACCCCTATTTCCGCTCCGGGCAGGACACCGCCTGCACGCACTGCGACTATCTGAGCGTCTGCCACTTTACGCCCGGCGTGGAGGGCGACTGCCACCGCGTGCTGACAAAGCTCCCCGCCGACAAGATCTGGAGCAGCCTGAAAGGAGGCGAGCCGCATGGCTGAACTGAACTTCACACCCGAACAGCGCGCTGCGATCGACACACGCGGCAGCACCGTGCTCGTGTCCGCGGCAGCGGGCAGCGGCAAGACCCGCGTGCTCACCGAGCGCCTCATGGCCTACCTCACGG
>OFML01002005.1_pt1 | contig 10107 bp, 6 predicted proteins | sample 1541831 | NCBI WGS metagenome assembly OFML01 (sample SAMN04209237, study PRJEB22552) | human gut metagenome | biome: gut; material: feces | host: Homo sapiens | place: USA: Oklahoma | reverse complement strand
CCACCGCCGCAAGCCTGTGCTGTGCCCATGAAATGGAACCAGGAGGGCACAGCCATCGCCGCAAGCACATACTGTTCCCATGAAAAAATAAAGGTTTACAACTTGATAGAAATATGATGTAATATTGTTACATTTCATCTGACCATGAAACTCTATTTACAACTCTTGTGAAAATCCAGCTGGTTTCAGCAGAATTTCAACAAAAAGTAACTGATCAAATCACAATAAAATAAGAGAAAGGCGAAGTCATGCTATATCACCAGATGCTAAGAGAAAAAGAAGTGCTGGACCAACGGGAAAAAAACATTTTGGAACGACTGCAGACATATCCGGCAGGTAAACTGATCTATTCTCAAAACGGTAAGCATAAGAAATGGTACATATCTTGTGATGGACAGAAAATTTATATTCCTAGCAATGAAAAAAATACTGCTGTCTCTATGGCGGAAAAGAAATATTATGAAGTAATGCTTCAGGATATAGTGCAAGAAAAACGAGCAATACAAAGTTATTTGGATTTGTGTAACAAAGAGCAAACGGGAGAAGAACAGTTGCTTGAGACTGCTGTATATGCAGAACTGTTGAAAAAAGTATTTACTTCAGTAAATACAGAAATTGCTGAATGGGAAAAGCAGGATTATGAGAGATGCCCCAAATATCCGGAACAACTGATTCATCCTATTTTCAACGGACAGAAGGTGCGTTCCAAATCAGAGGCAATCATTGCAACCATGTTGTATGTGAACAAAATTCCTTTTCATTACGAAGAGGCATTGTACCTTGGAAAAAGGGTGATTTATCCGGATTTTACCATAAGGCACCCGGTAACAGGCCAAGCCTTTTACTGGGAGCACTTTGGTATGATGGATAATGAAAATTATGCGCAGGTTGCTTTTCGGAAAATGCAGCTCTATAACATAAATGGAATTATGCTGTCGGATACACTACTGGCCACCTATGAATCGGAAGAGGCTCCTCTAAAATCCAACATCGTAGAAAATATGATACAGCAATATTTTCTATGAACATTCTTACATGATCTGTTTCCAACTGAAATATCCCACAAAATACAGCATCATAAGCATGGATGAAAACAGTAATATGGGAAATTTACGTTTTTCATGACGTTGCAGCCAATCACCTTCCAGCAGAAATAGTGGCAGGGCAGACAGGGTATAGCGTCCGGCACTGATCAGCCAGCTCGAGGAGTAGGTCAGCAGGCAAAAGGAAATCAGGTAGGCGAGGTACATGGGACGCATTTTCCTGCGGAAACCATAAACGAAACCTGCAATATAGACAAAAAACAACACGAGTTCCGGGACCCATAGGCACATACCGGTGGAGGTGTACCAGTCGGTGATGGCGTTTTGAATGATATAGTGCAGCGTTGTCCAGATCGGAGCAAATCCGTTGTACCAGTGATTGGACTGATAGTACAGGAAACGGAAAGGATCCCCCTCTACCTGATAATTGATCAGAAGATATACGACAAAGCCAAATAGCATGACAGCAGCCTGACAACCGGGGAGAAGCACCTTGTGCAGGAAATCTCTCCATTTTTTGCCGCGGAGCAGGGCGACTCCGCTTTCAGAATAAAATAGTTCCACCAGCACGGCAAATGTCAGAAGCAGGCCCTGTACTTTCGTCAGGCAGGCGAGAAAACCGAGGATGGCAACCATAGACCATTTATGCTGCCTCACGTAGTAAAGAAAGGCGGAAGCAATGGCAAGGAACAGGGACTCTGTCATAATGGACCCGAAAAAGAATCCGAAGGGGAAGACGCTGATGGCAACTGTAGCGGTTAATGCTGTCTCCTTATCAAACTCTGTTTTTGCATTTTTATATAAATAAATACAGCCGATTCCATAGCATATGGTCGAAAGTAAAATTCCGCAGAAGCGCATGTCATGGAAGAAAAAGCCAAGACAGCGCAAAAGCCAAGGCAGTAGCGGATAAAACACCAAAAAAATATGTTCTCCGTTTTCTATGGCACCTGCATAACCGTTCTCGGCAATATTAAGGTAATGCTGTGAATCCCAGCGTTTCCATACCTCCAGAAAATCCGAAAAAGTGATTCCGCCGGAATAATCGCCCATGACCGCCATAACAACGACGGAAAACAGATAAAATATAATTCGAAAACCAATAGCAGCACAGAAGATTTTTATTTCTTCCGGGTAACGTTCCACAAAAGAGACAATCCGGTTTTTAACAGAGGAAAGAACAATACTTTCATGTAAACATTCTATTCCGTAAACGGAAACGATCAGCAGGACCGGGAAAAGCATGAAACACAGGAAAACAAGAGCACTGCCCCAAGTAGAAAAAGAAGGATTATGGAGCAGCAGACTTCCGGTTAAAAACAGAAAAAGGATGCTTCCAATCATAGCGGCAAGTTGAAATAAATTAAATTTTATCCTACTCATGTGATATCTCCCTCTTAACCTGAGATCAATACCCAGGTCGGTCTCCAACGTAAGTATTTTATTACAAAATCCACATCCACCGGCTGTCCGGACAATACCGGATAGAACAGCAGGAACAGGGCAAACGCCACCGTGGCATAAGCGCAGCAGCCGATAACAAAGGCGCGGTCGGATACATGTTTCTTCCACTGCATCAGGCTGTACACGATCATCAGTACCACAAAAGGAACACTGGGGAAATAGTGGTAGATGAAAGTGATCCTGGTGACAAAGAACCAGGGCAGGTACTGCGCCAGATAGCCGACTGCCAGAAAAGCAGCTGTTGCATATTCTCTGTGGGACAGGGTAATTGCAGTATCTGTGGAGCTCTCTGTTTTTGTGTGTCTTGTCAGAGAACAGAGAAACGCATTATTGCGAATTAACAGGTACAGGATGTAAATAAATGCCGGAATACCGATCCACCATACAACAGGATTGCCGAAAGCGCTGATCCCCTCTTTGATTGCATCGGTCACATATCCCGAATAATACCAGATCGGACGTACCATGGTCGGCCATTCATACCAGGAGGAAGAGTAGGGATGTGTCGCCTCCAGGCCACTGTGGTAATTGAACATGGAAGTCTGGTTCGCCAGCATACGGTCAAGCAGGCCGGGATGAGTAGTATTCACAAACGGCAGGTAGGACAGCAGATAGATCACTACCGGGATCAATACGAAAAAGGTCAGACAGAAATCGATGGTCTTGATCGTATAGTTAGGGAAATTCTTCACTATATATTTATGATCGATACCGTTTGTGCTTTTGCCGGGATGTGCTTTGGCATAAAGGTATTCTCGGTAGCGACGCAGCAAATGCGCGAAAAACAGCAGTGCCAGACCACATCCGGCATAGACACCGGTCCATTTGCAGGCAATGCCAAGCCCCATGCAGACACCGCACAATCCTAATGGAAGGAAGGTCTTATGTGGTGGCGTGTCATAAAAACTCATGGAGCAATAACTGTACATAAAATAGTACATGGCAATCACGAAGAACGTGATATAGACATCGATCGTTGCAATCCTCGTCTGTGTAAAATGCATAAAATCAAAGGCAAACAGGAAGCAGGCGAGAGCCGCTGCGGGGGTATTGCCGGTCATCTTCTTCCCCAGCAGATAGAGGAAGGGCAGCATGGCGATGCCAAATAAAGTACCCATGATCCGCCAGCCGAAGGGATTCATCCCGAAAATAGCGATACCCACAGAAATCAGAATTTTGCCCAGGGGCGGATGCGTATTTTCATAAGTGGGCAGTCCGTGGAGAAATTCATAAGCCGTACGGGCATGATAGATCTCATCGAAATACATACTGTTACGGAAAGAATAGCGTTCCGGGTAGCAATCGCTCTCATCGAACAAAGTCTCGTAAGCAGAGGCATTCACAGGGCGCAGGATTTCACCGTCCGCATCCGTGAAGACCAGTTCGATCAGAGAGGCATCCGTATCGGTCAGTGTGAGACGTAGGCAGCGGGCGTCTGTTACGCCTGCCTGCCGGGTCAGATCTTCCAAAGACACATCCTGCCAGGTGAAGACATTATTCAGAATGATCTCGCCTAGATACGTCCAGTCCTCGGCCTTTGAGCTACGGACTTCAGCCGTAAAATGCCGCTGATGCCAGGGCGCGATGTAACTTGCCAGGGTAACGGGAACTGTATTTTCCGGAAATTCCAGTTCAATGACCTGATTCTGTGTCATATCGTAGGTTGTCTCGGGAGCCTTGCGGTCGCCCAGGTCATAGAGTGCAAAAAAGCTGTAGAGAGCACAGATTGTCAGCAACAGACACAGGTCTGCTCTCGTGAAGCGCACCTGCTCCTTAGAAGGTGTGGGCGCTAAGGGGGAGAGAAAATGTTCCCGGAAGTGGGAGCCGAGGTCACCCGCGGTTGTGGCGGCAACAGTCACCGCTTCCCCATGAATATAATATTTCCAGATGATTTTGTAGAAATCATACAGACAATATAACATGCCTGCGGATACCAGCAGAATTATGGGAGCCTTGCGGTCATAGTTCTGCGGATCGTAATGGTACAGCACGTTGGCAGTGTTGTAGAAATGCAGCGCGGCGAAACCGGCATAACATTTCCACAGGGAGCCGGCGGGTTTATACAGACAGCAGAACAGCAGCAGTGCAAGTCCCGGATACATATAGCGTTCGTGCATTCTGACAGAAAACAGGAACATAGTCAGAATGATAAAAGCACCGAGGCAAAAATAGCGTGAAGGTTCTTTTCGGCAACGCAAGGCAATCAGAAAAGTAAAAAGAACGATCAGCACAATGGCAATGGATCCCCAGGTCCGGCAGGGAAGGAACAGAAAGATCGTGTTCTGGTCCACCCAGTTCATGCCTAACAGCCCCCAGAAATTATAGGCATTAACCGCCGCATATTCATAGGAACCCAGCGTGGAAGTATACTGCGAGGTGGAGGCATCCAGACCGAAGGGAACGCACAACAGAAGCATGCCGCAGATCACAGCCAGACCGCCACACAGATTATAAGAAAATTTCCTCCAGGAAAAATCCTGCAAAAATACATGATCCAAAATGCCGACCAGAAGGACGGGAGTGAAGATCAGTGTCTGCGGCTTTAACAGAACTCCAATACCGTAGATCGCATAAGCCGGAAGCATTTTGCCGTCCATAAGAAACAGGCCCATCAGGATCACCACCAGGGTGTGAACGGAATCCACCTGCCCCCAGCAGGAAGAATTCAGGATGATTGCCGGCTGGAATAGGTAAGCACAAGCTACACATACAGATTGTATTTCGGAAAAATGCAGTCTTTTTGTCGCCTCTTTGTAGAGCAGACAGCCGCAGGCCATGTCGCACAGAATAGCAGGCAGCTTTAACAGCATGATATGCAGGCTGGAATAATAAGGGATCCCAAGCAGGGAACGCAGCGCCCCGATGAGATACAGGACATACATGAATCCGGGCGGATAATCGGTAAAAGTCTCCGCGGAATAGAATGCCCCGGGACCTACGGTGAAGATCCGGTCAGCCCACGCAGCAAAACAGGCAATATCATTGCCGAAACCGTGGGTGGTATAAGCAAGGATCAGACGAAGCAGCAGGGCAGCCCCGAAAATGATCCAGACGAACCGGGTAATGTTTTGGAATTTACATTTGTCTTCCTCTTTTTGGAAACCGGTATAGCAGACACCGCACAGAAGCAGTGAAAGGATAGCAAAAAAATGTATCATAAGATATAATTCCCCCCAATATTTTTATGATCACAACTTAAAAATATCAAAAAATGAGTCTTTCGTAAAGACGAATACTTAAAAATAAGTTATAATCATTAGTAAATTCAGGCAGATGCAAAAAGGGGACAAACATGAAGAATAAGAAAGTGGAAAATATCATCACAGCAATACTGGCGGCGGCAGTTCTGATCACCGGAGGGATGAGTCTGTATTCCTATCTGTCGGAGCAAAAGGCGAAAAACGAATATGATGCCATAAGACAGGAGGCAGTGGTGGAGGACCCTCGGGTGGAAGAGACGGAAGAAGTACAGGTGAAAAACTACCCAGATCTGCAGATTGATTTTGCAAATCTCAAGAAGACCAATCCGGATTTCCGGGGATGGCTTTATTTTCCGGCGCTGGATATCAGCTATCCGGTGGTACAGGGCGAGGACAACAATTATTATCTGAAGCATTCTTTTGAGGGAGAAAGTGTAAATGCCGGATGTATTTTCATGGATTGTGAGGCTTCGGCGGACTGGTCGGACCGGAACACCTTCGTCTTCGGACATAATATGCGGGATGAGAGCATGTTCGGTAGTTTTAAAAATCTGTTGAAGGGGACGGTAAGCTGTAAGGAGGATCCGTATTTTTATATCTATACGGAAGATAAGGTCTATATTTATGAAATCTTTGCTTATTACGAGACCAGAAGCACCAGCGACCGCTTCGCAACCTTTACCTCGGATGCTTCCTACGATGATTACGTGCAGTGGGCGACGGAACATTCCCTGTATGCCTCGGATGCGGACTTAAGCGACAGGGGGAACATTGTGTCGCTGTCTACCTGCTATGGTTCCGCAGGCACGAAGCGAAGAGCACTGCTCCATGGAGTACTGACAGAAACGGCCGCTTATTAGGACATTGGTACCACAAATGGACAACCAGAGAACAAAAATAAGCAATAAATCACAAATTTAATAAAAAATCTGAACCTTTTTTATGAGATCCATAGTCTTAATAGATGTAAAGAAGAACGAAAACGTTTAAGTGCGTTGGGAGTAACACATGGGGTTTCATAAAGGGAGAAATCAGATGAGCAGACTTAGTAAGTATGTAAAAGAAAAAATCGTAAAGGTTCTGGTGGCAGCGCTGGTAGTGGGAACTGTTGCGGGGAACGGAACACTTACGGTACAGGCAGAGGAAGCGGCTACAGTAGTAGGGGAAGAGTCTGTATCCGGTGGTGACGCTGTTGTGAAAGAAAATGTAGTAGCTGATCCGGAGGTAACACCGGAAGCAACGACGATGGTTACACCGGAAGAGGCAGCAGGTGCAGGTCTTATCATGCCGCTGACAATGAATTTATGTGCGGAAGCAAATGAGACAGTAAATGCGGTGACTGTGGATATTGCTGGAGTTTTAGGAGCTGCCAATGGCTATGGAATTTTTGTAGAGGGAATTACGGAGCAGAGCGGTGACAGTGAAGCTAATATCTGCACAGGCAGTTTGAAATATTATAATAACATTGGCTATACAGGAAAAGGTACTATTTATGTAGATGGTGAATATACAGGTTCAGGCTCCAATATTAGATGTTCTAATCTGATTCTAAAATCAGCTTCTTTTGAGCAAAGAGGTAATCAATGGTTTGTAAATGGAGTTTATGTAGGAACCACTGAGCAGATTGGAAAAATTGAAAGAGGTCAGTTCGATCTGGCAGGAGCATTTACAGCTATTCGTACAAATGCTGAAAACTTGCATGCAATGGGAACGGAATTGAGTTCTAATGAGATTTCCTTGAATGATGGACAGAATATTTTTCGCGTAAATGGAATTTCGGATTTTGAACCTAAAGTAGCTGTGGAAAACGGTAAAACGGTTGTATTTAATATAACACCTGATGGTAATAATTTTAAGTTGGTAGGACAGAGCACATCTGGCATTGATAATTACCCGGAAGCAGATAATGCAAATTTGTTAGTGTATAATTTTGGAACATATGATGGAACTATTACTTTATCTACTACAAGAGGAACGATTCTTGCACCATGTGCTAAGGTGATTCTCGAAGCAGGAAATAATTCAGGTAGAATTGTAGCTGCAAATTTGCAAACGCAAGCAGAGTGTCACTTTAGTGGAAATGAGTGGCATCCCAGTGAAGAGCCTACGCCGACCGTGACACCGACACCTACGCCGACCGTGACACCTACGGCAACACCTACGGCAACGCCTACGGCAACACCAACGGCAACACCTACGGCAACACCAACGGCAACGCCTACGGCAACACCAACGGCAACGCCTACGGCAACACCGTCGACAACTCCTGACAACAACCCGACACCTACTCCGACTCCGGGCGCTCCGGATACGACGCCAACCCCGGATGATCCCGGTACCCCTGCGGATCCTGTAACACCCGAGGCACCGCAGGTACTTGGTGCGAGACGCCACAGAATGGTGACGATCGAGGATGATCCGACACCTTTGGCAGACAGAGCAGTCCTCGGAGCATCGAGACGGCCGCAGACCGGCGACGCTTCCGATGCATGGAATCTTGGTTTTGCCTTGTCCTTGACAGGCCTGGGAGCATGGCTTATCCTTAAGAAGAAGCAATAAGAACAGTAATGACATATAGTTACCATAAAATTCATGAAAGAGGGTAAACAAATGAAAAAAAGATGGATGAGTCTGATTCTGACAGTAATCATGATGCTTAGCCTGGCAGGCTGCGGCAGGAATGCAGATCTGTCCTCTGTCAGTCGTGATCCGGCGGACAGTGACGGAACCGTATGGTTCGATGAAGAGGCGGTGGCACTGGCAGGATCTGTACAGAGAGCCGGCATGAGCGAAGCAGAGATTGCCCGGGCCAATGAACTTCGCACCATGGCAACCGATGCACTGGCACTGGTGAATGCGAAGAGAGCAGAGAATGGACTTGCGGAGCTTACCTGGAGCAACGGACTGGAGTCCTGCGCTATGGTAAGAGCACAGGAAGCTGCTTCCAAATTCTCTCATACCAGACCGAACGGCAGAGACTGGTATACCGTGAACAGTGAACTGATGTGGGGTGAGAACCTGGCGAAGGGATATGATTCCGCACAGAGCGTGGTAGATGCCTGGATGGCTTCTCCCACCCATGCAGCGAATATCCTGGCAGGCGATTTTACGACCTGCAGCATTGCTGTCTATGAGACAGGTGGAAAACTGTATTTTGCACAAGAATTTGGTTATTGATCCCAAAAAGTTTCTGCCTAATGGGACAGAAAAATATAAATAAACAGACAAAACAGGGAAAGAGTTGATATTTTTTGAAATATTAACTCTTTCTTTGCACTCATAAGGTAGCAAAAAGGTTCGGAAAATGTTATAATGGTGATACAGCAGTAGTGTTAGCAGCATTGCAGAAAAATGCCGGCTTGAGAAGGTGGAGAGACATCTCGCCGGAGAAAAGAGGTACATTATGAGTGCAAAAACTACACAGAAGGGACAAAAGCGTCAGACCAATGGTAAGACCACGATCCGCGAGCGGCTGCAGAAGGCAATCCGGCGGCTGGTATTGCTATCGATCGTATCATTGGTCATTGTGTCTATGATCATGAATCTGTCAGGTACCCTGAGCAGACTGAAGGCTGATATGCAGGAGATCGCAAAGCTGTCAGCGGATCGGATCCGTCAGGAATTAACGGTATCGGAGACGATCGTATCTGAGCTGGGATGCAGCTATCAGCTTTCCGCGGCTGTATTTACACCGGCACAGAAGCAGGAGTATATTAATCAGCGCGTGGAAGCTTATGGAATGGTCAGGGGGAAGCTGATCGGAAGTAATGGTATCTGTGCCGCTGACGGAACGGATTATAATGATCGTGAGTATTTTAAACGGTCCATGCAGGGAGAAGTGGTGGTATCGGATCCCGTAATTGCCAAGACAGACGGAAAACTCAGCGTGATCATATCTGCACCCGTCTATGAAGGCGGAGATAAAGACGGTGAGATCATCGGCGTGGTATTTGTAGTACCGGATCCGGAGTTCTTAAATGATATTTGCGCAGCCATTTCTATCAGTGAGCATTCCGGATGCTACCTGTTGGGGTCTACGGGTATTACGATCGCACATAGTGATTCCGCCATTGCCCAGGAGCAGAAAAATAATATTGAATTGTCACAGACAGACAGCTCACTGAAGGGAATTGCTAAAATAGAGCAGCAGATGCTTAAGGGTGAGACAGGATACGGAACCTATTTCAGAAAAGGTGCTTATACATTACAGGCGTATGCCCCGATTGATGGTACTAACGGCTGGATGGTGGCTGTAGATGCACCGGTTACGGATTTCCTGGGTTCCGTTGTAACAGGCATTATCATAGGTGCTGCGATCGGTGTGATCGCAGTGGCATACAGCATTTACAAGGCACAACAGATCGGACAGCGTATCGGGGAGCCGGTGGCACAGTGCACAG
>OFML01002004.1_pt1 | contig 10110 bp, 9 predicted proteins | sample 1541831 | NCBI WGS metagenome assembly OFML01 (sample SAMN04209237, study PRJEB22552) | human gut metagenome | biome: gut; material: feces | host: Homo sapiens | place: USA: Oklahoma | reverse complement strand
ATGGCCGCTTTCAGCGTTGACTTAATAGGATGCGTCTTTGTAACTGCCATATCTGCTCCAATCTCTCCAGGATCTCCTCCATATCGGCTTGATAGGTTGGGCCGCCGGCGTTCACCCTCTTGGCGATTTGATTGATGTTCCGGCCGATGGAGCCCAGGGCCTTTGTCATCTCCCTGATGTCGGTGGTGTCCACCTGAATGATGTACCCGTCAATCGCCATCTTCCGCAGATATGCCCCATACCGCTTTGTGGGGAGCTGCGCCATCTTCTCGTCGATGAGCCGCTTCTCCTCCTCCGTCACCCAGAACTTCATCTGGATGTTCCGTTTCCGATTTGCCATTCCGCTTCGCCTCCGTTTCTTATAAGGGTCTGGGACTATCCCAGCAAGCAATTTTCGTGTTTAGGGGCAGGGGTCCCCCTAAACCGAAAATCCGCCAGTGGGTACTCGCTGGCTGTGCTTGCTATCGCTATCGTAACCCTTCCCTCGTTTTCCCCTCTACTAATACTACAATTTGAAACGGAGATTTTGGCCAACTTTGTTGTTTGCCATTTCAGCAACAAATTCTGCTAAATAGCAAAGGCCCAATGTAGACTTTCCATCTGCATTGGGCCTTGCTTTCATCAAAACCAAATTTGTTTTAAGCAACTGGCTGTAATCCACTCACATCAAAGAAGGCAGGCACACCACTAAATTCGTAACCGGCAATCTTGTCGGTGTTGTAGAGAATCAGGTCTTTGTAGTAGGTCAACGGAATATCAATCACATTACACAAGTCATAGTTGATGAGGTAATTGTAGAGTTCCTGAACCTCTGCAGGATCATCCGTCTGCTTAACAGCAGTGATAGCGTCAAAAAACTCCTGGGAGCCGTCAACCTGGCTCAGAGAGAAGGTATGCGGGGTCATGGAGGGCATAGCACCGAAGAAGCAGTGAGGTGAGGAAAATTCATACTCACCAATCCAATAGGTAATGTCAAAGTTGCCGGCCATCATCTCGGCATACCACTCCATCTTCTCACTGCCCTTGAGTTCCAGCCCGATGCCGACCTTCTCTAACTGGCTCTTGAGCAGAGTGGCATAGGAGGAAACCAGAGAATCCTGCGCCGTGTCATAGATAAAGGTCAGGTTAAGTGTCTCACCGTCTTTCTCCCGAATGCCAGTTTCTTCATTCATTACCCAGCCAGCCTCATCCAAGAGGGCCGCTGCTTTTTCGGGATCGTAGGGGTAAGATGCCGTAAGCTCAACGTCGGTGTAGGGGGTTCCTTCCGGGAAAGGCATCTCCGCAATCCGCTCATAGCCGTAGGTTAGGCCATCAGAGAACTCCTCTTTATTGATGGCGTGAGACACCGCCTGACGAACTCGGGCATCCACCAGAGGACCGCTGGAAGCGTTGAGGGTAATATCACGGGCACGAGTATCCTTTTCTGCAATGGCTCCTGCAACTCCATCCAGAGCTGTGGCCTGCTGGTAGTCCTGATAGGAAATCATGGAGCTACCATAAACCAGATCAATTTCACCGGTCTGGAGCGCCTGTAGCCGGGAAGTGGAGTCAGGGATATACCGGGCAATGATTTCATCGAAATAGGGTTCCTCGCCCCAGTAATTCTCGTTGCGGACAAAGCGGGTGTATTCACCAGACACATATTCCTCATAGATGTAGGGGCCGGTGCCAGCATAACCCTGAACCGTCTGGAAATCGCCCTCCACAATTTGATTGGGCGACTGCATTCCGCCTACATCTGGCCAGCAGAAGTCATAGGCATAACCGTAGTAGGGGTGCGGGTAGGTAATAGTGACAGTGTACTCGTCCGTGGCTTCCACGCTCTCTATATCGTAAATACCGGGGCAGGCCATATACTGCGGGTTGCTGTGCATGAAATCCAGATTCTTTTTCACCGCCTCGGCATTGAAGGGGGTTCCGTCATGGAAAGTAATTCCTTGGCGGAGCGTCAGCGTCATCACGGTTCCATCCTCATTGAACGAGTAGGATTCAGCCAGATTGCCCTTGACCTCTCCATCCTCGTATTTTAGGAGGGTTTCATAGAGCATGGTGCACATGGAGTAATTATAAACACCCATATAAAGCGGAGACAGAGTAGTTGTCTCGGTCATGGTTGCGATGGTAAGCGTTTTGTCTTGGGTGTTGTCCCCACCTTGGCTTTCGGATGTGGAGGATGACGGATCGCTGTTGGCTGGCCCGCCGCAGGCACTCAACACCATGCAGAGGCAGAGCGCCGCTGAAATCAGAGAAATCAGTTTCTTTTTCATGGTCTATGTTCCTTTCTTTGGATGTTATGTGGATTCAGTGCGGACAGCTTCCCGCACGAATACCCCTTGGTTTAATTCGAGAATCCGACTGGATATGCGATATGCTGTCTGCCGGTCGTGGGTAATCAGCAGATAAGCACAGCCAAATTCCTCATGGTAACGCTCCAGGACCTGCAGCACCGCATCCGCGGAAAGAAGGTCCAGTCCACTGGTGACTTCATCCAGCACCAGAAATTGCGGATGAATGGAGAGGGCCCGAAGCAAGGAAAGGCGGCGCTGTTCACCACCGGAGAGCTGGCGGACCGGGACTTGAAGAAGATGGGCGTCCATGTGGGTCAGCTCCATCAATTCCTCAATTCTTGCCCGCCTCTGCCGTCTGTCCAGTTCTGTCAGGTTGCGAAGGGCCTCCTCTACATTGTGGTAGGCGGAGCGGGCAGGATTTAGTGTCCCGGAGGCATCTTGAAAGACGGCTTGAATATACTTCCGCTTTTCCCGCCATGCGGACGCCTTCCAGCGGGTAATATCTTCCCCGTTCCATGTAATAGTTCCGCTGTTCGGTTTTTCAATGCCAATCAGAAGCTGGGCCAGGGTACTTTTTCCGCTGCCGCTCTCCCCCAGAACAGCGACATTTTCTCCAGCAGACCAAGAGAAAGACACATCATGGAGGACCTGAAAAGGCATCTGTTTTTCGTCTATATAAGTTTTGGACACCTGATCCACTACAAAGCCTTCCATGACCAATCTTCCCCTTTCCTGGTTTCTGCGGCGCGAACAAACGCCTGTGTCCACTCCTGTTGTGGATAAGTAAACAACGCTTCGGTATTCTGACGCTCAATTATGGCGCCCTGCTCTAAAATCACTGTCTCCCGGCAGAGCATTTTCAAAGCCGATACATCGTGTGATACGAACAGGATGCCGGCGGAGTGATAAATCTCCCGCAGCAGCGTAAGCAGGTGATCCCGGTTCTCCTCATCCAAAGCCGAGGTAGGCTCATCCGCAAGGATATAGCGCGGGGCAAGCCCGCCCAGACAGGCCATGGACACCCGCTGGAGCATTCCGCCGGAGAGTTGGCTGGGAAAAGCGTTCAAAATCCGTTCCACATCTTCCAGATTGACGGCCAGCAGCTGTTCCCGGGCCAGCGTCAGCGCCTTGTCTTTCGATAAATTCAATCGGATGCGGAAGGTCTGCATCATCTGCGCACCAATTTTCATGTGAGGATCAAAGGCGGTCATCGGACTTTGTGGGATGAAGCCAAGTACTGTTCCGCAGTATTCCCGCCGTTTTCGGGCGGGAAGCCCTTCCAAAGACTGCCCATCCAACAGAATCTCGCCCGCCTTAACATCACAGCCATAGGGCAGAATCCCCATGATTGCCTTAATGATTGTGGTCTTGCCTGAGCCGCTGGCACCAGTCAGACCCAGCGGCTCTCCGGGGATGAGGGTAAAGGAGACATCCCGCACCAGCGGCTTGCCCTCCTTGGAACAGACGGTGAGATGTTTTACTTCAAGCATCGATTCGCCCTCCTGACTCCAGTTGGCGGCCCAGAAGGTTGAACGACAGGACGCACAAAAAGATAAACAGCATTGGATAGAGTACCAGCCCAGGTGCCAGTCCAAACGAGGTCCGCCCTTCGGACACCATGCTGCCCCAGTCGATGACCCCTTCCCCCAGACTCAGGCCAATAAACGAAAAGCCAGAAATAGAAAGGATCATCTCTCCCGCAGAAAGGCAGGAGAAACGGAACGCATCCCGAATGAGGTTTGGAAGAATGTGGACCAGCAGAATGCGAAAACGGGAAGCACCGGATGCCACCGCGCACAGAACATACGCCTTACTGTATTCAAGCTCCGTCTTGGTCTTTATTAGTTTGATCATCCGCAAGATAAGGGAGACCGTGAGGGCTACCACCATGGTGGAAACACTGTTCCCCCAAGTGCTGATGAAAATAATGAGGTAAGCGATGGGCGGAATGGCGGTAACCGCATTCAGAACACTTTCAAACAATACATTGCGTCCCGCTTTTCCCTGGCCCAGCAGAAGGCCGAGCAAGATACCGACCGTCATGACGATGGCGGAGCCCATCAGAACGATGCCCAGCGTAGTATAACCGCCATACAGGATGCGGGAGAGAACGCACCGGCCATGCTGGTCAGTTCCCAGCGGATACTCCGTACAGGGAGCCAAAAAGGACTGTGTAATCACGACCTCCTCCGGATCGTTGGGAGCAGCCAAAAAGCCTAAAAAGCAGAACAGGATCACCAAAGCCGGCAAAATGCTTAAAAAAAGGATATGTAACTTTTTCATTGTGACACCCCCTCAGCATGACCGCGCTGGAATATCCGCTGCAGAATGTCGGAAACCGCGTTGCAGATCACCAGAAAGAAGGCCAGAAACAGGATCGTGGCATGTATCATAGGCGTGTCCCGGTAGAGTACGCTGTCCACGATGGAATACCCAAGGCCGGGCAGGGAAAAGATTTTCTCCACGATAGCAGATCCGGCCAAAGAGATACCGACCATTTGCAAAAAGCTGGGCGCCAGGCCGGCCAGAGCATGAGGTAGTGCATGAGTCCACAAAATCCTCATGTCGGAAAGCCCCCGGCAGCGGGCATATACTGCGTAATCCTCGTTCATCTCTCGCACAATATTTTGGGAGAGAAGCTGGGAGTAGAGGGCGATTCCGCCTATGGCCAGACAGATAGCTGCAGGAAGATACCGCATTAGTCCCGTACTGGAGGCCACGGAGAGCCACCCAAAACGGACTGCAAACACATCGAGAAAAGAACTGGCAAGGAAGAATGGTGGAATGGATACGCCTACAATACAAACAAAAACCAATAGTAGGTGCGCCCATTTCTGCCTGCACCAATAGCACAGGCTTCCTACCAAAAGAATACCGACCGCTTCAATGACTGCCGCCATCAATACAATGCTCAATGTGACGCCCATTGCGCGGGATACCTCGCCTAAAACAGAACGCCCGTTGACTAATGAGGTTCCAAAATCTAAGTGGAGTGCGTCCCGTACCCATGTTCCATACTGAACCAGAAGCGGCTGATTGAGTCCCATCTCCTCCCGCAGCTCGTCAAGCTGCTCTGGCGTATATAACATAAAAGTTCTCCGGGCATAGGCTTCCGCCGCATCCACCGGAGAGAGCTTCACCAGTAAAAAAGAGAGAAAAGTCACAATCAGCAAGGTCAGCAGAAGTTCCATGATTTTTCTTACAGTGAACGAATGAAGCAGTCTTTTCAACGCATATTTCCCTCCCTTGCTTTTTTCTCGTTTGTGTGTTATTATTAGTTAGCGAAAGCTAACCGCCTTATAAATCATAGCACCTTTACTCACAAAAACAAGGGATTACTCATTTGTTTGGTCGATTGCGAAAATCATTTGGCCGATTGCAAAAAAGGAGGTGATGCCGGTGCGTACAGGATTCGAACAATTATGTCTTTCCCATCTGCCTCAGTTGGGGCTGAAGCCAGCCCGGAAGGGCCAGGAGGGAAAAAATGGGGTGGGTTTCACCTTTGTCCCGGAGCCAGATGTTGGAGAAGGCTATCTGTGGACTTATCCTATCAACGCAACCTGCTCGTTAACTATTTACGATGTGGTGTTCCATCAGGATATGTCCTTCCGTTATCATCACCCCGCTGCTCTAACGGTTGCGATCAGTTCTCCGGGCAGTGTGGAGCCTGTGTTGCCAAAGGCCTGCACCAACACGGAAAACCTGGTAGGTTACTTTTTGGAGGAGGGGACTTTTGGGCATACGATTCCCCAAAATACTCCAGTCCGAAGCATTGGGATTGGCCTGATGCCTGAGTTTTATGAACAGCAGCTCCCCGCATTGATGGGCCAGGATGCCACACAGATACGGAAAGCGGCTTGCGCACTGGATGGGACGGTGTCGCTACCAGAGGTAGAAGCCCTTCTCCACCAGATGGCGGCCTATCTGCCGCAGGCGGGAACTGCGGGCTTGCGCTATGAGGCAAAGGTATTCGATCTGCTTGCCGCTCTCCTGGAGTGGAATGACCTGACTCTATCTGCCCCGACTGCCGCCAGCATATCCGCAAAGGATCAGGAGTCACTGCAAAGCCTCAAGTATTATCTGCTTCAGAATTATTCCGCTAAAGTAGACCTTCAGCGTTTGGCTCAGATGTGCTATATGAGCAAGTCAAAACTGACCTATCTGTTCCGTATGCTTTATGGTACCACAATCTATGAATTTATCCTGGCTTGTCGGATTGACCGGGCAAAAGAGTTATTAGCCGACCGTGAAAAAAAGCTCAGTGAGATTGCTGCCCTAGTTGGTTATGAGAGGCAAAGCAGTTTCTCCGCCGCATTTCATCAGAAAACGGGCATCACGCCCAATGAGTTCCGCCGACAATTCTGGAACAAATAAAGAAAAATATATTAAGCACGTTAAGCACGCTGTGATTTCACGGCGTGCTTTTTTTGCAATCGGCCAAATCTATTTCGGAATATTCCAGACTTCGGCTGGAGCGATTGCGCTTTTTGCAGACGGACAGTATCATTTGGTTAGTCGGTGCAAACTTCCGAATGGATTCTTTCGTATTGATGTAGATAAGGAGATGATGAGATGACCCAAAAGAAAAAAACAGGGATTTCCAGACTCTTAGAGTTTGGAGGGTGTTACCGTTGGATGACGGTGGTGGCCTGTATATTATCTGGACTCAGCTCCGTGCTTATGCTGTGTCCCTTTTTGTGTATCTGGCTGGTTTTACGGGATGTACTGGCAGCCTTGCCAGACTTAAGCTCGGTAAATGTGGAGGCAATGACCCTTTATGGATGGATGGCTCTTGGTTTGGCAGTAGGAGGTTTTCTTCTCTATTCGTTAGCTCTTTTATTTTCCCATTTGGGTGCGTTCCACACGGCCAAAAATATGCAGTCTCAGATACTGCACCATCTGGCTTCGCTCTCATTAGGCTTTTTCTCCCAGAACAGTAGCGGCAAACTGCGGAAAATCATCAATGAGAACACAGCGCAGACGGAAAACTTCCTGGCACACCAACTCCCGGATATGACCGGGTCGGCCGTGACTGCTGTGACGATGCTGGTCATGCTCCTGTTCTTTGATTGGAGATTAGGCGGCCTGTCCATTCTTCTGTTGGTTGCAGGATTCATGGTACAAATGTTGATGACCAACGAAAAATCTATGTCGTATATGCGAAAATACCAGGATGCTTCTGAACAGATGAACAATGAAGCGGTAGAGTATGTCCGTGGTATCCCGGTAGTTAAGGTTTTTCAGCAGACGATCTACTCCTTTAAGAGCTTTTACGCCGCTATCATGTACTACAAGGACAACGTAACGGAATACGCGCTCTCCTGTCAGGGGCCGATGGTGGCCTTTAATGTCATCATCAACGCCTCCTTTGCTGTACTAATCCCAGCGGGCATCCTTCTGATTAGCCCGGAACAGTATAGCGAGTTCCTGCTGGATTTGATTTTCTACATCCTGTTTACTTCCGGCAGTGCTGGCATTCTCAATAAAATCCTGTTTTCCGGCACATACCGTATGATGGCGCAGGAAGCGGTACGACGAGTTGATTCTCTGCTGGCAGAGACTCCTGTGGTGGAACACGAGCCCTCTCGGATACCGAATCAGAACGATGTGGAGTTCCGGGATGTGACTTTTACCTATCCAGGCGGCAAAGCGCCCGCACTCTCTCACCTGTCGTTCCAAGTCCCGGAGGGGAAAACTGTGGCTTTGGTAGGCGCTTCGGGCAGTGGAAAGACCACCGCCGCTACCCTGATTCCCCGGTTTTGGGATGTGCAGGAAGGGGCGGTCTGCATTGGAGGCGTCCCAGTTTCTCAAATTCCAAAACAGGAACTGATGAATCGCATCGCCTTTGTATTTCAGGACAGCCGGCTGCTGAAGGCCAGTATCTTGGAAAATGTCCGCGCCTCCCGGCCGGATGCGACCAGAGAGCAGGTGCTGGAGGCGCTCCAGGCTGCCCAGTGCGATGATATTTTGGAAAAACTGCCAAAAGGCGTGGACACAGTGCTGGGGACCAAGGGCGTCTATCTCTCCGGCGGAGAACAACAGCGCATCGCTCTTGCGCGGGCGATTCTAAAGAATGCCCCCATTGTTCTTCTGGATGAAGCTACCGCTTTCGCTGACCCGGAGAACGAGTACAAAATTCAGATGGCATTTGAGCGTCTGACCAAAGGGAAAACTGTCCTGATGATTGCTCACCGACTTCCCACTATTCAGAATGCCGACGAGATTTTGGTATTGGAACAGGGCGCCGCAGCGGAGCGGGGCACCCATAATTCGCTGATGGCACAGAACGGGATCTATGCCTCCATGTGGAGAGATTATCAGACCTCAGTTGCTTGGAATATCGGAAAGGAGGGACACTATGCTTCGTAAACTTTTTGCCCTGACCGAGCAGGGCGCAAAGGATTTGAAAAAAGGAATCATTGCCTCGGTCTTTACCTCACTCAGTCTGATGATGCCTATGGGACTGCTTTTAATGCTGGTGATGCAGCTGCTTCAGCCGCTCTTGGGGATGGAAACGGCCACCCCTTCGCTGGGGGCTTATGCTGGAATGTGTCTGGTGCTATTGGTGATTATTTTCCTGACCCATTACATTCAGTACCGCTGTACCTATATTGCGGCTTATGCTGAAAGCGCCCAGCGGCGGATCGGCTTGGCCGAAAAATTGCGCACCCTTCCGCTGTCCTTTTTTGGCAAGCGGGACCTTTCCGACCTGACCACTACCATGATGAGCGACTGCAATGACCTGGAACGGGTCTTTGCCTATACGATTCCCCAAATTTTCGGAACAGCCATCAGTTGCGTGATCGTCTGTTTGTGCCTGTTTTTCATGGATTGGAGAATGGCGCTGGCGATTTTGTCGCCCTTTGTCCTGGCGATTTTCGTTCTTGTGGGGAGTAAGCGGTTACAAAACCATATGGACCTAAAGAAGATCCAATCAAAACTGGATGCCGCCGACGGGATACAGGAGTTTTTGGAGAGCATCCGGGATTTGAAGGCCAATAATCAGGAGAATTCCTATCTGGCAGGGTTGGACAAAAAGTTGGAGAAGATTGTACATACCTCCGTCTGCTATGAAATGACCAGTGGCCTGATGATTACTTCCTCGCAGATGCTCCTTCGATTGGGGTTCCCGGCCACTGTACTGATGGGGACGCTACTGCTGACTCAGGGAGAACTAAACCTGTTCTTTTTTCTCATGTTCTTGGTGACGGCTTCCCGCATTTATGACCCACTCAGCGGCGTGATGATGCAGCTCAGTGAAATTTTCAATGCAATGCTCCAACTCCGCCGTATGAAAGCTATTGAGCAGGAACCCGCACAGGAAGGTACAACAGAGTATCAAGCCAAAGGCCACGATATTTGCTTTGACCATGTGGGCTTCCGGTATCAGGACGGAGAGGATGTACTGACCGACGTTACTTTCACCGCCAAGCAGGGCGAAGTGACCGCGCTGGTCGGCCCCTCTGGAGGCGGCAAGAGCACCACGGCAAAGCTGGCCGCCCGCTTTTGGGACATTCAGAAAGGGACCATCACCATGGGCGGTGTGGACATTTCCACGGTGGACCCGGAAACACTGTTGAAGGATTATGCCATTGTGTTCCAAGATGTGGTGCTGTTCAATGATACCATTATGGGAAATATCCGTCTGGGCCGCAAGGACGCTACAGATGAGGAGGTCATGGCCGCAGCCAGGGCCGCCCAGTGCGATGAGTTTGTTCAGCGTCTGCCGGAGGGATACCAGACGGTGGTGGGAGAAAACGGCTCTACTCTGTCCGGGGGTGAACGCCAGCGTATTTCTATTGCCCGCGCCCTGTTGAAAAAT
>OFML01001995.1_pt1 | contig 10177 bp, 8 predicted proteins | sample 1541831 | NCBI WGS metagenome assembly OFML01 (sample SAMN04209237, study PRJEB22552) | human gut metagenome | biome: gut; material: feces | host: Homo sapiens | place: USA: Oklahoma | reverse complement strand
TCATCAAATGGCGGTTCGTCTGGATGATAAGCATGTCCGTGATTTTATCCAGCCTCACGAACTGGAGGCAATCCAGTGTCAGGTGGAAGCAGCCCATCAGGTTCTGCACCAAGGCACTGGTTTGGGAAACGATTTTCTAGGGTGGTTGACCCTCCCGGATGATTATGACAAAGAGGAGTTTGCCCGTATCCAAAAGGCGGCGGAAAAGATCCGTTCCGACTCGGATGTTCTGATTGTCATCGGCATCGGCGGTTCCTATTTAGGGGCCAGAGCGGCCATTGAATTTCTGCACTCTCCGCTTTACAATAACTTGAAAAAGGATACGCCGGATATCTATTTTGCCGGCAATTCCATCAGTTCTAGCGCTCTTAACGATATCCTTTCGCTGTGTGAGGGGCGGGATGTTTCGGTAAACGTCATCTCCAAATCCGGCACTACGACAGAACCGGCTATTGCCTTCCGTGTGTTCAAAAAGTACTTGGAAGAGCGCTACGGCGTCGAAGGCGCAAAGGGACGTATTTACGCCACCACTGACAAAGAAAAAGGCACGCTCAAAAAGCTGGCTGATGAACAAGGATATGAAACCTTTGTCGTGCCGGACAACGTAGGCGGACGTTTTTCTGTGTTGACGGCGGTTGGACTTTTGCCCATCGCAGTTTCCGGCGCGGACATCGGCGCCATCATGCAGGGCGCTTCCGATGCGGCAAAGGCTTATGCCAATCCTTCTTTGGATCAAAACGACTGTTATCGTTATGCTGCTTTGCGCAATATTTTGTACCGCAAAGGCAAAGCCATCGAATTGCTGGTCAGTTATGAGCCCCAGTTTACGATGGTAGCTGAGTGGTGGAAGCAACTATACGGCGAAAGCGAGGGCAAGGACGGTAAGAGCTTGTTCCCCGCATCGGTGACCTTCTCCACCGACCTCCATTCCATGGGCCAGTTTATTCAGGATGGTACCCGCAACCTGTTTGAAACAGTGGTACTGTTTGACAAAGCCCGTTCGGAGCTAATTATTGAAGAAGACCCCAACGATGGGGACGGCCTTAATTTCTTGGCCGGCAAACCCATGTCATACGTCAATCGTAAGGCCTTTGAAGGCACTGTCCTGGCCCACACTGACGGCGGTGTTCCCAATTTGGTGTTATCTATTCCAGAAGCAAACGCTTATGAATACGGTTACATGACCTATTTCTTTGAAAAGGCTTGTGGAATCTCCGGCTATATGATGGGAGTCAATCCCTTCAATCAGCCAGGGGTAGAGGACTACAAACGCAACATGTTTGCCCTACTGGGGAAACCGGGTTACGAGGCTCAAAAGCAGGCATTGGAACAGCGGTTACAGTAAACAAAGGCGTGATGATTTTTTATTCATTTCGTTTAAAATGGCCGAAAAGGTCAAATTTACAATAACAGGAGGAATTTCCCATGATCAAACTGATTGTTGGTAAAAAGGGCTCCGGAAAAACAAAGGCATTGCTGGAACTGGTAAACAAAGCATTGGATCAGTCCAAAGGGCATGTTGTTTTTATCGAGAAAAGTGCAAAATTGCTTTATGATATCAGCCATAAAGCGCGACTGCTGGATGCTGATAGTTATGATATCCATGGATTTGATTCTTTTTATGGCTTCATCAGCGGCATGTGTGCCGGCGACTACGACATCACTGATATCTTCATCGATGGCACTCTGAAGATCGGCGGCAACGATTTGGAGGCTTTCGCTCAGTTTAACAAGAAGGTAGCCGCTTTGGCTGAGAAACATGAAATCAACATTGTGTTCTCGGTGTCGGCGGATGCCGCAGATCTGAAGGACATTGACGCCAGCGAGATCATGAACCCGTAAGAGGTCCATCTTGAACTAAAAGAAACGAAAAGGGTAGTGTAGCTAAAAGTTACACTACCCTTTTTATCGGAGTTGAGGACGTCTTTACGGTATTATTTTTCAGCTTTAGGCTTTTTAAAGATCCATAGCTTGCTAAAGACATAATTGACGATAATGACAAAGACATTAGCGATGATCTTAGAGACCAGGTCATTCCAGTGGAACCAATAGAGCATAACATACATCATACCCATATCCATGACGCCCGAAGCCAGACGACAGGCGAAGAATGCCCCCATTTCCCGCAAAAGGAAGGGAAGACGCATTTCCTTGCTTTCAAATACATAGATTTTATTGGTGATATAAGCAAACAGCACAGACAAAAACCAAGCCACCGCATTGGAGATCATAGGATCCACATGGAGGGCGTTTGCCAAAAGCGCATAGGAGACAAAGTTGACCAATGTGGTTAATCCTCCAAAGAAAACGTATAGAATTAGTTCTTTGTACTTGAAAAAGAGGGCTTTGAGGGAATCAAACAATGTAAATCACATCCCGAAATTTTTGTTTATAATTAGTTTATTTTACCTCTTTGTCCTCTGTTTTTCAAGAGATAAAAAAAGATGACAAAGACAGAGTGATTTCATAGAAAAATTTACAGTATGTTCATTGCTATCTTCTGTTTTTTTCGATACAATAAACTCCATATAGAAGTGGAGTGATCGTCCGATTGTTTGGATATGTAAAGCCATTCAAGCCAAACTTAAGAATGAAAGAGTTTGATGCTTACAAAGGCGTGTATTGTGCTTTGTGCAAAACCCTTGGCCGGGAGTATGGGATTACTACCCGGTTTATCCTGAATTATGATTTTGCATTTTTGGCTTTGCTGTATCTCTCCATCTCCTCCACCTGCCCCAGCTTTGAGCGGCAGCGATGCCTTTTCAATCCGTTGAAAAAGTGCGTCTGCTGTAAGGATAGGCGGGAGGAGTTATCTTTTGCTGCCGCGTCTGCTGTGATCATGACTTATTACAAGATCAAGGATCACGTAGAGGATTCGGCATTTTTTTCGGGCTTGCCAGCCCGTTTAACGCTTCCCTGGGCCAACGGTAAACGTAAAAAAGCTGCCAAACGTTATCCTGAGCTGGACGAAAAGATGAGAGAATACATCGAGTCCCAACGGGCGCTGGAGGAGGCTGAAACTCCGTCTATCGACTGGGCGGCTGAGCCGACGGCTAAATTGCTCTCTTATCTGGGCAGCTGTCTGTGTGGAGATGAGAGGCAGAAGCGAGTGCTGGAACGACTTTGTTACTTTGTTGGCCGGTGGGTGTATCTCATCGACGCTGCTGACGATTTGGAAAAAGATCTAAAATCCGGCAACTACAATCCATTTTTACTCTCTTTAAAAGTGACGCAGTTCGATCAACTGCCTAAGGCGAGAACCTATGCGCAGGAGGTTGTGCAGCATACTTTGTCGGAGGCGGCAAACGCCTTTGACTTGCTGGAAGCAGGACGCTTTTCAGCCATTTTATCAAACGTGCTTTACGAAGGATTGCCCGCCGTTTTGCATGATACCCTTCAGAAAAAGGTGGAAAGTTAAATGAGCGACCCGTATAAGGTGCTGGGTGTTTCCCGCAGCGCCAGCGACGATCAAATCAAATCGGCCTATCGAGAATTGGCAAAGAAGTACCATCCTGACCGGTACAATGATAACCCTCTTTCCGATTTGGCAGCCGAGAAGATGCAGGAGATCAATCAGGCTTACGATCAAATCATGAAAGAGCGCCGTTCTGGAACACAGTACAGCGGCTTTAATGCCAGGAAATCCTCTGGTTCTTCCCAATTTCAGGATATCCGCAACTTTATTGCATCAGGAAGACTTGAGGATGCAGAACAGCTGTTGGACGGCGTCCCTGCAGCGGGAAGAGATGCGGAATGGTATTTTCTCAAGGGCAATGTGTTATACCGTCGCGGATGGCTGGAGGAAGCATACAATCATTTTGCCAATGCTTGCCGGATGGATCCTGGAAATGCAGAATACCGGGCGGCCATGAATCAAATCCAGTACCAGCGTCAAGGCGGGGGATACCGTACGGCTCCAGGTGGGACTGGGGCGGGATGTTCTTCCTGCGATATGTGTTCCGGTCTTTTATGTGCCGATTGCTGCTGTGAGTGTTTTGGCGGCGACTTGATCCCCTGCTGCTGACGGAGGTGACAAACGTCCATGAGAAATAGTGCCAAGGTCACATTGGGCGGTATGATTGCAGGACTCTCGGTGGTATGCATGTTTCTTACCCGTGTGATTCCCACTATGACATATGCACTTCCGGCCATCGCAGGGGCGCTGCTCATCTTGCTTACCATTGAGGCCGGGACAAAATGGGCGCTGGGAGCTTTTGCTGTCACAGCAGTGCTCTCGTTTGTACTGGCGGTTGACCCGCAGGCATCCATTTTGTATGTAGCTTTTTTGGGATATTATCCGATTCTAAAGAGCTGGCTGGAGCGGATTCCCAAGCGATGGATAGAATGGGTGGTCAAATTCGCCCTGTTTAATGTGGCGGCTGTGGCTTCCTATTGGGTCACGATCTGGATCACCGGGGTACCGGATGATTTCCTGACCAGTTTTGGCGCATGGGGTCCGGTAATTCTCCTTGCTCTGGGAAATGTGACCTTCCTGATTTACGATTACGCCTTGACAAAAGTCATTACACTCTACATGTACCGCTTCCACAAAAGGGTGAGAAAACTATTTCACGCGTGAAGAATCCTGCACTTTTTAGTGCAGGATCTTTTTTGTATCATGCCGGGCTTTTCGCTTGTGAAGTTTGTTGAAAAATGGTATGATATAGGTATATATGTCAAGGTTTTGAAGGAGGTTTGATCCTTGCCCAACAGTCAATCTGAAATGGAACTGCAGAGCCAGCAGGATTTTGTGGATCAAGTGCGGGAGATCATGGCAGTGCGTGCAGCGCATCAGCCGCCGCTGGCCCATGTCTGGACCTATGGATGCCAGCAAAATGTGGCCGATAGCCAGAAGATCAAAGGCATGTTGCAGGAGATGGGTTTTGATTTTACCGATTCGCCCGACGAGGCGGATTTTATTCTATTTAATACCTGCGCCGTCCGGGAGCACGCGGAAGACAGAGTATTTGGCAATGTAGGAGCTCTCAAGCATGTTAAGACACGCCGCCCCTCGGTCATCATCGCCCTGTGTGGCTGTATGATGCAGCAGCCTCAGGTAGCCGACCGTATCCGCAAGAGTTTTCCCTATGTCAGCATGGTGTTCGGCACCCATGTAATCCACCGGTTCCCGGAGCTTTTGTTTGAAGCATTGACCGGAGGAAAACGTGTGTTTGAACTGCCTGACCGTCAAGGTGAAATTGTGGAAGGTCTGCCGGTGATGCGGGAGAGCGATTTTAAAGCGTGGCTTCCCATTATGTACGGTTGCGATAATTTTTGTTCTTACTGCATTGTCCCATACGTCCGAGGCCGGGAACGCAGCCGGTCCTCCGATGCGGTGGTGAACGAAGCAAAGGAACTTGTCAAAGCCGGGTACAAAGATATTACCCTTTTGGGTCAGAATGTCAATTCCTATGGGAAGGGCCTTCCAGAGCAGGTCAATTTTGCAGATCTCCTGGAGCGCATCAACCAAATTCCAGGGGATTTCCGCATCCGGTTTATGACCTCCCACCCCAAGGATGTTACACATGAGCTCATCGATACCATGAGCCGCTGTGATAAAGTGGCCCGTCATTTGCATCTGCCGTTCCAATCGGGTAACGATCAGATCCTCAAGGCCATGAATCGGCACTACACCAGGCAGCAGTATCTGGACTTGGTATCCTATGTGAAGGAGAAAATACCGGATATCTGCCTCACCAGCGATATTATTGTGGGATTCCCGGGCGAGACCTACGAGCAATTTCTGGATACGCTGGATCTTGTCCGCCAGGTGGAATTCAGTTCCCTTTACACCTTTATTTATTCCCCCAGGGGAGGCACGCCGGCGGCAAAGTTGCCCGATCCTGTCCCTCATGAGGAGAAGGCCAAATGGCTCAATGAACTGCTTAAAGTGCAGGAGGGCATTGCCGCAAAGCGTTCGGCCGGTATGGTGGGCAGTACGGTTAGGGTTCTCTGCGAGGAGATGGGGAAAAACGGCGAGATGTGCGGCCGCACCAGTGGGAATATTATTGTAGGATTTCCCGGGAAAAGTGAGATGATCGGCCGATTTGCCCAGGTCCATATCACGTCCTCTCTCAACTGGATTCTAAAGGGAAAGCTTGTGGAACTGGAAGATTAAATATTTAGCAATGATAGTCTTTTCAACTATTACTGGAGGTTTGGATTATGGATATCATCGAAATCACAAGAGAATTAGGACGTGCCATCCAGCAGGATGAGTGCTATAGCCGTTATCTGCTCGCCAAGGATGCAAACGACAAGGACGAAGAATTACAGAACTTAATTGGGGAATTCAATTTAAAGCGCATCGCCATCAACTCGGAAAACAGCAAGGCGGATAAGGATCAAGCGCGTCTGGAGCATCTCAATGAGGAGCTGACGCAGGTGTATGAGAGGATCATGGCGAACCCTCACATGCAGGAGTACAACGCCGCCAAAGTAGCCCTGGATTCCCTTTTGCAGCGCGTCAACACCATCATTATGATGTGCGCCAACGGCGCCGATCCCGACACCGCCGATGCATCGGCTTGTTCGGGGAGTTGCGACGGTTGCTCCAGTTGCAGCTGAGAAGGCGAAACATTAGGACACCAATCGTTTTTTTGACAGTAAGGGAGGGGACTTTTCTTTGAATACCAATATGTCGCCCATGATGCGTCAGTATTTGGAGATTAAGAAGCAAAATCCCAATACCATCCTCTTTTTCCGGCTGGGGGATTTTTATGAGATGTTCTTTGAGGATGCCAAGCTTGCGTCTAAAGAACTAGAACTAACATTGACCGGACGGGACTGTGGTCAGGAAGAGCGGGCGCCCATGTGCGGCGTTCCGTACCACAGCTGTGAAGCGTATATCGCCCGTCTGGTTGCCAAGGGATACCGAGTAGCCATCTGCGAACAGATGGAGGATCCCGCCACTGCAAAGGGCCTTGTCAAGCGGGACGTTGTGCGGGTTATCACCCCTGGTACTGTGACGGAGAATTCCATGCTGGATGAATCCAACAACAATTTTCTCTGCACATTGTCTATGTCCGACCAGGTTGCGGGACTGTGTTTTGCCGATATCTCCACAGGAGAGATGCACGTCACAGAGCTGGCGGGAGAAGATCTTATCCTGCGCATTCAGAATGAGCTGGGGCGGTTTGTGCCCAAAGAGATCCTGCTGGATCACAAGGCGTCGGAGGAGCGGGAGATCATCGACTTTATCACCAATAAACTCAACTGCGTGTTTGCCCCTGTTCCGGCGGATATGTTTGATCGCCAAGCCTGTGTGCAGCTGATTGAGAAACACTTCCACAAGAGTATGGATCAGATGGATCTCAAAGGAGACAGCGACCAAACCGTGGGAGCATTGGGTGTGACGCTGCAATATTTGTACGACACACAGAAATCCGGTTTAGAGCGCATTACCGATGTAGATTATTACAGCGAGGCTCAGTTTATGCGTCTGGACCTCAACACAAGGCGCAATTTGGAATTGGTGGAAACCATGCGGGCAAAAGAGAAAAAAGGATCTCTTCTGTGGGTACTGGATCACACCAAGACCGCTATGGGGAAACGACTGATCCGATCCTGGATCGAGCAGCCGCTGGTCAATGGAGCGTCGGTATGCCGCCGGCTCAACGCGGTGGAAGAACTGGTGGCCAATACACCTCTGCGGGAGGAGCTCAGCGAGATGCTGGAAGGCATCTTTGATATGGAACGTCTTATGACCCGCATTGTGTACGGTACGGCAAATGCCCGGGATTTAAGGGCTATGTCTAAGACATTCCAATGCCTGCCCGGTCTGAAGAAGAGTTTATCGGCGGGGTATTCCGCTATGCTCACCGAGATCCGGGAAAGCATCGATGGCATGGAGGACATGTACGATCTAATTGAACGGGCCATTGAGGATGATCCTCCAGTGGCTCTTCGAGACGGCGGGATTATCCGAAAGGGATACAGCGACGAGCTGGATGAACTGCGCAGTATCCACACTTCCGGCCGGGACATCATTGCAAAAATCGAATCAGAAGAGAAGGAAAAAACCGGGATCAAAAACCTCAAAGTTGGGTTTAATAAGGTATTTGGATACTATTTGGAAGTCACGAAATCCAACTTAAGCCAGGTACCGCCTTATTATGTCCGCAAGCAGACGCTTGTCAACAGCGAGCGTTATATTACACAGGAATTAAAGGATCTGGAAGGGCGCATTTTAGGCGCTCAAGAGCGTTCCACTGCGTTGGAGTACCAGCTTTATGAATCGGTGCGCAAAGAGGTGGCAGGACAGTTGGCCCGCGTGGAAAAAACAGCGTCGGCCATCGCAAAACTGGATGTACTTTGTTCTTTTGCTCAAGCGGCCTTCCGCAATCATTACTGCCGTCCCGACATCACCATGGACGGTAAAATCAACATCAAAGAGGGACGCCATCCCGTGGTGGAGGCCATGCTCAAAGATGTTCCTTTTGTTCCAAACGATACGTTCTTGGACGGAGACGAAAATCGAGTCGCTATCATCACCGGGCCCAATATGGCGGGCAAATCCACCTATATGCGTCAAACCGCCCTAATTGTCCTGATGGCTCAAATCGGCAGTTTTGTGCCGGCTACTACGGCATCTGTGGGCATTGTAGACAGCATCTTTACCCGAGTGGGCGCGTCGGACGATTTAACCTCCGGCCAGTCCACTTTTATGGTGGAGATGAACGAGGTGGCGCATATTTTGAAATACGCCACCCGCGATAGCCTTTTAATTCTGGATGAGATCGGGCGCGGAACTTCCACTTACGACGGCATGTCCATCGCTCGAGCCGTGCTGGAATATGTAGCGGATACGAAGAAATTGGGCGCCAAGACCCTGTTTGCCACCCATTACCACGAGCTCACAGAAATGGAACAGCAGTATCCCGGCGTTCGCAATTACAATATTGCGGTAAAAAAGCGGGGGGACGATATTACCTTCCTGCGGCGCATCGTCCCAGGCGGTGCAGACGACAGTTACGGGATTGAAGTAGCGAAGTTATCCGGCATTCCAGACGATGTCATTGTCCGAGCAAAGCAGATTCTCAAACAGTTGGAGGAGACAGGGCATACCACTGGGAAAAAGACGTCCCGCAAGGCAAAGGCGGGGAGAGACGAAGATACCCAGCAGATTTCATTGGTACCGTCGGCAGGGGACGCCATTGCGACAAAACTGAAGTCCATTGACGTCAACACCTTAACGCCCATCGAGGCCCTCAATGTTTTATATGAGTTAAACAAGATGGCGAACAGCTAATCCTGATGTTCACGACATAGGAAGGGAGGCAGCAATGGCCAAGATACAGGTTTTGGACAAGCAAATCGCCGAACTCATCGCCGCAGGAGAAGTGGTGGAACGGCCTTCTTCGGTAGTCAAGGAGCTGGTGGAAAACTCCATTGACGCCGGGGCATCTGCCATCACAGTGGAGATTCAAAACGGCGGCGTCACATACATCCGCGTAACCGACAATGGATCAGGTATTCAGCGGGACGACATTCCCACCGCATTTTTGCGTCATGCCACCAGTAAGGTTCATACCCAAGAGGATTTGGATCATATCGGGACTTTGGGATTTCGCGGGGAGGCATTGACTTCCATTGCAGCGGTGTCCAAGGTGGAACTCCTGACCTGTGCCAAAGGGGAGATGATTGGATCCCACTACCGCATCGAAGGCGGGGAAGAAGTGGACATGGAGGATGCCGGCTGCCCGGAAGGAACTACGTTCATCATTCGGGATCTGTTTTACAATACGCCGGCCCGTATTAAATTCTTAAAAAAGGACGTCACCGAAGCCAATGCAGTTGCAGGAGTTCTGGACCGCATCGCACTGTCTCATCCGGAAGTCTCCATTAAGTTTATCCGATCGGGCAAAGAGGTGCTCTTGACCCCGGGGGACGGAGATCTGTTGTCGGATGTTTATGCTGTGTTCGGCCGGGATTTTGCCAAAAATCTCCTGCCTGTGGATTATACGTTACATGGGATCCGTGTTCATGGCTACATCAGCAAACCGACGGCAGCCCGTCCAAACCGAAGCATGCAGTATTTCTTTATCAACAGCCGTGTGGTTCGTTCTAGAACCGCCATGGCGGCTTTGGAGGAATCCTGTAAAGGATCGGTGATGGTAGGACGTTTCCCAGCCAGTGTCCTGCATCTGGAAGTGGCGCTGGAGGGGGTGGACGTCAA
>OFML01001994.1_pt1 | contig 10178 bp, 5 predicted proteins | sample 1541831 | NCBI WGS metagenome assembly OFML01 (sample SAMN04209237, study PRJEB22552) | human gut metagenome | biome: gut; material: feces | host: Homo sapiens | place: USA: Oklahoma | reverse complement strand
GTGCCGACTCCCTGGACGTGGTCGATCTGGTTATGACGCTGGAAGATGAATTTGACGTCGAGATTCCCGACGAAGAGGTGGAAAATATCCGCACCGTGGGCGCTCTTGTCAAGTACATTGAGGAGAATTCCTAGTTTAAAAATGACAAATGCTTTTGATCCCCGGCAACCGTCCTGGAAAGGGACGGCTGTCGGGGATTGTCTTATCCGGGGATTGTGCAGGAAAAAGGGAGGGTTTTCCTGTTTGGACTGCGAAATTCTATTGAAATGTTGCCCTAATCAGGCTATAATAAAAGAGGTTTTTTATAAGAAAATATCCCAAAATATGCGAAAAAAGCGGCCGTCCCATGACGGCGCTTGTCTGATGAGCTGCTATTTGGTGAACAAAGGAGTTTTCATTTCATGGGTCAGGAGAAAAAATTGGTAGAAGCCATCACCCCGATGGATCAGGATTTTGCCCAGTGGTATACCGATGTGGTCAAGAAGGCCGAGCTGGTGGACTATTCCGGCGTGCGCGGCTGTATGGTGCTGCGTCCCCTGGGGTATGCCATTTGGGAGAATATCCAAAAGGGCCTGGACGCCCGGTTTAAGGCCACAGGGCATGAGAATGTGTATATGCCTATGTTTATCCCGGAATCCCTGCTCCAGAAGGAGAAGGATCATGTGGAAGGGTTTGCCCCGGAAGTGGCCTGGGTCACCCACGGCGGCGAGGAGGAATTGACCGAGCGCTTGTGCGTGCGTCCCACATCGGAGACGGTGTTCTGCGATCATTACGCCCGGGTGATCCACTCGTACCGCGACCTGCCTAAGCTTTACAACCAGTGGTGTTCGGTGGTCCGGTGGGAGAAAACCACCCGTCCTTTCCTGCGCACCATGGAATTTTTGTGGCAAGAAGGGCATACCATGCATGAGACGGCGGAGGAAGCCATCGAGGAAACCGAACGGATGCTCAATGTGTATGCCGACTTCTGCGAGGAAGAATTGGCCATCCCGGTCATCAAGGGCCAGAAGACCGACAAAGAGAAGTTTGCCGGAGCTGAAGCCACCTATACCATCGAGGCCCTGATGCACGACGGCAAGGCCCTGCAAAGCGGTACAAGCCATTACTTTGGCGACGGCTTTGCCCGCGCCTTTGGCATCACCTTTACCGGCCGGGACAACACCCTCCAGACCCCCTATGAGACCTCTTGGGGGATGTCCACCCGTATCATCGGCGCCATCATCATGACCCATGGCGACGATTCCGGACTGGTATTGCCGCCGGCCATCGCGCCCACCCAGGTCATCATCGTGCCCATCGCCCAGCATAAGCCGGGCGTGCTGGACAAGGCTGCTGAGTTGGAGGAACGTCTCAAGACGGTATGCCGCGTCAAGACCGATGCGTCCGAACAGTCCCCCGGCTGGAAATTCGCCGAATACGAGATGAAGGGCGTGCCGCTGCGTCTGGAGATCGGGCCTAAGGACATTGAAAAGGACCAGTGTGTCGTCGTCCGCCGCGACAACCGGGAGAAGATTTTCGTCCCGCTGAGCGAGTTGGAACAGCGCATTCCCGAATTGCTCAAAGCCGTCCACGACGGGATGTATCAAAAGGCTCTGGATCGGAGAGAATCCATGACCTATTCGGTAGCGGGCGGTATGGATGAGATGATTGAAGCCGCTGCCACCCGTCCCGGATTTATCAAAGCCGCTTGGTGCGGAGACCTGGCCTGCGAGGAAGCCCTCAAGGAAAAGGCGGGCGTCACCTCCCGCTGCATGCCCTTTGAGCAGGAGCATATTTCCGATACCTGTGTGTGCTGTGGAAAACCGGCCAAGAAGACGGTCATCTGGGGCAAGGCTTATTAATTTGGTTGCCATTCTGATTTTGATAGATTGATTTTGAATATAAGGAGTGAACCCGCATGTTTTATCCTTTGAAAATGAAACCTGTGTTTAAAGAGATGCTGTGGGGCGGCAATACCTTGCGCACCCGTTACGGCAAGGATATCCCCTCTGACAAAACCGGCGAATCCTGGGAAGTGGCCAGTCATCCCAACGGCCAGAGCGTTGTGGCCAACGGCGAATTGGAGGGCCTGACACTGGGCGAGGCCATGGAGAAAATGGGCGCTGATCTGTTGGGCGACAAGGTGGCTGCGACCTGCAATGGCCGGTTCCCGTTGCTGGTCAAGATCATCGATGCAAACGACAATCTGTCGGTCCAGGTGCATCCCAACGACGAGCAGGCTGCCGTATTGGAAAAGAACGATCCCGGTAAAACCGAGATGTGGTATGTGCTGGACGCCAAACCGGGGGCACGTCTCATCTACGGATTCAACCAGGATCTCACCAAAGAACAGTTTGAAAAAGCCATCAAGGACGGCAAACTGGAAGATGTGATGAACTATGTGGACGTCAAGGAAGGAGATACCTTCCTCATGCGTTCCGGTACCCTCCACGCCATCGGCGCCGGCATCCTGGTGGCCGAGATTCAACAGAATTCCGATACTACCTACCGCGTCTACGACTATAACCGTCGGGATGCCCAGGGGAACCTCCGTCAATTGCATGTGGAAAAAGCCCTCCAAGTCACCAAATTGGAGTCCTCGGTAGGCCATGAACGCATCGATATCAACGACGGCGTCAAGTGCGAATATTTTACCACCACCCTCATGAAGGTGGACGGTTCCTTTACTCAGGAAGTGGATCCCAACCGCTTTGAGATGCTCATTTGCACCGAGGGCGAAGGCGAAGTAAACGGTGTTTCTTTCCGCCCGGGCGATAGTTTTGTTATCCCTGCAAAAATTGGCAGTTATACCATCACTGGCAATTGTAGCCTGCTGCGCAGCTTCGTCACTTGCTAAAACAACAGAGGAGAGGGTCGAGATGAAAAATATCGGTATCGATTTAGGCGGAACTAATATCGCCATCGGCATTGTAAACGAGGATTATTCTATTTTGAAAAAGGGCTCGGTGCCCACCGATTCCCACCGTCCGTGGCAGGATATCGTCAAGGATATGGCATCCCTCATCGAGAAGCTGATGAAGGAAACTGGTACCACTATGGATGAGATTAAGGAAATCGGCATCGGCAGCCCTGGTACGCCTGACATCGAGAAGGGCGTCGTTCTTTATTCCAACAATCTGGGTTGGGATATGGTTCCCCTGCGCGAGGAACTCAATAAATACATTGACAAACCGGTCTATCTGGACAACGATGCAAACTGTGCAGCTCTGGGCGAGTTTTTGGCCGGAGCAGCCAGCGGGCTGGACAGCGCCGTTATTCTGACTTTTGGTACTGGCATCGGCGGCGGTGTTATCCTCAACGACCGCATCTGGAGCGGTTTTAACTATGCAGGCGGGGAGTTAGGCCATGTTGTCATTAAGACGGGGGGCCAACCCTGTACATGCGGCCGCAACGGCTGCTGGGAAGCTTATGCTTCTATGACTGGAGTTATCCGCCAGGGCAATGAAGCGGCCGACGCCCATCCGGAGTCGGAACTTGCAAAACTGCGCGCCTCGGGCACTAAACTCAACGGTCGCAACATCTTTGAGGTGGCCAAAGCTGGGGACGACGTGGCCCAGCAGGTAGTGGATCAGTTTATTTTCTATATTGCGGAAGGTGTTGTCAACGTCATCAATATCTTCCAACCTGAGGCTGTGGTCATCGGGGGAGCCATCGCCAATGAAGGCGACTATGTTCTGGAACCTCTGCGCAAATATGCAAAGCGGGATGTATTCTGCAAACAGGTGAAATTGCCTCAAATCATCCGGGCAAAATTGGGCAATGACGCTGGCATCATTGGAGCAGCTTTCGTAGGCGATTATCAGAGCAAAAAGACCATGTAAATTATAATTTGCGTTGTGTAACGCGGGCAGGATTCTGCCCGCGTTTGTTTCTACCGTCTATCTTTTTGCGAAAAGGAAGGATGAACCATGTGGTTCTCGAAAAAACAGAATTTAGTGGATAGCCGTCCTACCGTGGCCTCATGGCCTCAGGTCATCGACAATATCAAAGAATTGCCCTACGCTTATCGGGAAGAAGTGGAAAAGTGGCTTCAAAAGGGAATGCCTCTCCAAAATGTCACGTATGTCCCCAGCCTCCATCGCTTGTGGAAACGGCAGGGAGAATATGCCGTAGCCTGGTTTGGGGATCAGGTCATGCTGCTGCGGGAGACATCCTCTACCCATGCCGACAAGGCGGTGATTTCCTGCAGAGAAGTCGTCGGGGTGGAATACTACCAAAAGCTGCTCAACTGCTGTGCCACGGTGATCTATCGGCAGGATGGGCAGATCAAACGGGAGACTTTCCAGTTCAATAAGCCCAAGGAACCGGCGTTTATGCCGCTTCTCAACATCTTTTTGGGGAATGCGCCGGATTATAAGATCAATGTTTTCCTGGAGGAGAATCCAGTGTGTTTGGACCTAATAGACCAAAGTTACCGCATGTATAATTTCAGCAAGATGGCCCTCCGTTTGGATGAGAATGTGGACACATACCATTGGGAATCGGAACGGTTTCTTTATCCCCAGAAGGTGGTGAAGGAAGAGAAAATTCGAGAGTACCTCATTCAACTTCAGGGGAGAGGCATGACCCTCATTGACGCTTATGATTATGGAGTAGGCGTTGTATACCTGCCTTGGAGCAGCGTAGAGGATCTAGGTTCCGGCCCAAAAGGATTCTGGGTCAAGGCAGGGGACAAGACTTATCAAATCCCTATCAGCGATGGGAATCAGGACGCCATTTATCATTTTGTTCAAGAAGCAAAACAGATATGGAACCAAAAAAAGCATTAATATACAAAAGCCTTATATTACTATTTCCCTAATAGGAGTTTTTGCTTTTTGACAAAAACTCCTTATTTTTTTGTCTTCTAGACCAAAAAATCTATATTGTATAAATTCCACAGGAATTTTTTCATATAAAAATTAGCTAAAGAATACATACCAAATTTTACATGATATAAAACTATTTGTCTAATAAAATACTTTTATATTGAAAAATTTAATATAATATATAATAGAAAAATAAATTAATAATGTGTGAGAAGAAAGGGGGAAAAGTTACAATTTTTTCTGTATCATTTTTATTGATTTATTAAGAAAGGATGATTGGAAAACATGAAGAGAATGAAAAGGCTGTTAGCGGGAGCATTGGCTGTTCTCATGACGGTGACCATGGTACCCTTTGCAGCCTTGGCGACACCGGCTACCGACAGCCCCCAGGATGCCAACATCAACTACATGAGGCTGGAAAATCACACCGGCCCCAGCGGTGTGCCTTTGGGAGGCACCGGTGTCGGTTACTATGAGATTTCTCCGGAAGGAAAGTTCACCCGCAACTGTATTAACAACATCCACAAATCCTTTGTAGATTCCTCGGACGGTATGTTCTTAGCCGCCTGGCAAAACGGCCGGGCAGCCCGTCTCCAGCGGGATAACGATACCAAGTACGGCATGCAGGGATACTCCGATTCTTACTACACTGGTTTGTTCCCCCGCTTGGAGTTGGGTTTTGAAAACGCAAAAGAGAGCGGAATCGCCAATGCCTCCTTTAACGCCTATTCCGGCGTAGTGGCCCAGAACGTTCGGGACTCCTCTTTGCCGGTGGCATGGTATGAGGTGGAACTGACCAACGATTCCGACCAGCCGCAGGAAATGAGCGCCTTGTTTGCTTGGGCCGACCTGATCGGCCGCGGCATCAAGGATACCAACAATTACAATAACGCAAACTTTAACCCAGACGGCGAATCGGGCGATTGGTACAACATGACCTCCCCCGATACCACCGCCGAGGACATTACCATTGGATCCTGGAAGGGTGTCAAGCAGTCTGCGGATAAAACCATCATCCCCAACAAAATGACCTTCCAAAACTACAACACCGACTTTGTCATTTTGGCCGAAGACACCGACGATACCGAAGTTTCCACCCTGAAGAGCTACCAGTTAGGGGATCAGAACGCCCTCCATGAGTTTGTTCAAAACGGTGAATTCCAATCGTCGGGCGAAGGAAAAGTGGCCTTGAGCAGCAGCACCCAGCAGGCCGGCCAGCCCACCAATGGCAGCGCCGTGGCGGTGAGCGCCACGGTTGACGCAGGGGAAACCAAGACCGTCCGTTTCCTGGTGGCATGGTATATGCCGGAATACACCCAAGAGGATATGGATCAGATCGCCAGCAAGGCTCCCAATTCCGATTATAACAAATACTACCACAACTTCTTCTCCAGTATAGAGGAATTGGCCTCCTACGCCACTGAAAATGGAGAGCGCATCTACGACGGCATTCTGGAGTGGCAGCAGCCTATTTTGGACAGCGACATGCCCGATTGGCTCAAGTTTAAGGAGATCAACAGCAGCTGCGCCCTGTTCACCAACGGCGTGCTCAACAAGCGGATGAACTTTACCACCTTGGAAGGTGAAATGGGTGGCCTGGGCGGTACCATGGATCAGAAGATGGCGTCCCATCCGTTTTATGAAAAGCTGTTCCCTGAGCTCAACGTCAATGAGAACCGCCAGTTCTCCAACGTCCTAGGGGAAAACGGGGAGATCCAGCATTACGACATCCACTATTATGTGGGTATGTCCGATTCCGACCCCGACAACAAATATAACCCCACCCCCAACGGCAGCATGATCGACAACACCGGCGCTTGGATGTTGCAATTGCTCAACTACTACCGCCAAACCGGCGACGACACCGACCTCGTCCAGTACTATGACGTCATGAAGGACTCTATGGCCTTCATCCAGAGCAAATGCGAACCCGGCACCAACTACCCCAATTACTATACAACATACGACGATTATACCCATCCGGATATCCTGATCTTCTCGGGCATTGTCTATCTCAATATGTTGGATATGGCCCAGGAGATTGCCTTGATCAACGGCCAGGAAGAGGACGCCGCCCAATACGCGCGTCTTTACGATCTAACGGCGGCCGACGTGGAGAAGCTCTATATCCAAGACGACAGTGGACTTGGCTTCTATTCCTTCGGCAGCGATCCGGAGTACATCGCCTCTGACGGCCAAGAGGGTACCGTCATGGAGAACATCATGTTCTCCGGCGCCATGGCCGGCCAGTTCATCAGCCGCTATTCCGGATTTGGCGATGTGATCCCCTTTGAGAATTTTGTCTCCCACATGAAGAAGTTCATCACCACCTCCATCCAGCAGACCGGCGATTACTTTGCCCCCAAGGTTTACGACATGGAGGCACAGAGATCGCTGGACAATGCCGGGTCCCGCTGTTGGCCCTTCTATCTGGACAGCTACGGCGGCATGGCGGCCATCCAAGCTGGCTATGTGGAGGACGGTTTTGAGGTGCTGGAACACACCCAGCTGGTCAATCTCCGCCAGGGTTACACCTGGACACAGAACCTGTGGAACCCGGCCTATTCCACCTACATGACCGCCCCGGTGGTATGGTTCATCAACGATGTGCTGGCAGGTTCGTCTATCGATGCTCCCAACCATACCTTGACCCTTGGTCCCAGCACCATTCCCGGCACGGATCAACTGGTGACGCCCCTTTACTATCCCAAGTATTGGGCAGAACTGGTTTACGATGAGAGCACTGGGGAAGCCACCTACACCATCACCAAGACCTTTTACGAAGAAGGAGAAGATCCCATCACCTTCGACACCCTCAACATCACCCCCAACGGCACGGCTTCTTCGGAAACCACCGTCCACGACATCGACTTCACTGTGGAAGAGGGCAATGTGCTGGATCTGTCCGGCTTTATGGATGATTTTGCCTGCAATGTAACGCTGGATAAAAATCTCACCCCTATGCCCAAATATGATCCCAATTACGTCCATTATTCCAAGACGGCCGACGGTACCGGCTTGGAGGCCAATTATTACACGGGAACCGAGGCAAACAACGCCAACCTGGTCAAAACCGAGGGAACCTGTGAGATCGATTATAAGTGGGAACCTGGAGAAAACCCCACCGGGGAAAGCGGAGAAAACTCCTATACCGCCACCTATTCGGGAAGCATTTTACCCAGTTACGATCAGACCTATGAACTGCGGTTTGTGGTCAAGGGCGACATGGAACTGATCTTTGACGGCAAAAAGGTGGAAGAGAGCGAATTTGTACATTCCACCAACAACGGCACTATCGAGGTCCCCGAGGGCTGCACCCTCAACGTCTATCAGGTCAACCTGTCAGCCAATCAGCTGTATCCCATTGAACTTACCTATACCAATAACGATGCGAGCCAGGGAGGCCTGGTGCAATTCATGTGGTGGAGCACCTCTCAGACGCCTGAGTTTGTGCCGCAAAACCGTATGTTTGAGCCGCTGGATGCTTATGAATCCATCCGCGCGGTGGACTATGCGGGACGTTCGGGCAACGTCCATCAGACCGGCGACTGTATGGATTATATTGAAAACAACAACTCCATCCTGTATAAATCCATTGACTTTGGAGAAACTGGCTTCCAAGACGGTACCATCACCTGTATGATCGGCGGACCTAACAACGACGTCTGTCAGGGCGGCACCGTAGAGGTCCGCAAAGATTCAGAAAATGGCCAATTGCTTGGCACTGTTCAAGTAGGAACCTCCAGCGATTGGGACGATTATCAGCCCTACACCGGCGCCATTTCCCTTTCCGAACCGCTGGCAGGCAAACAGAATATCTGTTTGGTATTCCGTTCCAGCTCCACCTTCCTGGGCAACCTGATTTCCTTCCAGTTTGAGAAATCGGCCTTTAATACCTTTATGGCCACCGAGTACAACGAGAAATCCGGCCGCATCGTGGAGAGCGGCGACGGCAGCTGTATGGAGTACGTGGAAGATGGGAACTGGCTCAAGTTCTCGGAGCTGGACTTTGGCGAGAACTTCCAGGAAGGCACTGTCCTGGTGGAAGCCGCTGTGGAAGAAAGCGGCAATTGCAACGGCGGTACCGTAGAAGTCCGCCGCGGAAGTCCCGACGGCGATTTGATGGGTACTGTGACCATTGCCCCCACGGGGACTTGGAGCGACTACGTCCAGTTTGAAGGGAAAATCGGCTTACAGCAGCCCATCTCCGGCGACCAAGATATTTATCTGGTCTTCCATTCCAACCTGGTCTTTTTGGGCAACGTCCGGTCGTTTGCGTTTGCCAATACCACCGGCGCCCGCTCGGCCTATGAAACCATTTCAGCCACGGAATATTCCATCAAATCCGGCCGTATTACAGAACATGCCGACGGCAGCTGCATGGAGTATGTCGAAAATGGCAACTGGCTGGGCTTTAACCGCTTGGACTTTGGCGAGGAAGGCCTGCAAAACGGCAAAGTGTACGCCGACGTATCGGTTTTGGAAAGTTATAACTGCAACGGCGGAACCATTGAAGTTTACAAAGACAGCCCCACTGGTCAACCCATTGGAACCATTGCCGTCACTCCCACCGCCGGCTGGGACGATTATCAAAGGTTTGAAGCCGATCTCCAGTTGGAGGAACCGTTGACCGGCCTACAGAACATCTACTTTGTGTGCAAAGCCAACTTGATTTTCTTGGGCAACATCCAGTCGATTGGATTTGAGAAAGAGCAACCGGTTGTGGAGAGCGGCGTCCTGAGCGTCAGCTTGGATCGGGATCCGGCCCAGTACGATGTCAATGAAGAGATCACCATGACCATCTGCACCACCAGCGATGTGGTGGGCTTATCCCTTCGCAATGAGTACGGAAGGAACATCGGCCTATTAAAGGTCAAGTCGGTGTATGATCCCGATGGGTTTAAGACCTGGACTGTGGTCACAAGTCTCGGAACAGCCGGCCAGGGCCGTACGCTTGATATCTGGTACAAGACGAAAACCCATGATTTCCAGGATTCTGGCGTCCAAACAGTGCTGGATGTAGTGGCTCGGCCGGAGGAAACCCGCATCGTCTCCGTGTATGGCAACTACATGGCAAAGGTCAATGAACCCATTCGGTTTACCGTAGAGACCACTCCCAATATCACCCAGCTGGGAATCTTTAACGAACGAGGCTTGAGTATTACCAAAACGGTGACCGATGTCAAAGTGGAAGATGGAGTCAAGATCTGGTCCCTTGAGATCACGTTGGGAACGGCTGGACAGCGTGTGCTGTCTGTACAGGCCCGCAATCCCGGAACCGGACAGTGGCAGGATGACTGTATGACCTTGCCGTTAAACGTGACTCAATAAAAGTTACTTCCCGAGAGGGAAAATCTCTCGAAAAAGAGC
>OFML01001990.1_pt1 | contig 10186 bp, 5 predicted proteins | sample 1541831 | NCBI WGS metagenome assembly OFML01 (sample SAMN04209237, study PRJEB22552) | human gut metagenome | biome: gut; material: feces | host: Homo sapiens | place: USA: Oklahoma | reverse complement strand
GGAGGAAACAGGATGTCCTTTTCAGCCGAGGTCAAAGAGGAGCTATGTGCCTTGGGCTTGGGATCGGATGCGACGCTCAAAGCCCAGGCGTACGGCATGCTGCTGTTTGGACGAGCCTTTTCAGCCGACCGCATCTGTCTTTACACCGAGAATGAGAAGGTAGCCCATCTGTACGCCCAGGCCATCGATCGGTTAATCGGCATACAGGTGCCGGTGGAACGGTCATCGGACAAAAAGGAAGGCAGCCGTTTTTTTGTGGTGTCGGTACCGGAAGAGAGGCAGCGGGAACGTGTGTTGGACTGTTTTGGACACACAGTGAAGGACATCCAGCTTCGCATCAACCGGGCCAATACCGAGGATGACGACGGAGCAACTGCTTTTTTGCGCGGCGTCTTTTTGGCCTGTGGGACGTTGGCCGATCCGCAAAAGGAGTATCATTTGGAGCTGGCGGTGCCTTTCCGCAATTTGGCGGCTGATTTGGCCACCGTACTGGGAGAATACGGTTTGATGGCCAAGACCATTGTGCGCAAGGGCGGGCATGTGCTTTACTTTAAGGAGAGCGAACAGATTGAGGATTTTCTCACCCTCATCCATGCCACCAATGCGTCGCTGTCCATTATGAATGTGAAGATATACAAGGACATCCGCAACCGTACAAACCGCGTCACCAACTGCGATACCGCCAACATCAGTAAGACGGTGACGGCCGCCGCCAATCAGGTCAAGGATATCCTGTATATTGAGAAGCGGCGGGGTCTTTCCTCTCTGCCGGAGGATTTGCAGGAGCTGGCGAGGCTTCGGCTTCAAAATCAAGAATTATCGCTTCGGGAATTAGGGGGATTATTGTCCACACCCTTGTCCCGTTCGGGCGTCAATCATCGGTTAGGGCGCATCCACGAGTTGGCCGAGGAGCTGCGCCACACCCTCAACGAGCCAGAATAAAGGGAGGGGATCGGATGGGATTTTGCCATCTGCATGTACATAGTGAATACAGCCTTTTGGACGGTGCATGCCGCATCGAGGGGCTAGTGGAGAGAGCCGCTGCGCTGGGGCAGAAGGCTGTGGCCATCACCGACCACGGCGTGATGTACGGCGCAGTGGATTTTTATAAAGCGGCTAAAAAGCACGGTATCCAGCCCATCATCGGATGCGAGGTATACGTAGCGGCCCGCAAGAGGACCGACCGGGTCCACGGTCTGGATCGGGAAAACAATCACCTGATCCTGCTTTGTAAAAACGAGACCGGCTATAAAAACTTGCTTCAACTGGTGTCCAGGGCCTTTACCGAGGGCTTCTACGGCAAGCCGAGGGTGGATCATGAGCTGCTGGAGCAATACCATGAGGGACTGATTTGTATGTCTGCCTGCCTGGCGGGAGAGATCCCTCGGGCTTTGGTGCGTGGGGACTACGATGCAGCCAAGCAGACGGCACTTTGGTACAACCAGGTGTTTGGCGAGGGCAATTACTACATTGAATTACAGAACCACGGCATCCAGGAGCAGCAGGATATTTTACCCGATCTCATCCGCCTTTCCCGGGAGACGGGGATTCCCATGGCCGCCACCAATGACGCCCATTATCTCACCCGGGAGGACAGCCGTCTCCAGCACGTGCTATTGTGCATCCAGCTCAATAAGACGGTGGATGAAGACATCGGGATGGAATTCCCCACCGATGAATTTTACATCAAGAGCGAGGAGGAAATGGCGGCCCTGTTTTCCGATGTGCCGGAAGCCATTGAGAACACCGTCAAAATAGCACAACAGTGCAGCTTCGACTTTGAATTCGGCAATACAAAACTGCCTTACTTCCAGGTGCCGGACGGCAAGGATGCCTACACCTATTTCCGTGAGATGTGTTACCAGGGGCTTACCCGTCACTATGGGGACAATCCGGAGGAATCCCTTGTCCAGCGGCTGGATTACGAGTTGGAGACCATCCGATCGATGGGATATGTGGACTACTTCCTCATTGTGTATGACTTTGTGCGTTACGCCAAAGAAAACGGCATTCCAGTGGGCCCGGGACGCGGATCGGGCGCCGGATCATTGGCGGCATATTGTATCGGCATCACCGGCATCGATCCCATGCGGTATAATCTGCTGTTTGAGCGATTCTTAAATCCTGAGCGGGTCAGCATGCCGGACTTCGATATCGACTTCTGTTATGAACGCCGCCAAAAGGTCATCGACTATGTGGTGGAGAAGTACGGCGACGATCATGTGGCCCAGATCATTACCTTTGGAACCATGGCTGCCCGCAACGCCATCCGGGATGTGGGACGTGCCTTAGGGGTAGCCTATGCTACGGTGGATTCGGTGGCAAAGCTGGTGCCCTTCGAGCTGAAGATGACCATCGACCGGGCGCTGAAGGTCTCCCCGGAACTCAAAGCCCGGTATGACGCGGAACCGGAGATTAAGAATCTCATCGACACCGCCCGGAAGCTGGAGGGCATGCCCCGGCATGCCTCTACCCATGCGGCCGGTGTGGTCATCACCAGGGACCCGGTGGCCAGTTATGTGCCGCTTGCTAAAAACGATGAATCGGTGGTCACTCAGTACACCATGACCACTCTGGAAGAACTGGGCCTGCTCAAGATGGATTTCCTGGGTCTTCGCACGCTGACGGTGCTGTATGACGCGTCGGAAATGGTCAAACGGCATACCCCGGACTTTGATTTGGAGAAAATCTCCTTGGAGGATGAAGAGGTCTTTCGTATGTTGGCCGCCGGTCAGACCGAAGGGGTATTCCAATTTGAATCGGGAGGCATGCGCCAAGTGCTGGTACAGCTGGGTCCGCGTTCGGTGGAAGACCTCATCGCCGTTATCTCCCTTTACCGTCCCGGCCCCATGGACTCCATCCCGCGGTACATCGAAAACCGCCATCATCCGGAGAACATCACCTATCGGCACGAGCTGCTGCGTCCCATTATGGATGTGACCTACGGCTGTCTGATTTATCAGGAACAGGTCATGCAGGTGTTCCGCAGCTTGGCGGGATACTCTTACGGCCGAGCCGACATCGTTCGCCGTGCCATGTCCAAGAAAAAGCACGATGTCATGGAGAAGGAACGCAAAAATTTCATCTACGGTTTGGAGAGAGAAGACGGCACATTGGAGTGTGAGGGATGTATCCGCCGCGGCGTGGATGAACAGACGGCCAACGCCATTTTTGATGAGATGTCGTCCTTTGCGTCGTATGCCTTTAACAAATCCCACGCCGCCGCCTATGCCACCGTATCTTACCAGACGGCCTACATGAAGTGCCACCATCCCCGGGAATTTATGGCGGCGCTGCTTACCAGCGTCTTGGACTCGGCTACCAAGGTGTCGGGCTACATTGTGGAGTGCCCAAAGCTTGGCATCAAGGTAGAACCGCCGTCGGTTAACCTGAGCTTTGAAGGGTTCACCGTCACCGGCAAGGAGATCCGATTTGGACTCCTGGCGGTGCGCAATTTGGGACGGGGATTCATCCGCAATTTGCTGGCCGAACGGGATGCTGGAGGACCCTTTACCTCCTTCTACGACTTCTGCAAGCGCATGCAAGGGAAGGACCTCAACCGCCGGACCATTGAAAGCCTGATCAAATGCGGCGCACTGGACGGCCTTGGAGCCAATCGCCGGCAGATGCTCTCGTCGGTGGACAAGATGCTGGACAGCTTGGAGGCATCCCGCCGCCGCAATGTAGACGGACAGATGGGTCTTTTTGATTTGTCGGAGGAAATCAGTGACGATGGGCCAGAACTGCCTGTTATGGAGGAAATGTCCATCGCCGATTTGCTCACATTGGAAAAGGAGACCACAGGGCTTTATCTTTCCGGACATCCCATGGCGGAATACGCCCAGACGGCGGAAAAATTAGGTGCCGCCCGTATCGGTGATATTGTGGAGCAGGCAGGGGAATCGGGTAGCTTATATCAAGATGGAAGCGAAGTAAAGCTGTTGGCGTTGCTGGATTCGGTCCGTCTCAAGACGACCCGCAACAATTCTACTATGGCTTTTGTCAATCTGGAGGATATGTACGGCGCCATTGAAATGCTGGTCTTTCCCCGGACGCTTATGGAGTTCGGCCAGCAGTTGCAGGACGGCCAGGTGATGGTCATCCACGGCAAGATCAGCGCCCGGGAGGACGAAGATCCCAAAATTATTTGTGAACGGGTAGTGCCCTTGTCCGAGGCGGAGATGGAAGGACAGAGTGAAGATAATACGATTCCACGTCCAGCTGTCAAACAGGCCCGGACAGGCTTGTATCTGCGTCTCCCCACCAAGGACGGTGATCATTTTAGACGGGTGATGGATATTGCATCCCTGTTTGATGGAGGCGTTCCGTTGTATCTTCATTTTGCAGATACGGGAAAAACCGTGTTGGCGCCCCGGACGTCCTGGGTGGACGTCAACGAGCCGATGTTGCAGGAAGTATACCATATTCTGGGAAAAAACAATGTGGTATTAAAATAGAATAAAAGAAAGAAATGGGTCGAAGGCGAGGATACAAGTTGTGTCCATGTAAATGCAACAAAAATCCATATATGTATCCGTTGTATAACGCGACGATTTGTTGTATAATGAAGAAAGCTATTGTAGGAAAATGATCCTGGAAGGGAGTAACGATTATGGAGGAAAAAACAATTGCAGTGCTTACCAGCGGAGGAGACGCCCCTGGTATGAACGCCGCTATCCGCGCCGTTGTGCGTGCCGGTATCTTTAAGGGATTCCGCGTGTTGGGTGTCCGGAGAGGTTACAATGGCCTCATCAAGGGCGACCTGGTGGAGATGAATTTGCGCAGTGTATCTGGCATCATTCATCGCGGCGGCACCGTTTTGTATACGGCTCGTTCCCCTGAGTTTAATACAGAGGCCGGCATGCAGAAGGCTATTCAGGTCTGTCGCGCCCACAATATCCTGGGCGTCGTAGTCATCGGCGGTGACGGTTCGTTCCGTGGCGCCCGCGACCTTTCTGAACGCGGTTACAACTGTGTCGGCATCCCCGGCACGATCGATAACGACATCGCTTGCAGTGATTACACCATCGGCTTTGACACTGCTATGAATACTGCTATGGAAGCTGTGGACCGTCTGCGCGATACATCCCAATCCCACGATCGTTGCAGCGTGGTAGAAGTCATGGGCCGCCGTGCCGGCTGGTTGGCTCTGCGCTGTGGCATTGCCGTAGGAGCGACTTCCATCTTAGTGCCGGAAGCCCCGTTTGATTTGCAGAAGGATGTCATCGACCGCATGGTGGAAAACCAGAGAGCTGGTAAACAGCATTTTGTGGTCGTGGTGGCCGAAGGCGTTGGCAATGTTTCTGAAATCGCCAAGGAGATCCAGACCCGTACTGGCATTGAATCCCGCGCTACGGTTCTAGGTCACATTCAGCGTGGCGGCAGTCCCACAGTTACCGACCGTGTGGTGGCCAGCCAGATGGGTTATCATGCAGTAGAGCTTTTGTCCAAGGGGATCGGCAACCGCGTGGTGGCCATGAAGGCGGACAAAGTGGTGGATTACAACATCTCTGAAGCGTTGCAGATGAAGAAACCCTTTGATTTTAATCTTTATCAGATTGCTCACGATATCAGCATCTAAAGAGAAAAAAGCTGCGTGAATCAGTTTTTAAAAGGTGTATGGTTTTTGACCATACACCTTTTTTATTTTGGCCAACAAAGTAAAAAGATAAGGTTTAGCATGATTGGAAAAAGGGGGATAACGGAATAAATACTGTGGAAAATGATAAAAATAAGGTGTTCATATTTTAGTCATTGACAACGGCTAATTATTGCATATACTAATCATTAGGTTAACTAATTATTTGGCGACGAATTGATTTTTTGGAGAGTAGGGCGAATGAATCAATGTTAGAGGAAACACAAGCCAAAAAGTTGATGGAATCCATGAGGAGGCTCAAGAAGGCAGCTGGGAAAATCCATTTGGATGGGGATGTTCCGCAAGGGGAATTTTTCATGCTGCATACCATCCGCAGCGAGATGAGAAAACAGTGTGAAAATGGAGCGGTCCCGGTGGAGGGCATCACTATTTCCCAGTTAAGCCGTCAGCTCCACATCGCTATGCCGACGGTATCTCAAACCATCAGTATTTTAGAGGAAAAGGGGTTGGTACAGCGCCTAACCTACCGGCATGACCGCCGCAAAGTGTATGTGGCATTGACCGAATATGGCAGAATGATGTTGGAACGCATGGCCCAACAGATGTCCGGCATGATGGACGAAGTCATGGATCGTCTGGGGGAGGAAAATGTAGAGCAGCTCATTGGGCTTATCGACAAACTGTATGACATTTTAGACGACATTCAGAAACAAACGACAAAAACGGCAAATCATTGACCACTCATTTGAGAAAGGAAGACAGCGGGCCTATGAAGAAATTGGGGAAATATTTAAAGCCCTTTGCCCTGGTACTGGTGGCATGTGTCGTGCTGCTGTTCGCGCAGGCGCTGTGCGATTTGAATCTGCCCAACTATATGTCGGATATCGTCAATGTAGGGATTCAGCAGAGCGGTATCGATCATGCATCGCCTGAGGCCATCAGTCAAAACGGATTGCAGCTTATGACGGCCTTTATGACCGAAGAAGATCAACAAAGCGTGAAAGATCATTATACTCTGGTCTCCACAGGAGGATCCGGGGAGGAGTATGACAACCAGGTAAAAGAGTATCCATTGCTTGCGCAGGAGGATATTTACATCCGGCAGACAAATGATTCGGAAGAACTGGATCAATTGGATGATATTTTTGGCAAAGCCAGTTGGACCATGATCAATACCGTCAAAGATATGGCAGCCCAGACCGGGGATCAAGAGGGGGAAAGCCTTAGTTCGGACAATATGGCCGATATTGATATCACAACCCTGTATCCCATGATCCCGACATTGCAGCAGATCCCGTCCTCTGTGATAGATTCGGCCCGTCAGGAAGCCGAACAAATGCAGCAGTCCATGCGGGATCAGACGGGCGCCGTATTTGTGAAGTTATTCTACCAGGAACTTGGCATGGATGTGGGCGGCATCCAAATGGGCTATATTTTTCGCACAGGCCTTTTGATGCTCCTGATCGCGTTGGGCGGCATTGCGGCGACGATTCTAGTGACCTTTTTTGCATCACGGGTATCGGCCGGCGTGGCCAAGAGTATGCGGCGGGATTTGTTCCATAAAGTGGAGAGCTTTTCAAACAGCGAATTTGACCAGTACTCCACCGCCTCCCTCATCACCCGGACCACCAATGATATCACACAGATCCAGATGGTGCTCGTCATCGGCATCCGTATTCTGTGCTATGCCCCGATCATCGGCATCGGCGGCACTGTCATGGCCCTCAACAAGAGCTCCTCTATGGCATGGGTCATTGCGCTAGCGTGTGTACTTCTCATCGGAGTCATGCTGGTGCTTTATAAGGTGGCCATGCCCAAGTTTAAGAGCATCCAGAAGCTCATTGATAAACTGAACCTGGTATCCCGTGAAAACTTGAACGGCCTGATGGTCATCCGGGCCTTTGGTACCCAGGAGTTTGAGAAAAAGCGGTTTGATACCGCCAACCAGAACCTGACCAAGACAAACTTATTCGTCAACCGGTCCATGGCGCTGATGATGCCGGTGATGATGTTTATCATGAACGGGTTATCCCTTCTTATCGTATGGGTCGGTGCCCAACAGATTGCTCAGTCCACCATGCAGGTGGGTGACATGATGGCCTTTATCCAATACGCTATGCAGATCATCATGGCATTTCTGATGATTTCCATGATGTTCATCATGATCCCCAGAGCGGCCGTATCCCTCAATCGTGTGGCTGAAGTGCTGGATACCAAACCGGTCATTGTAGATCCGGAGCAGCCAAAAGACTTTGATCAAAACAAACGTGGCGTGGTAGAATTTAAGCACGTCAATTTCCGCTACAGCGGCGCGGAGGAGGATGTCCTTCACGACATCACCTTCACCGCCAAACCCGGCCAGACCACCGCGTTTATCGGATCCACGGGATCGGGCAAATCCACCCTCATCAATCTTATCCCCCGGTTCTATGACGTAACAGGGGGAGAGATCCTGGTGAACGGCGTGAATGTCAAGGATGTCCCCCAAAAGCAGCTGCGGGATCAGATCGGGTATGTGCCTCAAAAAGGAGTATTGCTCAGCGGTACCATCGCCTCCAACCTGAGGTACGGGGACGAAGAAGCCAGCGATGAGCAGATCCAGAAGGCGGCCGAGGTGGCCCAGGCCATGGACTTCATCAGTCAGAAGGAAGATGGATTCCAAAACGAGATTTCCGAAGGCGGTTCCAACGTATCAGGCGGCCAGAAGCAGAGGTTGTCCATCGCCCGGGCGCTGGTTAAGAACGCCCCCATTTATATCTTTGACGACAGCTTTTCGGCTCTGGACTTTAAGACCGATGCCGCTTTGCGGAAAGCGCTGAAGGAGTACACGTCGGACAGCACCATGCTGATCGTGGCCCAGCGGGTCAGTACCATCATGCAGGCCGACCAGATTATCGTGCTGGATGAAGGCCGTATCGCGGGCATAGGGACCCATCAAGAACTGCTGAAAGATTGTCCGGTGTATTATGAAATTGCCAGCTCACAGCTTTCAAAGGAGGAATTGGAATGAGCAAACAGACCTCTCCTAGAAGGCGTGGACCTATGGGACACGGTCCCATGGGAGCTTCCGGCGAAAAGGCCAAAGACTTTAAGGGGACTTCCAAAAAACTGCTGAAGTATTTGGGAAAATACAAAATATCCATCGCCGTAGTTATTTTATTTGCCATTGCCTCCACCATCTTCACCATTGTAGGACCGAAGATCCTGGGAAAAGCCACGACCAAATTATTTGAAGGCGTTATGGAAATGGTAGGGGGTTCCGGATCGGGTATCGACTTTGGCTACATCGGCATGATCCTGGGATCCCTGTTGGGATTGTATCTCGTCAGCGCCCTATTCTCCTACATTCAGGGATTCCTGATGTCAGGTGTATCCATGAAGGTGACCTATAATCTCCGACGGGATATCTCCATCAAGATCCACAAGCTGCCCCTCAAGTACTTCGACCAGCGCAGCTATGGTGAAGTGCTGTCCCACATCACCAACGACGTGGATTCCGTCAGCCAGACCCTCAACCAGAGTTTAACCCAGATCATCACATCGGCCACCACTCTCGTCGGGATCCTGGTGATGATGTTTTCCATCAGCTGGCAGATGACGCTGGTAGCGCTCTGCATTATCCCACTCTCGCTGTTTTTTGTACTGTTTATTGTCAAGCGGTCCCAAAAGTACTTTAAGTCGCAGCAGGATTACCTGGGCCACGTCAACGGCCACGTGGAAGAAATGTACGGCGCCCATACCTTGGTCAAAGCCTTCAACGGCGAAGAACAGTCGGGCAAGACCTTTGACCAGTACAATGAAAAGCTCTACAATTCCGCTTGGAAATCCCAATTTTTGTCCGGCCTCATGCAGCCGGTGATGAACTTCATCGGGAACCTGGGTTACGTGGCCGTGTGTATCCTGGGCGGATACCTTGCCATCCATGGACGTATTTCGGTGGGTGACATCCAGGCGTTTATCCAGTATGTCCGCCAGTTTACCCAGCCTATCACCCAGGTGGCCAACATCTCCAATATTCTCCAGCAGACCATGGCCTCGGCCGAACGCGTCTTTGAATTCCTGGACGAGAAAGAAGCCGAACCCGACACCGATCATCCGGCATCCACCGATAACATCCAGGGCAGTGTGGAGTTTAAACACGTAAAATTCGGATACCATTCCGACCGCATCATCATCAAGGATTTCTCCGCCCGCATCAAGCCGGGACAAAAGGTGGCCATCGTCGGCCCCACAGGCGCTGGAAAGACCACCATGGTCAAACTGCTCATGCGGTTTTACGATGTAAACAGCGGTGAAATTTTAGTGGACGGCATCAACATCAAAGACTTTACCCGCAACGATCTGCGGTCCCTCTTCGGCATGGTGCTTCAGGATACCTGGCTTTACAACGACACCATCAAAGAGAACATCCGTTACGGACGTCTCGACGCCACCGATGAAGAGATTTATGCCGCCGCCAAAGCCGCCCAAGTGCATCATTTTGTGCGCACTCTGCCCGGGCATTATAATATGGTGCTCAATGAGGAGGCCAGCAACGTCTCCCAGGGCGAAAAACAGCTTTTGACCATCGCCCGCGCCATTCTAGCC
>OFML01001983.1_pt1 | contig 10224 bp, 7 predicted proteins | sample 1541831 | NCBI WGS metagenome assembly OFML01 (sample SAMN04209237, study PRJEB22552) | human gut metagenome | biome: gut; material: feces | host: Homo sapiens | place: USA: Oklahoma | reverse complement strand
AAATGCTCATGATTATAAACTCACCCAAGATTACGACCCACGCCGCCATCTGCACCGCCAAAAGCACGCGTTGACTGCGCCGCCGGAAAGCATACTTCACATCCGCTATGGTTTGTCTGGCATCGCTCGCGATCCAATGCAGACATTTCCGAATCGTCTGCTTCATCTTGCGCTTCCCAAACTCGGGAAGGCAGAACAATAATTCCGGGCTTCCGGCCCGTATCTCGGACCGGAAGCTTTTTTTGCGTAAAAATATGATTTTTTCACACAGGGGGTACTTGACAACTATCCCCCTGTATGTGTTACTTTATAAGTTCAGAACAAGTTAGGAGGTCAGAAATGACGAAATACAAGAAAGTCACACCTGAAATTGCCGCGCAGCTTCAGGCCATCGTGGGCGCGAAGCGCTTTTTCGCAGGCGATGCGGTGAAAGACGACTTCAGCCACGACGAAATGCCCATCTACGGCAAGTATTATCCCGAGGTGGTCTGTGAGGCCGAGAGCACTGAGGAAGTGTCCGCGATTTTGCGTGTGTGCTACGAAAATGACATCCCCGTCACGCCGCGCGGTGCGGGCACGGGCCTCGTCGGCGGGTGCGTGCCGCTGTGCGGCGGCGTGGTGCTGTGCACGACGCGCATGAACAAGATCCTCTCCTACGATATGAACAACCTCGTCGTGCACATCCAGCCCGGCGTGCTGCTGTGCGATCTTGCGGCCGACGCGCTCACGCGCGGCCTGATGTACCCGCCCGATCCGGGCGAGAAGACCGCGACAGTGGGCGGCAACGTGTCCACGAACGCGGGCGGCATGCGCGCCGTGAAGTACGGCGTGACGCGCGACTATGTGCTGGCCATGACCGTGGTGCTGCCCGACGGCAGAGTCATGGAGCTCGGCAAGACCGTGTGCAAGACCAGCTCCGGCTACAGCCTGCTGCATCTGATGATCGGCTCTGAGGGCACGCTCGGCGTCATCACGGAGCTGACGCTCAAGCTCATCCCCAAGCCGGAAATGAACGTGAGCCTCATTCTCCCGTTTGCCGATGTGGAGACCGCCATCGCCTCCGTACCGCAGATCAAGCTGGCCAACCTCGACCCGCAGTCGATCGAGTTCATGGAGCGCGACATCGTCGATTCCTCGGCGGCGTTCACCGGCAACACCATCTTCCCCACGGTCGTGGACGGCAAAGAGGCCGGTGCATACATCCTCGTCACCCTCGTCGGTGACAGCGAGGCCGAACTGACCGCGAAGATGGACCGCCTCGGCGCGCTTGCCGAGCAGCGCGGTGCGTACGACACGCTCGTCGTCTGGACCGACGGCCTGAAAAAGGACGTCTGGGCCGCGCGCAGCGCGTTCCTGACCGTCATCGAGGCGGACACGAAGCTGCTCGACGAGATGGACGTCGTCGTGCCGGTCGACCGCATCGCGGAGTTTCTCGTCTACACCCGCGCCACCGGCAAGGCGGAGGGCATCACCATCCGCAGCTTCGGCCACGCGGGCGACGGCAACCTGCACATCTACTGCTGCGCCAACGACATGGAGCTCGACGAGTTCAAGCGCCGCAGCAAGGCCGTCATGGACAAATGCTATGCCAAGTGCATCGAGTTCGGCGGGCAGGTCTCCGGTGAACACGCCATTGGCCACGCAAAGAAACAGTACCTGGTGGAGTCCGCCGGCGAGACGGCGTTCGGGCTCATGCAGGCGATCAAGCAGGTGTTTGACCCCAAGGGCATCCTCAACCCCGGCAAGGTCTGCACCAACGTCGAGGAGGGCTGAAGCATGCTGAATATTCTTGTTTGCGTCAAGCAGGTGCCCGACATTAACCTCGTGAAGATGGACCCCGTCACGGGCAGCCTGATCCGTGCGGGCGTGCCGGCGATCCTCAATCCGCTGGACGCCAACGCGCTCGAAGCGGCTGTGCGCGTCAAGGAGGCGCACGGCGGCACGGTCACCGTCATCACGATGGGGCCGGACATGGCCAAGGAGGCGCTGCGCGAGTGCCTCGCCGCGGGCGCGGACCGCGCCGTGCTGCTGTCCGACCGCGCGTTTGCCAACGCCGATACCCTCGCCACGAGCTACGTCATCGCGAGCGCGGCAAAGCAGCTCGGCGATTTTGACCTCATCTTCTGCGGCAAGGAGTCGCTCGACGGCGCGACCGGGCAGATGGGCTCGCAGCTGGCCGAGCGCTTCGGTGCCAGCCAGATCTCCTCGACGGCGAAGATCGTCGAGGTGGACACGGCCGCGCACACCATCACGGCCGAGCGCGACCTCGAGCGCGGCACGGAGGTGCTGCGCGCCAAGTATCCCTGCCTGCTCACGGTCGAGAAGGCGAACTTCCGCCCCCGCATCCCGAACCTGAAGCGCTGGAAGGCCTCGCGCACCGCGGATATCGCGGTCTACAGCGCGGCCACCATCCCGGGGCTCGACCCCGCGCAGATCGGCGACCCCGGCTCCCCCACGAAGGTGCCGCGCACCTATCCGCCGGAAGTCGGCGCGAAGGGCAGCATGATCGACGAGGGCAGCACGGAAAAGAACGTGGATCGGCTCTTCGGCCTGATCGCGGATGTGCTTTGAGGAGGTGCAGGCAGTGAATAAAACAGATTATAAAGATATGTGGGTCTTCATCGAGCGCGACGGCGACAGCGTGCTGCCGGTCTCGCTCGAGCTGTGCTCGGAAACGCGCAGGCTCTGCGACGCGAGCGGCGAGAAACTCGTCGCGGTCATCGTCGGCAGCATCTCGGACGGCGAGCTGCAGCGCGTGCTCGACTGCGGCGTGGACAAAATCATCCACGTGACCGGCACGGGCTATGACTACTTTAATAACGATGCGTACACCAACCTCTTCACCGTCCTGTGCCGGAAATACCGGCCCACGGCGGTCATGGTCGGCGGCACGATCAACGGGCGCGATTTTGCACCGCGCTTCGCCGCGCGTCTCGGCACCGGCTGCACCTCGGACGCGACCGAGCTTGTCTGGGATCCCAAGACGACGGACATCGAGTTCGTTGAGCCCGCTGTCGGCGGCAAGATGATGGCCGTCATCACCGTGCCGGTCGCGCGCCCGCAGGTCGGCACCATCCGCCCGGGCACGTTCAAGTGCGTGCCCTGCGGCGCACGTGCGCACGAGGTGATCGAGGAGCACATCGACTTCCCGGTCGCGGACATCCGCACCGAGATCCTCGACTTCCGCGCTGACGATCTCGACGAGCGCCTGAACATCGCGGACGCGGACGTGATCGTCTGCGTCGGCAACGCGATCAAGGGGGCGGACGCCCTGCCGCGCTACCGCCGCCTGGCCGAGCGCCTCGGCGGCAAGCTTGCCTGCACGCGCCCGGTGTTCGACCGCGGCGTGCTGCCGTTCAAGCTCGTCATCGGGCAGTCCGGCGCCGTGGTCAAGCCGAAGCTGCTGCTGTCGTTCGGTGTGTCGGGCGCGGTCAACCACGTCACGGGCTTCTCGGATGCAGACGTGGTCGTCGCCGTGAACACCGATCCCGAGGCGGCAATCTTCAACTATTGCACCTACGGCATCGTCGGCGACATGGACGAGGTCTGCGAGGCCATGCTCGCAAAGCTCGGCGCGTGAGCCGGAACAAGAAATGCAAAAAGCACCCGAAAGGGTGCTTTTTTGCGTGCTGCGGCGCTGGGGCATGCAGGATGACGTAGATAAAATGCGGGCGGTGCTAATACACCGCCCGCGCGATATCCTTAGTTTAAGCACGACAGGATACGGATGTAAACTTTTTCAATTAGCAATTACGCAATTGATTGATCTGTTTTGCAAGCAACTCGCTTTTCTTTTTAGAGCAGCGGCCACACGAAATCACCCATTGCCCATTCGGATCAAATGCAACATAGGGGTAACTTTGTCTTTTCGACAGTTCTGCCGATGCCATCCAATGCACATTAGATATCACAACCTCATAGCCGTCAGAATCAAGCATTGGCGAAGCGTTTTCTTTGAACAAATGTGCACCAACGTAAATATCCGGATTCCACGCAATATGAACGTCCGGATGCTTCCTGCAATAAACGGATATCCCATCTGATGTAACGATGACTGTTTTGTTTTATGAAAAAAGATAAAAAACGATACCCATAAGGATGACAATAAGATATAAAACGGCAAATAAAAGAATCAGCAGCGAATCGAATCCAATCATCCAAGCGCAAAAAATTGCCGCCACCGTCAAAAGTCCAATCAAAACATAAACAACCGACATATAAGCGCCAATCGTACGGAATTTCAAGCGGTCCTTTTTCATATCATTCATGAAAGTTCCTCCTTCCATCAGAAACGGTATCTCGATCTCCACCTAGCTCGATATCGCGAGTGCCTAATTACCCTTTTCCTAGGTGCTCTTCTTCGAGAGCGTCCGCTTCCAAATGTGGTCTTAAACGCTCCTTGAATTTGTCCCAGCATACTGCCAAATGTTAAATTTGCAGTCGCTTGAACAGTTGTACATACAGCCGTACCAATTCCACTGCCTCTCGCAATAATGCCCACGCCTCTCGATGCAAATGTATCTATTGCAGTTAAGCCACCATTAAGCACAGCTTCTCCCCAATCGACTTTTCCTTTCGTTGATTTTTGACTCAAAGCACTGGAAAGTGTTCCGACAGCACCAGATACCGCAGATACAGCGCCAAGCATAGCCACACCGCTTACGTCTAGCGCAGCCGCAAGTATAGGCGCAGCGGTTGACACCACTCCCGCCACAAAACCAGTAACCATTCCGCTTAAAGCACCCGCCATAATTTCCGATTTATCGCCGCCCTGCAATGCAGATGAAAGCGCACCAGAAATTGCGCCAACAAGGCCACCAATAAGCGCACCAGCAATTATAACTGGAACCCCGCCATCTTGGTCAACAAGCATAATCGGGTTATTCTCACAATACGCGAACATATTGGCGCTGAGGAAGCCGTTGGCGTCGGTGGTGGCGAAGGTGTCGGCGTTGATGAACCGGCAGTTGGCAAAGTCGTAGTACCGGCTCTGGAGGTAGTAGAGACGCGTTTCGCGGTCGTAGTAGTAGCCGCGGTAACGCAGGGGATTGATGTGCCCGATGAAGGTGGCATCCGTGGTCTTTTTGCCGTCAGCACCATGCACGGAATAGTTGCCCCACGCGCCGTAGGCGCTGCGGCGCAGCGTAATGCAGCAGACAACGATGATGATCTGTGGTTGTGTGCTGACGGTTGTACGCATTATAGTGACCACTTGTCCATTTCCCAGCGGGCGGTGCTGATGCACCGCCAGCACTTCTTATTCAAAGCTGCTTCCTTTGCTCGGTTATAATTTCAATAAGCACTTCCTGCGCAACAATATGCAATTCATCTCCAGAAAACATCTGAAACAACAGGTAAAGAGAGTCCTGAGCAAACGCACCGCATTTTGGAATATACACCTGCAGATACGAAAAATCTTTTTCCACAGTTAGTGAAACAAGTGTTTCTGAGCTTCCATATTCCTTGCCTTTGATCGCTAATGCAATTTCTACATTTTTAAATGTTAAATCGTATGCAACACCAAAAGTTGAATTGGTCAATGCAATTTTTATGCATTTATCCTCACTATCATATCTGATGCTCTCCAGCTTTGCATCATGAACATAACTTCTGTATAAAAGTTCTTTTAACAAGTTGGCATTACTTTTATCAAATGCAAGCATCGTTTCATCTCCTATATCCTATATTATTTAAGACGAAAATAGGTTGTAGCATATGGTTCAGGCACAATCATTCCTGGATAATAATGTCCAGTCCCGTGTATATGATAATGTGGCCCATTTAGATAGTTTGGATTTTCATCCCACCGAAATATTTCCACGTTTGCATATGGATCCATCCAGCTGATAATTGCTCCGTTCTTTGTCCCTGGCCTATGAACTTTAATCAAGCCAACCGGATTGAACGCGTTTGGATCAACTGGGAAAAGCACAGGGGGATCAGGTTCTTTTTGAATCTCTTGTTTTTCTTTTGCTTTTGGTACTGAAGCTGTTTGCTGTGTTACAGCTCCGCCAATTCCATACCCTATAGCACCTGGAGTTAGCAATGTGGCACCAAATGCAGCTTCACAAGCACTATTGACAGCGTCCTGAAAACCGTGGGATGAACAAATACCAGCAGTTAAAGCGGTCACTATAGCTGCTAAGCCAATGGCTAGCAGAGCTGCTGTCACTGTAATTGCAAAATTACCAGTATAGTCGACAGTGTTCACAGGATTGTTTACACAGTATGCAAATAGATTTGTTCCAATAAAACTGTCTGCAAACAACCCATCCGCGTTGATGAACCGGCAGTTTGCGAAGTCGTAGTACCCCGGCTCTGGAGGTAGTAGAGACGCGTTTCGCGGTCGTAATAATAGCCACGGTAGCGCAGCGGGTTGATGTGCCCGATGAAGCTGGCCTTCGTAATCTTCGCACCTTTGTCATCGTGCACGGAATAGTTGCCCCACGCGCCGTAGTTGTAGGACGCGGCGAGGGTGCCGTCCGCGTTCAGCAGCGCGATGACATCGCCCTGCGCGTTGAGGACGTAGTAGTAGAGCGTCGTGGTCGAGCCGTCGTTGTAGATCATGGCGAACGGCTGGTTTCCGTCGTCATAGATAAACTCGAGAGACTTGCTGCCCCAAGTCTGCTGCATGACCTTGCCGGAGAGCGTGGTGTAGTTGTACGTCGTGCCGTTGACCGTTTTGCTGGTACGGACACCGGACATGTCATAAGTATAGGAGACCTGCTTCCCGTCCACCGTCGCGGAGGCGAGCTGGCGGCCCTTCGTCCACGTGAAGGTATAGTCCTTGCCGTTGTAGTCATAGGCGCAGTAGGCCGTGATGTCTTTGATCATCAGGTCGCGCCGCGTCGGGATGATGACCCCCGACGCGTACTGCCAGTCCGTGAAGTCGTCGTTGAAGCTCACGTACTGCTTTTCAATCGACACGACTTACATTTTACCCCTTTGGCTAAATCAGCAATTTCCCGCCATCGTCTTGAATCTTGCTGAATTTGCGCATATGTCTTTCGAAGAACCGGACTTCTGTTAACTGGTGAATCCAATCGAAAAACTTTTACCAGTTTTCCAAAATCATCCGATCTGCCACGATTTTCCGCGATAGCTTCACATTGTTTTAAAAGTTCATCAGGATATCTCTTTAGAATAACCGATGCCGCGCCATATATATCTTCTTCATCCGCACTGTTAAGAACCAAATGAAAGAGTTTCTCAAAAGATGGCATAGGATACCTATAGTATCCGTTTTCATCTCCCCAGCCAAAATTATACAATTCAGTTTTCACCCAAATCGAACCATCATTGGGGCTTGTTGCCATATCTTCGGCTAGAGGTAATAATCCAAAATCCGATGCATCACATTTATTAAACCTAGTACTCATAACAAAAAAATGGCCCATTTGCATCTCTCCTATGGCAAAAACTGAATATATCCATTTTGCGAAACAACACCATATGTAATTTCACAGCCTTTAACAATATTGTATTCTGTTGTTGCCCATATGCTATCGATGTATATACCAGATGCATTTTGAATAGAGTATATTGCCTGTTTAGAAGATTTAGCAACATTGGCGAAATTTAATGATGCAGCTCTCCAAGCATCCCTCGAGCCCTGTGTTGCTTGCAAATATTCACCCAAACGAGTCATTTCTAACGTTTTTCCTCCAACACTCGCATTTTTTGCGAACTCACATGCTGCATTTTTAGCGAGATCACCACCGGACCAAAAGACTTGTGGAAATGCATTAAACGCTCTCGATATATTGTCTCCTACCATTTTTGCCCCAGCCGCAACCCCGGAACTAGCAACTATTGCATTTAGTGCACTAAATCCAGTAGCAACTGCCGCCGTTGAAGCAGCTGCACTACCAGCGCATGCAATTCCTATAGCTGCTCCAGCTCCCATGCCTACCAATCCGCCAATAACCATACCAGTGCCAACACCGGCCCAAATATTCCCGCCATTTTTTGCAGCTGTAATTCCGCCTATAACACCGCCTACTACGGCACCAATTGCAGCTGTTATCAACATAAAAGCGTGCCCAGATGGGTCAATGTAGTTGACAGGATTATTACCACAGTAAGCAAACAAATTGACAGCCGAAAAATCCACAACTGATAACTGCCCATCCGCATTGATGAACCGGCAGTTGGCAAAGTCATAGTACCGGCTCTGGAGGTAGTAGAGGCGCGTTTCGCGGTCGTAGTAATAGCCGCGGTAGCGAAGCGGGTTGATGTGCCCGATGAAGGTGGCATCCGTGGTCTTTTTGCCGTCAGCACCATGCACGGAGTAGTTACCCCACGCGCCGTAGTTGTAGGACGCGGCGAGCGTGCCGTTCGCGTTCAGCAGCGCAATGACGTCGCCCTGCGCGTTGAGAACGTAGTAGTAGAGCGTCGAGGTCGAGCCGTCGTTATAGATCATGGCGAACGGCTGGCTGCCATCGTCATAGACAAACTCGAGAGACTTGCTGCCCCAAGTCTGCCGCATGACCTTGCCGGAGAGCGTGGTGTAATTGTACGTCGTGCCGTTGACCGTTTTGCTGGTACGGATGCCGGACATGTCGTAGGTGTACTCCACGGTCTTGCCATCCACGACGGCCTTTGCAAGCTGGCGGCCCTTCGTCCACGTGAAGGCATAGTCCTTGCCGTTGTAGTACGTGACCGGATTGCCGGAGGACGGGACGTCGCTCGTCTGCGACTGGCCCTCATACAGGACATCCTTGGTCGTGCCGTTCGCCGTCACGCTCGTGAGCAGGTCCGGCCACGAGGGGTTGGTGTAGCCGAAGGACTTTGTGACCGCGCCGTCTTTCGTGATGCTGCGGATGTTGCCCGCCGTGTCGTAGGCATAGAGGAAGGTCGTCTTGCTGCTGTTCTTCTCAGACACCAGCTGGCCCTGCGCGTCGTAGCCATACTCCTTCGACTCGGCCGCCTTGGGCACGCTCGTGCCCGCGGTCACGATCTTGGTGATGTTGCCGGCCTTGTCATAGGTATACGTGAAGCTGCGGCTCTGTTTCACAGGCTGGTTCAGGGCGAACGTGTAGCCCGTGCTCGCCAGACGCGTACCCATCCAGTTGCAGCCGTCATCCTCCGCGATGCGGTCGTAGGTATAGGAACGGTCATAGACCTTGGTCTGCTTCCCGTTCTGGTCGGGCACCGTGACGCCCTTGGACGTCAACTGGCGCAGGTCATTGTAGCCATACGTGGACGTGATCACGCTCTGGCCCGGAATCGTGGTCGTGATGGCGCTGATCGTGCCATCGACCTGTTTGCCGTCACTATTCTGGCCGGTGTAGGTATAGCTCTGCCGGAACGTGTCGCCGCCGAACTGCCACGACTGCGATGTGAGCCGGTTTGCGTTGTCGTACATGTGCTGCGTGAGCTGCACGAGTGTGCCGCCGCCCGTCGACTGGCGCGAATGGATGAGCCTGCCGAGGCTGTCGTACTGGTAGCTGTACTGCTCCGTGACTGCGCCGCTGCCGTCCGTGACGTACTGCCGCGCAAGGTCGTTGTCGCCGCTGTAGTCGTAGTGGTACGTAGCAACGTTTTTCCGCTCATGCGTCGTTCTGTCGACATCATTATATGCGGCGGTGCGCTGCCTGTCAAACGCGTCATAGGTGTAGCTGACACTGTCGCCGTTGCCGTAGGTCATCGTGGCCAGCCGGCCGTTATTGACGTTGCCCTCATATGTATACGACGCGAGGGTGACGGGCGCGGTATACCCCTCTCGCTCCGCGCTCGAGGCGCAGACCTGCACGCGCGTCATGTTGCCGAAGGCGTCGTAGCCCAGCAGGTAGTGCTGCCAGAAGGGGTTGACGTTGTTTCCGCTGGCATCCGCCGCCTGCGGGAACGCCTTGCGGATGAGGTCGGTCAGCTGCGCGCGGTCGTACCGGTAGGTAAGTGCAGCCGTCTGGTCGATCGCCGTCTGCGACACGCGGTCGCGGCCGGACTGGTAGGTATAGGTCTGAGTCGCTCCGCCGGCGCTGTGGACGCTGGTGAGCTGCAGCGTTGTATCGTCATAGGTGTAGCCTGTCTGCACACCGTTTGCATCTATGGCCAGCGTGCGGAAACGGCCGGTACTGTCGTAGACATTTTGGGACTTGAGAAAGTCCCCGCTGTACCCCTCGCGCGTCATGCTCGTCGTGGCGCTGCCGGAATCGTTGTGGTAGGTATAATTCGTCAGGCCGGCCAGCGTATCCTCCTGCAGGTTGTTGCTTGCGTCGTACC
>OFML01001976.1_pt1 | contig 10273 bp, 10 predicted proteins | sample 1541831 | NCBI WGS metagenome assembly OFML01 (sample SAMN04209237, study PRJEB22552) | human gut metagenome | biome: gut; material: feces | host: Homo sapiens | place: USA: Oklahoma | reverse complement strand
CTGGTCATTGCCATGCTGGGCGGCCGTGTGATCACCGGTATCCTGCGCGCACTGATCTTTGCAGGCGGTTCCTACAGCTGGTCTGCCTGGGCTACCGGATATTTCGTATCCTGTCTCCCCGGCATCATCCTTCAGCTGATCTTACTTCCTACCATTTATGTGGCATTGGAACGCGCTCATCTCCTGCCGGTTCGTTACGCTGCCGTTTCTGCTACTGCAGAGGCCGAAGCTGCATAAATCCATACACCATCGAGCCGGCCGGCTCCTCGTACTCACAGCAAAATGGCTCCTCTGTCTTACGACAGGAGAGCCATTTTTTGTCTGTAGATCCGTATGAAATACAGGATCTCCGCCACTGCGGTAATGCTCCAGGAAAACATATACAGCAGGTACAGGGACGGAATCGTATGAAAATACGCAAATACCGTATAAACCCAGATCACACGGAATACGCAGGATCCCATGATGACAATGAACATCGGTATAATACTTTTGCCCAGGGCTCTGGCTGCCGCAATGGTACAGTCCATAAATGCCGAGATGCAATAGGAAAAGCCCATAATCGTCAGACGATACATTCCGGCATCCATAACTGCCGCATCTCTGGTAAACAAAGACAAAAACGGTCTTCCGAAAACTACCAGTGACACTCCCAGGAGCAGACCGATGCCGAAGGAATACGTTAGGCTGATGAGGTAACTGCTCCGCACTCTTTTCTTTTTACCGGCGCCGTAATTCTGCCCCATAAAACTGCCACAGGCGGTATAGAATGCCGCCATGACATCATACACCAGTGCATCCGCATTGGAAGCTGCGGAATTGCCCGCCACCATCGTGGCATCAAAGGAGTTCACGCCCATCTGGACAAAGCTGTTGGCGAACTGGAAGATCACGTTCTGTAATCCGGAAGGCATTCCCAGCTTCAGAATATCCCTCGTAAGTTCCCGATCCATCCGTAGTTTTCCGGGATGCAGTGCATAGATGTCTTTGCTTCGAAGCAGTGCCTGTAAGATCAGCACAGCGGACACGTATTGGGAAATGATACTTGCTAATGCCACTCCCGCTACATCCATCCGACAGACAATGACGAAGAAAAGATTTAAGATTATATTCAGCACTCCGGAAAATCCCAGATAATACAACGGCTTTTTCGTATTGCCCACCGCACTGTACACCGCATTACCGAAATTGTAAATTGCCAGTGCCGGCATTCCCAGGTAATAGATCCGCAGGTACAATACCGCTTTGTCCAACAGCTCTTTCTTCGTCTTCAATGCCGTCAGCATCCACTCAGACAAGCCTACCCCCAGCACTAATAACAATACGCCCATGATCAGGCTGACCAGTGCTGCGGAATGGATGGTCTTCGACAGGCTGTCCTTATCTTTTGCTCCGTAATATAATGCCGTTAATACATTGATACCACCGGACAGACCAATGAGGAACCCGGTAAACATGGTGACCAGTGTCGCTGTGGAGCCCACTGCGCCCAGAGACAGAGATCCCGCAAACTGTCCGATCACTGCAATATCCGCCATATTGAAAAGCACCTGTAGCAGATTGGATAGCATCAGCGGCACACTGAAGATCAGTATTTTCTTCCCTAAGGATCCTTCCGTCAGATCCTGCATATTCTGTTTCATCTTGCTTTTATCCTTTTCCCTGTTACTTACTTGATTCCCATTACAATCCTCCCCGCCAGCTTCCACTCTGACGAAAAGAACGGCCAAAAAGCTTTTTTGCTCTCTGACCGTTCCCTATTCTAGCATATCTTTTCTTTGTATGCCATATTTCTTTTCTATATTTTTCTGCTATATTTATCTGCTATTTTTCTGCTGTATTACGCTGCCTCTTTTTCTGAATTTTTCCCTGCACCGAACAGCTTGCGGATGCAGCTGTAAGCAACCATAACGCCCAGTACCATAAGCAGCACGGCAACGATCAGCTGTAAACCGTCTACCAGGAAGGTTGCCTGTCCGGCAGCCACATTTTTCACCAACGCGATCGTCTTCTGGATCAATGCGGTGAAGGTTACGACTAACATCATTCCCATGGGGACGTACAGCGTCCAGCCAGTACGACCGGTGGTTTTTAAGAATACTGCCAATGCGATCAGTACCAGTGCAGCCAACAGCTGGTTCGCAGAACCGAACAGCGGCCATACATTGTTGTATCCGCCCAGAGTCAGCAGATAGCCGAAAAACAGGGTGATCACGGTTGCAAAATATTTATTGGTCAGAACCTTCTGCATGGGAGTCATCTTTGCAGTGTCTGTGGTATCCCCTAAGAACAGCTCCTGGAAGGACATCCGTCCGATTCTTGCGACGGAATCCAGGGAAGTCAGTGCCAGTGCGGATACACACATGGTCATGAATACGGTTGCCACGGTTACGGGAACCCCCATTTTCTCCAGGAATCCTGCAACACCGGAGGAGAAAATGGAGAAAGGAGTTCCATCGGGTTTCGTACCATTCACAGCTACTGCTCCGACTACTACCAGTGCTACCACACCAAGCAGGCTCTCTACGATCATGGCACCGTAGCCTACCATGGGCATATCTTTTTCATTGCTGATGGTCTTGGAGGAAGTACCGGAGGATACCAGGCTGTGGAATCCGGATACCGCACCGCAGGCGATCGTGACAAACAGGGTCGGGAACAAGCTGCTGTTGCCCACCTGAAAACCGTTAAATGCATTCAGCTCCATATCGGGATGTGCTACGACCACACCGAGTACAGCGCCGATGATCATGCCCAGTAACATAAAGGTGGTCATGTAATCTCTGGGCTGCATCAGAAGCCACATGGGCATTACGGATGCCAGGAACAGGTATGCCATGATGATGTAGATCCATGTGGTCTTGGAAGCATAGATCGGAAGCTTCATGCCTACCGCAAACATCACTACCAGCAGACCGATGGCTACGACTGCCTTGACCCACTCGTTCATTTTTCCAACCTTTTTCTGGATCAGACCGAAGATCACAGCGACCAGGATGAACAACATGGAGATGGATGCTGCACTGCCGTTAGCATATGCCACACCTGCATCTTCCAGTCCGGTACCTACGAAAGTACCTGCCACCATATCGGTAAAGGCTGCGATAACTAACAGAGTGAACAGCCAGCAGAACAGCATGAACAATTTTCTGCCGGTCTTACCGATGTATTTTTCAATGATCATTCCCATAGATTTTCCTTCGTTCTTCACAGAAGCATACAGGGCACCGAAGTCCTGCACCGCACCGAAGAACAAGCCGCCGATCAGAAGCCACAGAAGCACAGGCACCCATCCGAATACCGATGCGAGGATGGGACCCGTCACAGGGCCTGCCCCTGCGATAGAGGAAAACTGATGAGAAAATACGGTGAATTTGGAGGAAGGCACGAAGTCCTCTCCATCTTCATGGGTAAATGCAGGCGTCTTCGCCTTCTCATCGATTCCCCACTTTTTTGCAAGCCATCTTCCGTAGAAGACATAGCCTGCTACCAGCACTGCCATTGCGATCAGAATGATTACCAAACTGTTCATTTTTGTTTCCTTCTTTCTTATGTCTTGTTGTTTTGTCATGACAGAAAGAAAAATTCTGATTGCCCGTAAAACAAAAAAGCCTTCCGTCTCCGGCGCCCTTAAGCACCCAAAGACGAAAAGCTCTAAGCTCTCCGCGTTACCACTTTGCTTGCCATGTTTTATCACATGACCTCTTGTTCCCATCTCCATGAAATACAAATATTTCATTTCCAACAGGCTTCTAAATAACGGTAGAATACCGGTGACACCTACTTAAAATCTTCAGTGCACTTCTCACAGAGGATAGTCTGTCATACTCACATACCGTCTCACACCAGCCGACGGCTCTCTGAAATGCTTCCGTATGCAGATCTTGTTCTGCTCATCGAATTTCACTTTCTGTTCGATAGCAACCATACCACTCTGCTTTTATATTGTCAATAACTTTCTTTTCACATTTTCTTGATCTTTTTTATCATTTTCCCTTTTTGTCGGCAATCAGGGGTTTGATGGCAGAATAAATCTCACTGGTGCGCTTGCTGTCCTTGAACTCCTTATTTAGGGCATTGTTGATACCCTGCTTGGTCTTGTACTGGCGGATGAATTTTACCACCTGAGGGACGATGGTCTGATCTGTAAGGACTTTTTCTACGGCTAAAGTCAGTTCATCCGGTTCCTCCGCAGGCTTCTTTTCTGCAGGTTACTTCTCTGCGGGTTTCTTCTCAGTAGGCTTCTTCTCTGCAGCTTTCTTTTCCGCGGTCTTATCATCTGTCTTTGCAACACTCTTCTTTCTCGTGTTGCTCTTTTTCCTTGAAGGCTTCTTCACGGGTTGTGCAGGCTCGTCCACCGTCCCAGGCTCCGCGGGTTCCTCGGGTGCATCCGCCTTCTCAGTCTCCGACTGTACGGGTTCTTGGGTCTCTTTCACCGGCTCCGGCTGTGTGGGCTCTTCGAGTGCATCTGCCTTCTCCGGCTCCGGCTGTGCGGACTCTTTGGTCTCTTCCGCCGGCTCTGGCTGTATGGGCTGCGGCTGCTCTGCCACATCCTCTGCAGTGGTAACGACTGTTTCTGCCTCATTTTCCTCTTCTGTCAGAAGATTCTGCTCTGCCACAGGATTCTTCCCCCATAAGAGGTTACGGATGATCCGCACGGGAACTCCCTGCGCCTTCCAGTACACCATGAGGCTGGTGAAGCCATTGTCCTTGGTCACGATAAAATAATTCGGGTGTATCCCCTCCCTCTGCTGTTCGCAGATCAGATATCCCAAATAGGTTGCCAGCTGGAAATCCAGTGCATTCTTGGTCCCCACCGCTACCTTGTGGTAAATGATGTTTGCCTTCGTCTCATTTAATTTCCGATGCAGGTCAAAGGTCATGCTGTCAGCATTATCGCTGTAGAAAATACAGACAGTATCTTCCTCCGTCAAAAGCTCCACGCCTTCCATGCCACGGCTTTTTACATTTTCGAAATCAATCAGATAATATGCCATTACGCTTCCTCCATGCTCGTTGTCCCACTGCCTTCTGTATCCACGGACTTCTCTGTCTGTTCCTCTTTTGTCACCGTCATCTCCACAGCATCCGTCTGTTCTGTCTGTTCAGAAGTCTCTGTATCTCCCATGGGATCTGTTGCTGTTGATGTCTTAGTATCCTCAAGAATTTCCGGCGGCTCCTGCTTTTTCTTCGGAAGCTTTTCGCGGATACTCTCTTTCCAGCCGGAGAATACTTCCTTTGTCCGCTTTTTCCATTCTCTTCTCTTCGCTGCACGCTTCTGTCTGGCTTCTTCCTTTAATTCCAGCTTTTCCTGCTTTTTCGCCTGCTTCGCCAGTGCTTTTTCTTCCAGTTCCACTTCCTTGATGGCAGCCTTTTCGATATCACGGATGTAACGATTGGCCTTTTTATGATTCTTACGATCCAGTCGGTAAGGGTCATACAGGAAATAGGACACCGCTCCCAGCAGCAGAAGCACCACTCCGGCTATCGTAAGCGCCGGTACGATAAGAGCATACTCTGTAAATCCCAGTTCATAGCACACAAACACGATCAGCATCGCCGGGAACAAGAGCAGATACAGAATCCTCGTCAGGACATCCAATATTGCATGCTGTCTCTTCCCATTGTTCAGCAGCGTTCCCTCGATGGCTGTATAAAAAGCCATGAAAATACATAATTCCGAGCCGAAACCATGGAGATATCCACAGATTCCGGTCAAGATCAGCGACAGAAAAAACATGCCGAACGCTGTTCCCCGATACAGGGCATAACGGTATTCCGTCATTCCCTGCAGCTTGTCCTCACTGATGCCGTGCATCTGGTAGACATCCTTGCGGATCAGGCGTTCAAACTCTTCGTTATACCGCTGCTCCTCTTTGGTATTGCGCAGGTGGTCTTCCACCGCCTTGCTCATCTGCTCAATATATTCCTGCTCCTTACGGATGCGCCTGGTCCGAAGCTGCTCCAACTCATTCTGACGTTTTACTTCCTCTTCCAGCTTACGTACTTTGCCGATCCTGGGATTTTTCACCGTGATCTCCGTAGGCTCCGGGAGCACTGTGCTTTCTTTTTTTCCCTGTTCTTCCTGTTCTTCCATTTTGGGGTCCTCTTTCTGTGTGTGATCCGTTAGTCCTATTATAATTTTTCCCACGCAGAAAAACAACCTTTAGTTCCCCTTTTCTTCGGTTTTCTCCCAGCCTGCCATCAAGTGCAGTTCCATCGGAACGTTATAATCCGGTTCTCCGCCTTTTTGTGCAAAAAAGCGGGATGCAGGCAGGGTCTCCACCCGTATGTCTCCCTCATCCGTCGTGAGATACCAGCCTGCGAAATGATACCCTTCCCGTTCCGGAGTCGGATATCCACACAGATACACTGTTCCACCGGAATATTTCGGTGTCAGTGCATTATACATCTGCGATGGTTGTCCTTCCATCGTTCCTCCATTGGCATCCAATACCATAATCATCTGCCAGGCAGCAGGATCCTGAGAGCTCCAAACCGCGTGAATATCCACACTGCGGTTGCCTTCCTCATCCGGTTGGATCCTGGCTGCATCCTCTGCGGTAAAGCGTTCCGTAAGCAGACTCCACTTCGGATAGGTATCCTTATCGCCTGAAAAATGTGCCGCCCATCCCAGGAATGCAAAGCCTTCCGGTGTCTCCGGCTGCGGCAGAGTGATCACTTCTCCGGCAAGAAGCTGTTCTATGGAGATTTCTCCTTCTTCCAGGATTCTCTCCCAGGCATCAGCAGTGGGATTGGCCAGGTGCGTCTCATTATAGATCTTGTAATATAAGATGCCGCCTTCCAGAGGATACTGTTTTTCGATAGGTTCTGACGTTTCTGCTATTGCAACGTCTGTTTCTGTCTCTGTTGTCACGGACTGTACATGGTCATTTTCCCTGCCGTCCCGATTCTCTCCGTTTTCATCAGGTACCTGCACCTCCTCCGTTGTCTGTGCCGGTATTTTCGTCTGATCTGCCTCAGTTCCATACACGCTGCAGCCAAGCAGTACACAAGCTGTCAGCATACAGAGTATGCGCATTGCTTTTCGCTTCCGGCTTTCACTGCGTTCCGGTACCCCTTTTTCCACAGGTTGTTTACTCTGCAGATATTCGTCCGGCAGCGACGGATATTCCGGGGCTATGGAATCCGTCGGGAGTGTCTGGTATTCCGGTAGAATATTGTTTTCCTGTTTCTGCATTTTATTTATCCTATGATATTTATGATCTTCTTTGATCTTCATTTTCTCTTTTATTACCGGATCCACCCATTATTTATTATGCACATCCAACTGCGGGAAGGGGCACTCTACACCCAGCTTTCGAAAGCCCAGCAGCAGATCGTGATTCAGAATACGCATGCCGGAATAGATATTTTTCTCCGAGACTTCCACTACGAACCGGAGCAATACTCCGGAATCCTGCAATGCCTGCACTCCTACATACACCGGAACTTTTTTCATAGTATCTTCATGTGCCTTGTAGATTGACTCAAGGAGTTTCGGAAGTTCACTTTCCAGCTTTTCAAGATCCGTTTCATAAGGAATGCTGATATCGCAGACAGCCTTGGAATAATTGTCGGAGCGGTTCAGGATATTTTTCATTTCGGAATTATTGATGATCTTCACATTGTCACCGGTATCCGTGATACAGGTGGTGCGGATGCCGATGCTCGTCACAGTTCCACGGAAACCGTTCACCTCCACGATGTCTCCCACATTATACTGATTCTCCAGCAGCATAAAAGTTCCTGTCACCACATCCGCGATCAGACTCTCCGCGCTGAAGCCGACGATCAGAGCCAATACTCCGACACTGGCAATGATGGTAGTCATGTTAACTCCGAGGATCGTCAGTCCTGCGCACAGGATCACCAGAAACGCAATATATTTTGTCAGACTGGATAACAGAGAGAGCACAGACCTGGCTCTGTGATTCGCCGGTTTGATCAGCCCCAGGATCCATACGATCAGACTTTTTAAGAACAATACCCCGAAGATCAAAAGCAATAATTTACAGACTGCAACTGCATTGACCGTAAATATCCTCCCCAATTCCTCTGTCTGAATTTGTCCGGTTCCCAGCGCGATTCCCATAATAAGTACTAAAAGCACTGCATACACGATTATTTTTTTCACATTTTTCTTCTTATCTTTGTCTTCCATTTTTCCCTTGTTTTCCTCCTTTGCAAACTGCTTTTTGATGGTTCATTTTATCATTTTTGCGGAGCAAAACACAGTTGACAAATGTCTCATTATGGTAATATGTGACTATTTCACAAATATAGTAATGATTCCTATTATTATATTTGTTACTTTATTCCATTTTCTTTTTTCAGGAAAAGAGATATACTATATACAGAAACAAGGAACTGTTTCCATTAACCACAACGTAAAAGAAAGGATGATAGATTATGGCAAAATTATATACAATTACTTTAAACGGTGTTACAGAGGATACTTACAACAAGGCAACGGATTACATTCAGGCAAATGCCCTGCGCCTGAACTATCGCCCGGCTGCTTCCACCATTGATGCGGAATTTCCGGATGATATTGATCCTGCGAAAGCTCCGGAGCTTGCTGATGCTGTGATCCGTGAAGTGCATCAGACTCTGTAATTTTTTGATTTTCTTGATTTTTTTGTTGTGCCCGCTAACTTGCGGGCACTTTTCGCATGAAGACCCTTAAGGTTCAAGCGTTTTCCGGTATTCCTCATATAAGATATCCATGTGTAGCCAGTCATAGTGGTTCCGCATATAGTAACAATGCCCCCGGTATCTGCCACTTATTCTGAATCCTGCCTTCTCGTAACACTTAATGGCAGAGGTGTTTGTTTCCAGTACATCCAGATGGACACTATACACTCCCAGCACCATAAAGCAGTACCGCAAGAGTATCTGCACGACTTCGGTTCCAATGCCTTTTCCACGCGCCGCCTTTTCTCCGATGTTAATGGATAACCAGGCTGACATGTCCTCAGTTCGATGGTCAATATGACAATATCCAATCAATGTTCTGTCTCTTTCTGGACAATTCCCATCCGCATGACAGAATGGTCGTTTACCCAACCGGGCATCCGAGTGATGTCCACCACAGAATGCGCATGCTCTATAAAGACACAGGTGGTTTCATCCGACATCCACTTCGCGTATAAGCCGACTGCCTCCTCGTCATCCCTCAGTACGGATAAAAAAATATGATTTCCATCTAATCTGCATATATTTTTACTCATCATGCCACCTTACATTTTCAGCACTCCTATTTCAAGAATTTATTTCCTTTTCCCAACGCAATATAAACTCCTGTATTGTATTTTCATAATCATCCGACTGTTTGAACAACTGGTAAGGACTGTATCTCAATTTCCCAGCTCCCTGTCTCAGTTCCATGACAATGTCTTTCCAATAATCTCCGCCATTGATTATATAACGCTGCGTTCCCGGAAATCTTTCGTCTATGATACTATTTAATATCTCTGTAAATTCTGCCTGGGACACTACTGCTGCCTTATTCACTTCTGTTTTCTTTTCTTTCTCCAAATTTTTTGCCCTTTTTCATTTTCAGGATATGTTTGACATCCGTTTCTGTAAGGCCATATTTACAGTCCGTCACAAACAGCATCCTCCGCAATAACAAGTTCCCCATTTTCCAGCCTATATCCATACGGAGCAAATCCGCCATTCCTTTTACCTTCTCTCGCCTTCTGCTCACGCCCAGCCATTGTCTGCACTCTGATATTTTCCCGCTCCATCTCTGCTACTGCCGCAATGATAGATCGAAAGGCTTGTGAGCATTCTCTGAAATTGTCCAGAATCGTCCAAATCAAATCACACCTTCTATTCTGCTTTCTGCACATAATGTTCTTATTCTTCTCGCAGATATTCCTCATCTCTTTGAAGTTCCAGATAAAGTAATATAATTATCCATTGAATATTCCCAAAACACCACAAAAACAAAGCGTCATGTGATATTTCTAATACTTTACGTCCTAACAATAGTAATAGTTTCAATATACTATATTATGATATGAATACCGAATTTTAATCATGTACATAAGAAGCATGTGTGTAAATCCGCTTCCGTCTGCTGATGACGGAAATCTGCCAGATGCTCATCCATCAGAATAACACTTCCATCTTCAGCCATAACCGCTTCTGCATCAGCCTGTGTATAGGTAACCTTGTATCCTGCTTCCGGGCCGTCCAGTACTGCTCCTCCACGGTCTTCATAGCTATTGCTCGGAAGTGCCTTGACATAATCTTCATCTGCTAT
>OFML01001970.1_pt1 | contig 10289 bp, 10 predicted proteins | sample 1541831 | NCBI WGS metagenome assembly OFML01 (sample SAMN04209237, study PRJEB22552) | human gut metagenome | biome: gut; material: feces | host: Homo sapiens | place: USA: Oklahoma | reverse complement strand
GGTGCTTTAGGAGAAGTCATTTATGTTTAAATTACATTTTGCGGAAACTCAAGATGTTTGATTTAGGCTGTTTTTACATAAAAGAAAGCGGAGAGCATGTTCTGCTCTCCGCTTCAGAGGCTTATTCTTAGCCGAAGTATCTTTCAAGAAGACCCTGGAATGCTTTTCCGTGTCTAGCCTCGTCACGAGCCATCTCATGAACTGTATCATGGATTGCGTCAAGGTTAGCAGCTTTTGCACGTTTAGCAAGGTCAAATTTACCTGCTGTAGCGCCGTTCTCTGCAGCAACGCGCATCTCAAGGTTTTTCTTTGTGCTGTCTGTTACAACTTCACCAAGAAGCTCAGCGAATTTTGCAGCATGCTCTGCTTCTTCATAAGCAGCTTTTTCCCAGTAAAGACCGATTTCCGGATAACCCTCTCTGTGTGCTACTCTTGCCATTGCAAGGTACATACCAACTTCAGAGCACTCACCCTCAAAGTTTGCACGAAGGTCAGCAAGGATGTCTTCGCTAACGCCCTTAGCTACACCTACAACATGCTCAGCTGCCCAGCTCATGCCTTCTGCCTGTTTTGTAAATTTGTCAGCAGATGCTTTACAGATCGGACATACCTCCGGTGCGTTCTCGCCTTCGTAAACATAACCACATACATTGCATACCCATTTAGCCATAATGATAATCTCCTTTTCTTAAATAATTATTTTTAATAATAGTAATTGTTACTGTTTTGCTATGTCTATAATCTACCATACTGTTTGCTGAATGTCAAGGGAAATTCTTAATTTTTTTCTTTCTTCATGCAATCTTCACACATTCCGAAGAATCTGGCGCTGCAGTCAGTAATTATGCCGTTAAAATGCTCTCCGGCCCTTTTCATAATATCCTGCATGTCTTCTGTTTCCAGATCAATGACACAGCCGCATTCTGTACACATAAAGTGACAGTGGGGCTCTACCCGGCCGTCAAAACGATCTGCGCCGCCAAAGCTGGCAAGTTTTTTGATCTCACCAAGATCAGAAAGCAGAGAAAGATTTCTGTACACAGTTCCAAGGCTGATATTTGGATAGATAGATTTCATGTTTTCATATACCGTATCAGCTGTGGGGTGGTCTGTGCGTGTCATCAGAAATTCCTTGATGGATTCGCGCTGTCTGCTGTATTTTAATGCAGCCATAGGCACACTCCTTTCTCCTGTAATAACAATAATGGTTATTGATATTATATAAAACAGGAGTTGATTTGTCAAGAATTTTCAAATATAAACAAATGTATTTTAAGATTATCAGCTTTTATTTTTTGTTATGTTTTGCCAGGGAACAAAAAAACAGCTTTAAAGCTGTTTTTTCATTACATTTCAGGCAGGATTTTACTGGACGTCCAGACGTGACAGATGTTCTACCAGGATTTTTCGTATACCGGAATATTCGCCCAGCCCTTTTAAGACAGGCTCTACTTCATATCTGGCTGATTTAAACTGGCTGTACCAGGATTCCGGGTCATCCCCGGCCATATCATTTTTTGCATGGTCTCCGGCTACGATCATAAAAGGTGCAAGAATAACTTTGGAAGGATGGTAGGAGCTGATCATTTTCAGCAGTGTTTCCATGGAAGGATAAGCCTCTACGGTTCCAAGGAAGATATTCGGGTACCCTTTGTCCTTAAAGGTATAGTCCAGAGCAGCGTAAATGGAATTGGAAAAATGAGTGGTTCCGTGTCCCATCAGTACAAGAACCTGATCCTTTTTCAGATAAGAAAATTCATCTGCAATGGCTCGGATCACATCCAGGCTGTCCTGTTCGCTGGTAAGCAGAGGATCGCCGAAGGAAATAGAGTGGAAATCCTCGCGATAGGCAAGGGCATCTTCCTTCATCAGATCGTTTTCAATACCATTGATCACATGAGTGGGCTGAACCAGAACATCGGTGATACCGTCTCTGCGCATCTGTTCCATAGCCTCTTTTACAGTATTTACATGGATCTGATCCCTGTCCTTCAGTTTTCGAATGATCATTTTGCTGGTCCATGCCCGGTAAAGGGGATAATCCGGAAAGGCTGCCTGCATTTCTTTTTCAATAGCGTCAATGGTTACCTTGCAGGTATCATGGTGGCTGGTTCCGAAGCTTACAGCCAGAATTGCTTTTTTTCTGTTTTCAGACACGATGTTGTTTCCTCCGTAATGTGGGTTTAAATTAATATCAGAAATGTAGGTTTCAAGTGTTTTCAAATTGCGGGGAAGAGGCAGGGAAGCCTTTAAAATCCCTTTTTTACAAAGACTTTCAAAAAGCTCCAGAACAGCAGGCGTTTCCAGGTTTGTTTTTTTCAGAGCGCCCCGGTTTCCAAAAACCTGAGCGGGAGTTCCCTGCATCAGTACCTTTCCCTCATGAAAAAGCATAACCTCGTCCGCCCATTCGTAGGCATAGTTGACGTCATGAGTTGCCATCAGCACAGTGATGCCCTGTTCTGTCAGCTGCTCTACGATATGATTTACCATTGTGGTATGGCGGGGATCCAGAGCAGCGGCAGGCTCGTCCAGAATGATAATATCCGGATGCATGACCAGAATATCTGCAATGGAAACCTGTTTTTTCTGACCTCCGCTTAAGGCGTGGGTGGGCTTATGGCGGAAAGGAGTGATCTCCAGATATTCGATCACATCCTCCACCTCTTTTTTTGCCTGTTCTTCCGGAACCCCAAGATTAAGAATCCCAAAAGAGATTTCCTGAAAAACGCTGGCAGAAAAAAGCTGATTGTCAGGATCCTGGAATACAATCCCTACCTTGCTGCGGAGCTTCAGAAGATCTTTCTTTTTATAGCCCACTTCCTCTCCGTTAAAGTACAGCTTTCCTGACTGAGGCTTCAGGATTCCGGTACAGCAAAGAAAAAAAGTAGATTTTCCACTGCCGTTTGCCCCCATAAAGGCTACTTTCTGTCCCCGTCTGATTTCCAGGGAAAGTCCGTTAAGGGAGTGGGAGTTGTTGTCATCATAGGAAAAGTAAAGCTCATCGGCTTTTAAAATAATATCTGGATTCATAAATAAAATCTCCTCCACAGAGCAAATAAAAATAATGCGCCGTCAAACAGGATAATAGCCAGAATCACCTTTTTTTTAGGCGGGCGGGATTCTGACAGAACATGGATAGTTCCGTCATAACACCGGGCTTCCATTGCGTCATAAAGGCGGTTGGAGCGGCTGATGGCGCGTATCATCAGAACAGACCCCATCATACCGAAGGACTTCAGAGCTGTCCGGTAGTTTTTATTTCCAAGCCTGCAGTCCTGAGACATGGAAATCGCGCTGGCAGTTTCCAGCAGAACAAAAATAAAACGATAGATCAGAAGCATAAGCTCGATCAGTATTTTGGGACAGTGCAGTTTCTTTAACACATCCAGGATATCCGGTACCGGAGTGGTAAAGGAAAGAAAGTACAGGCAGGAAACCGCTGCAAGTGCAGTAAGGATCAGCTGCAGGGCATACAGGCAGGAATCCAGACTGGAGGTAAGATACCATGTTCCCACAGGAATGGCGAACAGATCCAGAGGAGTTTTCCGGATATTCAGTATAATAGCCACAGTGCTTAAAAGTAAAAAGGCCAGTGGGGCAGTAAGGAACTTCAGATAGCGAAAAACAGGGACCCCACCATAAAAAACGGTAAGAATCCCTGTTGCTGCTAAAACAATCCCTGCCACTGCCGCGGAACGACTCATTACGCAGATACACAGCGTAATCACAGCGAAGGCAAATTTTTCACCGGCATTTTCATATCTAAGCTTTGACTGATAACAAAGCTTGTCAATGACAATCATAAAAATCTCCTTTCATCAGAGAAGGCCGGATTTTGATCATTGATCCTTCATCCATTTTTTGCGTTCTACAAAACGTCCCATTATAAAGGCGATAATTCCGACTCCGATACCTGTCTGGATACAGAAAAGGAGACTTTCCACCTCGCCCGGAAGCTCTCCGCCAAGAAGCTGTTCAAAAACAGGCGTAGCCCATGGCTCATAAGAGGAATCGACTTCTTCCACAACAACACTTCCGGCATCGTCAGAACCGCCGAACTCGGCATCCTTCAGTACAAACAGCGGGACAAAAGCAATCAGAAAAATGGCAACGATTGCAGCGATTACAGTCTTTTTCATATTATTTTGCCTCCTTCAGAATTCCCATTGCGCGAAGCTCCGGTTTTGCATAGGTTTCAAGACCCATGAAAATTACTACAGTGATGATACCTTCGATAATGGCAAGAGGTACCTGTGTTGGTGCGAAAATAGCCATGAATTTGCCCAGGGCAGCTCCGAAGGTAGTGTCTGCGTTATGAGCAAGGGCAAGCTGGCCGGCTGTGACGCAGTAGGTAAACAGATCGCCCAAAGCAGCCGCAAGGAAAACAGCAACCCGTTTATTTACATTCATTTTTTTGCACAGAACATAGATTCCATAAGAAACAAACGGACCGGCAATAGCCATGGAAAAGGTGTTTGCTCCAAGTGTGGTAAGTCCTCCGTGTGCCAGAAGAATCGCCTGGAACAGAAGAACGATCAGTCCCAGAATGGAAACAGCGGCCGGACCGAAGAGAATGGCTCCGAGACCGGTTCCGGTCATATGTGAGCAGCTTCCTGTGACGGACGGTATCTTCAGTGAAGAAATCACAAAGATAAAGGCGCCGGACATGGCCAGCATGGTGATCAGGTTTCTGTGTTCATTCAGAGTCTTTTTTATGGACATAAATCCTGCAATAAGAAAGGGTACGCATAAAACACCCCATGCGATGCAAAAGCTTCCCGGAAGATAACCCTCCATGATATGCATGGCACTGACGTTTGGAACAATGCCGAAAGCAAGAGCAAAGGCTCCGGCAAGTACAAGAATTTTCTTTTGTTTTTTACTCATTTTCTTCTCCCTTCTGATCAAACAGAACTAAAATAAAAAAACCTGTGCGGTTATACCGACAGGCCCTCAGAAGAACAAGAGGTAATAGCAGGAAAATAGAATTGATCTGCTATGAGCCAACCTGTTCTTACACAAGGCCATCGTTCGTAACCTGTGTAAATTTCATGTAAAAGGCAGGCCTTCTGACTTGGGCATCATCACTGCATTTCGTCTTCCCGGGTATCTTCAGATATTCAGTGACATAATGAAATGCGGCTCTTCCGTTACAGCGGCGTGACCGTGTGAGACTTTCACTCAACTTTCCTATTCTCCTGCATAAGCAGACACCGTTTTACATTCAATTCTGAATTTATTGTAGCATAAACCCCAGTGTTGTCAAGGAAAAACGCAGCAGGGATGCAGGAAACCGCAGCGGTCTTTTTTTCTGGATGACACTGTGATATACTGGTTCAGGAATGAAAAAAACATAAGAAATTCTTAATAATTTACCCCTTTTATCTTAAACACCATTTGATATTCTTAGTATAACGAATCACAGAAAAGAGACTGTGATCCGGTGTGAATTTAATTTTGTTTCAGGAGGTACAGAGACGTGGCAGAAATACTGGTTTGTGATGATGACAAGGCGATCGTGGAGGCAATAGAGATCTATCTTTCACAGGAAGGTCATCATATTCTTAAAGCTTATGACGGAGAGGAGGCTCTTCGGACACTGCGGGAAAATCCGGTAGATCTGCTGATCATTGACGTTATGATGCCAAAGCTGGACGGAATCCGGGCGACTCTTAAGATCAGAGAGGAAAACCCGCTTCCCATTATTATTTTATCCGCAAAGTCAGAGGACGCAGATAAAATCCTGGGCCTGAACGTAGGGGCGGATGACTATGTGACAAAGCCCTTTAACCCATTGGAGCTGGTGGCCAGAGTCAGATCCCAGCTTCGCAGATATACTCAGCTTGGCGCTGTATCTCAGAAAAAGGAAAATGTTTACGTAACAGGCGGACTGACTGTGGATGATGACCGCAAAGAGGTCTGTGTGGACGGAGAACCGGTAAAGCTGACTCCCATTGAGTACAGAATCCTTCTTCTTCTGGTAAAAAATCAGGGAAGAGTATTTTCTACCAATCAGATTTATGAAAATATCTGGAACGAAGAGGCAATAGCGGCAGACAATACTGTGGCAGTCCACATCCGGCATATCCGTGAAAAGATTGAGATCAATCCAAAGGAACCCAGATACCTGAAGGTGGTCTGGGGACTGGGCTATAAAGTAGAAAAGCTTTAAACGCCCGGCAGGTTATTAAGAAGAGAAATCCATATATCAGGAAGATGGAAAGGGGCATTATTATGAAGAAAAAATGGTATAGAAGCAGCGCGGTGAAAGCCGCCGCTCTGGTAGTGGGCGTTGCTTCTCTGACTGCTGCGGCAGCAGGCGGAGCGGCATCTGCAGGAATTATGAGTGAAGGCGTTCTGCCTTTTGACAAAAAGGAATATCTGGAATCCAGAAGCTTTGAGCAGAGTATGCGTCATGCCAGCTTTGATGTGCTGATCGCAGAATCAGAAAAAAGCTACATGGAATCAAAACAGGAAAACGAAGAGGTGGATCTGTGGGAGATCCTTGCAGATGAGGAAACGGATACAGAAGGCTCCTCAGGTCTTGTTTACAGGCTCGGCGACCTTGAGAAATGGGTGGAGACCGAGAACTGGGATGCTCATACAGAGGATGTTCTGGTGTGTGTGAAGCCGGATGGAAATCTGGAATATATGTATTATGAAGATTTTGAAAAAAAGATCAGAGACGGAGAACTGGGATTTCTGGTGGCAGATACCTATGGAGAATATGATGATGGGGAATATGCAGAAGGCTATACTCAGCCGGAAGAAAGCGGCAGCAAGTTTGTGGATGCGCTTTCAGCACAGGGGATTCTGGCATGTCTGAAAAACCATGATTATTCCAGCTACGGATATTATGGAGATATTAATGATTATTATGCTGAAAATATCGGAGTCCTGAATTCCGGCGTTACCGGAATTGCTGATGAGGACGGCAAGATCATTTATACAAACGTGATCAATGAATATTCCGATTATCAGATTGCAGAGGCTTTCCCGCCGGTGGGTGCAGACAGCATCCTGGATATCCTGAACGAAGAGCCCGGATGGAAGGGAAGATTTGAGGATGCCTTTTATGCCCTGAACCATGCTCTTGCTCAGGTACAGATGGAGAAGTCGGCAGAAGCTATGCTGAAAGAGCATTACGGTGAGGGAAAAACCAATTTAAGCTATATTCTGGCCCTGAATCCGGGAAGCCGGGAAGAAAAGATACAGTCCAACACAGATGCAGGAGATTATGAAAAAAGAATCCAGAAATTAAAATCCGGTCAGGATCCGTATGTTGTAGTCACTTCTTCTCCGGAAGAGCATGATACAAACATCGATATTCTGAAGAAAGACCATTACTTTAATCTGTGGCAGCATACAGTGGACAATGCAGCTGCGGATGACCGGGATATCGACTATGTATTTGCCGCCTGGGTCGATAAGGATTTTGCGGCGGACGATCTGCTGGCAGAGGACGCAGAGAATTTTGAAAAATATGCAGCTTATCTTACGCCTTCCATGGCGGTATGCGGCGCAGGGATCCTGATCTTTCTGATCTGCCTTATTATTCTTACTGCCGGCGCAGGAAGAAACAATGAAAAAGAAGAGGTACAGCTGAATTTCTTTGACCGCTGGTATACAGAGATCGGCGCAGCAGCTGTATGTGCTGTGTGGGCAGTTCCTGTATTTCTGTTTCTGGGGCTTGGGATCAATGTAGACTATGTGGATAAACTGAAATATATTGTGGCAGCAGTGGCTGGTCTGGGAGCCTGGACCGCAGTGATGTTTTTGGGCGGCTGGATGAGTCTGGTACGTCGTATAAAAGCAAAAACTTTCTGGAAAAACAGTGTTCTGAGAAAAGTTTTTGGATTGCTGAGAAAGCTTTTAAGTCTGCTCAAGAAGTTTTGCCTTAAGATTGTGAAAGGCTGCAGAAGGTTTGTTGATTTTTTCGCGGAAAACACAGCCAGCAGGATTAAAATGGCGCTGCTGTTTGGCGGATTCTGTTTCTTCCAGTTTATAATGTGGACAGCCATACTTTGCGGCGGTGTGATCCTTCTTCCGGTTGTTGTGGCTGTGGATATTCTGGGACTGATCTATTTTCTCAGAAAAGCCAGAGGACGGGAGCTTATCCTGGACGGCCTGAAACGCATTACAGACGGCGAGCTTCAGTATAAAATTCCCCTTGATAAGCTTACCGGAGAGCAGAGACAGATTGCTGATTATATTAACCGGATCGGAGAGGGACTTGATGCAGCAGTGGAGGAAAGCCTAAAAAACGAAAGGATGAAGACAGAACTGATCACAAACGTATCCCATGATATCAAGACGCCTCTTACTTCCATTATCAATTATGTAGATCTTTTGAAACGGGAAAATCCTCAGGATCCGAAGATCCAGGGATATCTGGAGATCCTGGAGGAAAAGTCACTGAGACTGAAAACTCTTACCGAAGACGTTGTGGAGGCATCCAAGGCAAGTACAGGAAATATTTCACTGGAAATGGCAGATCTGAATTTTGTGGAGCTTGTTCATCAGGTGATCGGAGAATTTGAGGAACGGTTCCAGGAAAAAAATCTTTCCATGATGGTACATTTTGATCAGGATGAAGCGATCATCTGCGCAGACGGAAGAAGAATGTGGCGCGTCCTGGAAAATGTTTTTGGAAATGTTGCCAAGTACGCTATGGACAACACAAGAGTTTATGCGGAAATCAAGGTGAATCAGCCAAATGTGACGTTTTCCCTGAAAAACATTTCCGCGCAGCCTCTGAATATTTCTGCAGACGAGCTGACAGAGAGATTTATCAGAGGAGATGTGTCCAGAAATACAGAAGGCAGCGGACTGGGACTTTCCATTGCAAAAAGCCTGACTGAGCTTCAGGGCGGGGAGTTTAAGCTTTATCTGGACGGAGATCTCTTTAAAGTGACAATTACGTTTAAGGTAAAAGAAAAATGATAATTTCCGATACTGTCTGAGACAGTGGAAAGAACCCTCTGAAAAATAAGTGATAAAATAAGCCCCCGGTATCGCTGTGATGCCGGGGGCGCTTTATGGTATCAGAATACTTTTATGAGATTATAGGAATCGTCTACAAGCAGAACATCTGCATATTTGCCCGGAGTAAGGGAACCTACTTTGTCATAGACATGAATACTTTTGGCAGGATTTCTGGTAGCTGCAAAAATAGCTGTGGATTCAGGGATACCGAATTCCATGGCTTTTTTCATGCAGTCAAAAAGATTTGTTGCAGATCCGGCAATGGTACCGTTGGACAGAGTTGCCAGACGGTCTTTCATGGTAACTTCCTGGCCGCCCAGTTCATAGGTGCCATTTTCCATTCCGGTTGCCATCATAGAGTCGCTGACCAGAACAACACGCTCGTCACCAAACATTTTAAAGGTAGTGCGCACAACACATGGATGAATGTGGAAACCGTCACAGATCAGCTCTACCATGCAGTCCTCACTGTCACATGCGGCTCCGATCACGCCAGGATCTCTGTGAGCAAAAGGAGGCATTGCGTTATAGAGATGTGTTACGTGATTTACACCAAGCTCCATGGCTTTTCTGGCACAGTCGTAATCTGCTGTAGTATGTCCGATGGAAATTACTACTTCGTCCTTTGCAGCCTGAATAAATTCAAAGGCGCGGTCTACATTAGGAGCAAGTGTTACCAGTCTGATCTGGTTTCCGGAAGCCTCGTTGCACTGACGGAAAAAGGATACGTCAGGAACACTGATATACTCAGCGGCCTGAGCGCCTTTTTTGGCAATGTCGATAAGCGGGCCTTCCATATTAACGCCAATAATGCGGGCAAGCTTATCGTCCGGTTCCACCTTTGTTGCGGTGGCAAAGATGTCCATAAGTCTGTCCTTTGCAAGTGTCATGGAAGTAGGACAGTAGGAGGTGATTCCGTGTTCTTTTTCATATTTCAGAATTACTTTCAGGCCTTCCGGGTCGGCATCACAGAAATCATGTCCGAAAGCGCCGTGGCTGTGAACGTCCACCAGTCCGGGAAGAACCTTTAATCCTTCAGCGTCGTATTCGGTTTTGTCAGATACTTCTGTCTCAGAAGCGACCAGTCTGCCATTTTCAATGTACAGATCTTTTTTTACAAAGCTTCCGTCTTCCTGAAATACAAGTCCGTTTTTAATAATCATAATATTATCTCCTTGATTTTTAAGATGCAGTTATGCTGATGATTCTATTATAAGTCTTTGGTAAAATTAATTCAATCTGAAGATTATCTTGAGTTTCCGCAGTTTTGTCCACAGAACCTATAATCATCCTTGCTGATTATA
>OFML01001969.1_pt1 | contig 10291 bp, 13 predicted proteins | sample 1541831 | NCBI WGS metagenome assembly OFML01 (sample SAMN04209237, study PRJEB22552) | human gut metagenome | biome: gut; material: feces | host: Homo sapiens | place: USA: Oklahoma | reverse complement strand
CGTGAGGCCGGCGATAGCCAGTAGAAAAGCTTATCCCTTGATAGATCCTATCATCACACCTATTACAATAAATTTGGACAGGAAAGCCGGACAGCCAGTCCGGCTTTCCCTCCATCTCGTGCCTAAGCTACAATGAGAGGAGCAACTGGCTGACCAATCACTCCTTGGGCTTGTATGTCCGTGTGAAAGACTGTTAGCCATCCTCTCGTTGCAGCGTTCGATTTAAGCAGGTTGAACCACCGGATGTCGGAGAGTTCGTGTCACACAATAGATTGAATCGGCAGCGAGAAAAGATGGATTCCGGTTGCAGATTCTTTGTATTGGAGGAATGTGAATGAACTGCGTTGGCATCGATGTTTCCAAGGGTAAGAGCATGATTGCAGTCATGCGGCCCTTCGGAGAGGTAGTGGTTTCACCCTTTGAAGTACGTCACACCGCCAATGAACTGAGCGAGCTGGCAGGACTGCTCAAAAGCCTGGACGGCGAGACCCGTGTGGTGATGGAATCCACGGGTAATTACCATGCTCCGGTGGCCTGGCTGCTCCACGACGCGGGCCTTTATGTCTCGGTAGTCAATGCAATGCTGGTGCATGACTACGGAAACAACAGTTTAAGACGGGCCAAAACCGACAAAAAGGATGCCGTAAAGCTGGCCAACTACGGTCTTGACCACTGGCTCACATTGCCGAGATATATCCCGGAGGAGGATACCCGACTCATGCTGAAAATCTGCTACCGGCAGTACCAACAGTATTCCAAAGTTCAGACCATGCTGAAGAATAACCTGATCTCCCTGCTGGACACCACCTTCCCAGACGCAAATCGCTTGTTTACCAGTCCGCCCCGCGCCGATGGCAGCGAGAAGTGGGTGGACTTTGTCGCTACTTTTTGGCATTGCGAGTGCGTTTGTGGCCGGTCTGAGAAGGCCTTTACTACCCAATACCAGAAGTGGTGCAGAAAGCACGGCTACAATTTCAGCGAGGATAAGGCGCTGGATATTTATGCCTCTGCTTGCAGACACTTCGGTGTCATACCGAAAACGGATACGGCAAAACTTTTGGTAGAACAGGCCATTTCTCAACTCCAGACAACTTCTTCCGCGTTAGCTGCTCTCAAACAGGAGATGCAATCCCTGGCAGCTTCTCTGCCGGAGTATCCTGTAGTGATGGGGATGTTTGGTGTTGGCCCAACCCTCGGCCCTCAACTCCTGGCTGAAATTGGCGATGTACGCCGTTTTCATTCCAAAAAAGCGTTGGTTGCCTTTGCGGGTATTGACGCCCCGCCCTACCAATCCGGTCAAATAGATGTCCGTAGCCGTAGCATTTCCAAGCGAGGATCTGCCTCACTGCGCAGGACGCTCTTTCTGGTGATGAGCGTCATCCTGCAATGTGCTCCAATAGACGAGCCGGTGTACCAGTTCATGGACAAGAAACGCTCTGAAGGCAAGCCATATCGTGTCTACATGATGGCCTCTGCCAACAAGTTCCTGCGCATCTACTACGCTTCTGTGAAAGCCTACTTGGAATCCCTGGAGCACGACTGATTTTTACACTCTATACCATCTGGCTGGCCGCCGTTTTAATTTTGAGATGCTCAGCGGCTTGATTTTGTATTGCATTTTTTCGCCTCCCTAAAAATCTGAAATTTCTACTTGACTTTTATTAGCAGGTCTTTCACAGCGGAACAGATTTACACGCCCTCTGCGTCTACTTCATACACATCGTAGACCTCGTTGGGCTTGAGCTTGAGCCGGGTGGACAGGAACGCCTCGATGTCAAAGGCGTTCTTGGGGTCCGCGTCGGCGGTGTACGGGTAATTGGGGTGCTTGGTGATGTCGTACTTGTCCGAGAGGAAAGGCCGCACACCGCGCAGCTGGAGGATACACTTGCCGCCGTCCATGACGGCCAGTTCATCCTGGCTCATAAGCTCTTTGCCGAGCTTTTGGTAGTTAAGAGAATGGGATGTCTCGCGGCCCCGGCTCTCGCCGGTGTTGTAGGTGTCGATGGTCTCCTTGCCCAGCACGGCGGCCAGCTCCTTGAGGGTTGTCGGCTCTTTGCCGCCCAGGAAGATGGAGGTATCCATGTTGCCGATGATGGTATCGGCGTTGTCCTTGTAGATAGCTTTGAGCTGGGACTGTGCTTGCAGCACCAGGCAGGCGGAAATCTCACGGCTTCGGATGGTGGCAACCAGCTTTTCCAGCCGAGGGATCTGTCCAATATTGGCGGCCTCGTCAATGAGGCACCGCACATGGACCGGCAGCCGCCCGCCGTACACATCGTCCGCTTTTTCGCAGAGCAGATTGAACAGCTGGGTGTAGCACATGGAGATCAGGAAGTTAAAGCTATCGTCCGTGTCGCTCATAATCAAGAACAAGGCGGTTTTCCGGTCTCCCAGGGTATCCAGCTCCAGCTCGTCGTAGGCCGTGACCTCCCGCAGCTCCGCGATGTCGAACACGGCAAGGCGCGCACCGCAGGAAATCAGGATGGATTTTGCGGTTTTGCCCGCAGCCAGCTTGTACTTTTTGTACTGACGGACGGCGAAGTGGTTGGGCTTCTCTGCCTCCAGCGCGTCAAACATCAGGTCCACGGGGTTCTTGAACTCCTCGTCATCCTCCCGGACCTCCATCGCGTTGATGAACTCGATGAGGGTGGAGAAATTCTGTTCCTCCACCGGGGCCTCGTAGTGGATATACCCAATGAGGGCGCAGTACAAAAGCGTCTCGGCCTTAACCCAAAAATCGTCCCCGGCCTTGCCCTCGCCCTTGGTGTTGGCGATCAGCGTCGTGACCAGTTTCAAGATGTCCTTTTCGGAGTGGATGTAGGCAAAGGGATTATAGTGCATGGACTTCTTGAAGTTGATGGTATTGAGGACTTTGATCCGATAAGGCTCATAGATGTCCTTGCCGTGCTTATCCTTCATGGGCTTGCCGTCCTTGCCCAGCTTGGGTGTGCCGCGCTGAAGCATTTTGCCGCACTCCACCAGGATGGTGCCTTTTGGGTCTGTCACCACATAGGAGCTGTGCATCTGCATCAGGTTCGGTTTCAGCCAGAAGCGGGTCTTGCCGGAACCGGAGCCACCGATCACCAGCACATTTTTGTTTCTGGCGGTCTTGGGGTCCTTGGGGCGGCTGTTCATGGTCAGGCTCTCGGTTTTAGTCAGAATCACATTGTTCTGGAACACCGGGTCGATGTAGGGTGCGATGTCCTCATGGGTGCCCCAGCGGGCGCTGCCATACTCCATACCGTGCCGGTACTTCTTGGCGTTCTTGCTTTTGAGATACACGGCCAATCGCAGGCCAGCGCCGCAGCACAGCCCCACCAGCAGGTCCAAAGGGTGCAGGCTGGGCCACCAGCTGGCCAGCGCCACCGGCAGCGTGGAGAAGAACGAAAGCATTTTTGCCGAAGCGTCCGCACCCACGGCCATCCGCCATCCTTCACCGAAGTTGGTTGCGAACAGCCCCATCAGGATATAGGGCATATTCAGCAAAAGGAGCTTTTTGATGTCAAGTTGCTTTTTCATCTTCATCGTTCCAGCTCCTTCCGCTTGTTCCGGTCCACAACGGCGTGTTTCACCAGCTCTTTGAACTGGCTCAGCTTTGCCAGCACGGACGGACGCTCTGTTTTCTGCGCCTTTCTGACCTTCTTGCCGGTGTACTCGGTAAAGGCAGCGGTCAGGGCATCCGCATCGCGGCCTTTGAAAAAGATCAGGTACTTGGGCGGGGAGCTGCTGCGGTCCTTCTTCACCGCATAGTCAACGCCGTATTTCCGGGCGATCTTTTCAAACTCCTTGATGGAGGGGTCGGTGATCTCGATGTTGGAAACGCCCTGATTCTGGCCGATCAGCTGCTTCACCGTCTGTTTGCCGTGGGGAATCACGGGGGTATCCCGGCTTTTCTGCTTTTGCAGCTTCTTTTCCTTGCGGTGGGCAAGGTACTTGGTGATGGCGGCCTTAAACAGCCGCCCGGTAAACTTTGTTCCGCTGACTACCAGCGTCAAAGTCCTGTTTTCCACTTCCTCCTGCATAGGTCATCGCCTCCTTTCCACGGATTTTGCAGGGGTGGCGCTTGATACTAAGGCGGGACCACCAGCCGCCGCAGCAGGTATTTCATCATGGCAGGCTCCTTTCAACGCAGCTGATCGGAGCGGTCATAGTACAGATGTCCCTGGCGCACCTTGGCATGGCTGAGAATCTTGATGTGGCCCTTTTCCTGGTTCTCCAGGCTTTTCTGGTATCCGGCCTCCGTCAGAAACAGGCGGGTCCGTTCGCCTTTCCAGCCCACCGGCGAATCGTGGGTCAGCACATCGAAGATAATCATGTGCCGGGTGTCCTCGGCAAACCGCTCCAAATCCATGTACTCATGGCCGTGGTAGTTCTGCGCCCCGGCCTTGAGCCGCATTTCCTCCATCAGCTGGCCCACGGTCTTACGCTCAGGCATGGCGCGCACCTCCTTTCCCGCGTCCCTGGCCTTTCACAGTCAGGATACCGTCCAGGGTGGTAGCGGTGATCCGCAGGCGCTCAGCGGTGGCGATGTCATTCTTCACGGTCTCGTCGATGCCGTGGCCGCAGACCACCAGCACATGGGACCGGCGCAGATAGTCTCGCGCCATATCCAGCCCGTCCTTGTGTTCCTGGGGAATCTCGTCCTTGAGGAAGGTGGACAAGAACAGAACCGGGCAGATGGGCGAATACCCGGCGTCGTACACCTGGCGGCAGTAGGTGGCAGCGTTCTCGGCGTTCTCATACTGGTTGTTGCTCCAGGGAGCCGTAATGTAGGCAAGAGGTCGTTTCATGGCAAAATCCTTTCTCCCGGTATTGCCGGGCAACAGAAAAGCGGCTGTTTACCAGCCGCCTGCGTTCATATCGTGATTGACTTGTACGGTGTAGTGATTGCTGATCGTGGTGGGCGCGTTGAACAGCACTGCAAGCAAATACTGTTTCATATTGCGGACCTCCGTGGTGTTTTTCTGCATACCGTCCATGACAAATCGGATATGCTCGCTATCCAGCTTCAAGAACCGGGAGCGCACGACTTCATGGGGAAAGTCGCTGCCAGCGATCCGAGTGGTTTTACGTTTGGCACAAACGGTCTCCACCATCAGCTCCACAATCTCGTCCAGGTCCTCACGGTAGGTCGAAAACTCTCTGCACAGATAGTCATACTCGATGTTCTCCAGAATCAATTCCCGATAATTTTCTATCTCTGAGACAGACATCGCATCCCTTCCTTTCCGTTCCGGCAGCTGTGCTGCCGCTGTTTCCCGGAAGGGAATGGAATCGGTACTTGCTCCATGAGTATTTTGTTTTTGAGTATTTGGTTTCTCTATATTTAATTCTGCGGGCTTTTCCGTATCCGGTTTATCCAGATACGGGTTTTCCGTATCTGGTGAAGCCGTATCTGGTACAGCCGTATCCGGCCTTGGCGTTTCTGGCTGCCTGGGCTGGGGTTTCTCATAAATCACATACTCGGTGTCGCTGATCCGGCCTTGTTGGTCCCGCAGCTGGTTCCGCACGATGTAACCGGCGGTTTCCAACTCCCGCAGCGCACTGCCGATGGCATCAACGCCCTCCTTGCAGATTTTCGCAAGTCCACGGGTAGTATAGTTCCAGTCATCAGGCAGGGATAACATCATGGAAAGAAGCCCCTTTGCCTTGAGGGATAGTTCGTGGTTCCGCAGGTGATGATTGCTCATCACGGTATAATCTTTGGTCCGTTCAATGCGAAAAACGGCCATTGACTTCACTCCTTTCTAATTTTAGGGCATGAAAAAAGCCACAATCCTTCGTGAAAAAGACTGTGGCTTTCAGCTGTTTTTGTTGTTCTGCCAGGGCCGGTAAGGACGCTTGTACTTCGGCGGATGACTGAACATCGGCTCATGCTCCGAAAACGGGAGGGTCTGCAAAACCCGGTCAATGTCGGTGGATTCCATATCATACTGGGACTGGCAACTTTCCCGGATGGCATCTTTGATGCTCTGGACAGTACACATATTCATTCCTTTCCTTTCGTAGTGATAATGAGTTTACGGGTGGCGGCGGCGCTTGTCCGGTTTGAAGTCGAGCACATGGCCCTCGATCACACGGGCATACCGCTTGATTTTGATTTCCCGACGCTTCTGGCTTACGAGGGCGGCCTGATACCCGTCCTCCGTAAGAAACAGCCGCATATCATCGCCGGGGCAGCCGTAGGAACAAGGGCGCTGAACGGAAAACTCGATCATCCAGCGGGTGCTGTCCTGAAAACGCTCTACGGCCAAGATATTGTGTCCTTTCAGCTCACGGGCTGAAATATCCCTCATAGGCGGCTCCTTTCATCGTTCCTGGTCTCTCTGGCGCTTCTTCTGCCACGCCTCCAGCAGTTTGATAATGGTTTCCTGCATCCGCTGGGGCGTATAGCTTTTGGGGAAATACTTCCGCAGGGTGTCGGAGGTGAAAGTCACTTTGTCGAGATCACTTTTCTTTTCCTCACCCATGATGACGCGCATCATATCGAGGGTCAGATGTCCCTCCTGGCTGTATTTCTTGAGTCGCTGAGCCTGGGAGAGAGAGGGGGTAGCCTGTTCGCTGTCCATCGCGTCCAGCAAATCCCGCTGTTCTTCTTTTTTGAGAAAGGACAGCTCATAAGCCGGATTGAGGGCGATTTTCTTTTCATCGACCATATCCAGCAGTTCGGGAATCAGCTCCGTCAGGCGGATATAGCGCTGCACCTGGTTCCTACTCGAACCAGCCTGCTGCGCCAACAATTCATCTGCACGCAACTTCGTCCCAAGTTGGGACGAAGTTAAGTCCCCCCGTGCGCCTTGGTGTTTCATAGCCTCCAGCTTCATCTTGTAAGCAAAGGCCCTTTCGCTGGGGAGCAGGCTTTCACGTTGTAAGTTGCTGTCCACCATGATGATAGTGGCAGCATCATCGTCCAGGTCTCGGACAATGACAGGCATGGTTTCTTTCTCGGCCAGCTCACTGGCCCGGTGCCGCCTGTGACCGGCCACCAGCTCATAGCCGCCCTCCGGGTCCGGGCGGGCAATCGCCGGAACCAGAACACCATACTGCCGAACGCTGTCGGCGGTCTCCATCATGGCCTCGTCATCCTTGACTTTGAAGGGATGCCCCTTAAATGGGTGCAGCTCAGACAGCGGAATTTCCTGTATCTTCTCCAGCTTGGCATCCTGGCGGCTTTCCTCGGTGGAAAACAAATCATCGTATGGAGCCAGCTCTACTTTTTTCGCGCTGCTTTTCAAGTTTTATCACCTCCTTGGTCAGATTCTTATAGCCCTCGGCCACCTTGCCATTAGGGTCATGGGCAAAAATGCTTTTGCCCTCGGCGCTGATCTCCTTTGCCCGGACAGAATGGGGAATCTCGGTGCCGAACACCTTGATTTTGCTGCCATAGGTCTCCCGCAGCAGGGCGGCAATCTCCTTGGCGAAGTTGGTGCGGTTGTCCACCATCGTCAGCAATATGCCGTCGATCTGGAGCTTGGGGTTGATCTGCCGCTTCACCTTGTTTACGGTCTGGAGCAGCTGTTCCAGGCCCTTGGCGGGCAGGTACTCCGCCTGAACGGGGATTATGACCCTGTTGGCGGCGGCCAGGGCGTTGACCGTGAGCATACCCAGGGATGGCTGGCAGTCAATCAGGATATGGGAATACTGTCCCTTGAGCGTGTCCAGATACTGCCGCAGGGTGGTCTCACGGCTCATAGCGTTCACCAGGGAGACCTCCATGCCGGAGAGCTGAATGTCAGCGGGCATCAGGTCAACCCCCTCCGGGTGATGCAAGATACCCTCGCCAGGGCGCAGCGGCTCGTCCATCAGGATTCGGCCCATCGCGTCGGACAGGGTAAATGGCAGCTTGTCCGGCTGAGGGTGGCCCAGGCTGATGGTCAGGCTGCCTTGCGGGTCCCCGTCGATCAGCAGCACTTTCTTTCCGGCCTGCGCCAGCCCAATCCCCAGGTTCGCGCAGGTGGTTGTCTTGCCAACGCCGCCTTTCTGGTTGGCGATGGCGATGATTTGCGTGTTCAATGACTTCACCTCATTTCTGAATTGTTCTATGGCTTCTGGAAATAGAAAAAGCCGCCACTTCAAAAATTGAAAGTGACGGCCTTTTCTTATCCCGGAATGAAATTCCCCGGAAACGCAAAAAGCGCCCAGTAGAAAATACTGAGCGCTTGGCGATTAGATTTATTCTCTTTTGTTCAAATTAGGTCAAATTCAGACAAACCGTTTTCACGAAAAAGGTCTCTTGGAGATGTATAAATAAACATCCCCTTGGCATCCCAAAATCGCGTCTCGGTTGTCCTATTTTTTAACCCATAAGCCCTCTTTTTGGGGTGGTTGTCCACCATTTAACCCATAGAAAACGGGTTAAAAGAGGCTTCGTTCTGTCAAATTGCGTCAAACCATTTGAAAAGGAAAAACCCCGGAAACCGCGTAGTTCCGGGGTTTTTGACCACTTTTGATAAAGTTTAGCGCTTGCTGAACTGCGGAGCGCGACGGGCAGCCTTGAGGCCGTATTTCTTTCTCTCTTTCATTCTCGGGTCTCTTGTGAGATAGCCCGCCGCCTTAACTGCTCCGCGAAGATCCGGTTCCGCCTTGATCAGCGCTCTGGCAATGCCGTGGCGCACTGCACCGGCCTGGCCAGTAAAGCCGCCGCCATGCACTGTTGCAACCACATCATAGCTGCCCAGGCGCTCGGTGAGCTCCAGCGGCGAGCGGACGAGCATCCGCAGCGTCTCATATCCAAAAAACTCTTCCAGATCCTTATGGTTTACTGTAATATTGCCACTCCCCGCAATCAGGCGGACTCTGGCAATGGATTTCTTTCTTCTGCCTGTTCCCAAGAACTGCTCTTTTGCCATCGTTTCTTACCTCCCCCTTTTACAGGTCCAGCGCCACGGGGCACTGTGCAGCATGCTTATGCTCGCTGCCCTTATAGACATGGAGCTTGGAGAGCATTTTCCTGCCAATTCTGTTCTTTGGCATCATTCTCTCTACCGCTACTTCAAATGCGAAATCGCTCTTGTTTGCCATGAGCATCTTATAGGGAATCTCCCGCAGACCGCTGCGATAACCCGTATAAGTGCGGTATACTTTTTGATCCAGCTTCTTGCCGGTAAGCACCATTTTATCTGTATTGATGACGATCACATGATCTCCCGTATCGAGGCTTGGGGTATAGGTGGGTTTGTTTTTGCCCATCAGCACCGCTGCGACCTGGCTTGCAAGGCGGCCCAGGGTTTTTCCCTCCGCATCTACGACATACCATTTTCTTTCGATATTGCCATGCGGCATATATGTCTTCATGAGGTACTCCTCCTATCGTTTTTTTGCTTGGCGCAAGCGCCTGTTTATGGTAGTAGACACGGCTCTTTACGGGGCTAGTGCAAAAATCCGTGCAACCTATATTTTATCCGAGAAAAAATCCGATGTCAAGGGGATTTTTCGCATTTTGAGCCTGCAAAAGGGCGATGTTCTCGCCCTCACGGCGCGCCTGCCCTTCCTGATAGAACACCTCCACCATGCAAAGCCCGCGGGCCACTGCCGTAGGCCCGGCATTGCGGCGATCCCTGCTGTGCAGGATTTCCAGAACGCGCTCGGGTGGGTATTTCCTCTTTCCCACATCTATCAGCGTCCCTGCGATAATCCGCACCATATTGTATAAGAAGCCATCTCCAAAGATATCCAGGTATACCATTTCCCCCTGGCGGCGCACGCACAGAGCGTACACTGTGCGCACTGTGCCCACAAGGTTGCTTCCCTCCGCCTTAAAGGCGCCAAAATCGTGCTTCCCCACCAGGTACTGGCCTGCCCGATACATCAGCCTCTCTTGCAGCAGGACAGGCACATGCGCGCAAGTTTGGCGGCCTATGGCGCAGTTGTGCCGCCCATTATAGATGGCATAGCGGTAGTGCTTGCCCTTGGCGGATTTTCGGGCATGGAAATCCTCCGGCACCTGGCAGGAACTCTTCACCCGAATATCCGGCGGCAAAAATCGGTTGAACACAAAGCTGAACTTATCCGCCGGGATGCGCGCCTGTGTATCAAAATGGGCGCACTGGCCAAGGGCATGCACTCCTACATCCGTCCGCCCCGCTCCGATGATGCGGCGCTCCTCCCCTGTGGCCTTTTTGAGCGCGGCCTCCAGCTCCCCCTGAATGGAGGGGCCGTTTTCCTGCGCCTGCCATCCACAGTAGGCGCTTCCATCATATTCCACCAGCAGCTTGATTCTCATATCTAATACCCAAAGCCGATGAAGACGCAAACGGCCACAAGCAGCGCCATGGCCAGATAGTCCCGTGCC
>OFML01001965.1_pt1 | contig 10306 bp, 10 predicted proteins | sample 1541831 | NCBI WGS metagenome assembly OFML01 (sample SAMN04209237, study PRJEB22552) | human gut metagenome | biome: gut; material: feces | host: Homo sapiens | place: USA: Oklahoma | reverse complement strand
CTCCGGCGCTTTTGGCATATTAAGGAAAATCAGAAAATCGCGACGACAGCGCCGTTGTAGGTCTCGGCGATGAAGTTCTTCACGGTCTCGGACTGGAGATCCTTGACGAGAGCGACCGTCTTGGCGCTGTCCTTGTCGGCCTCGCGGACGGCAACGACATTGGCGTAGGTCTGGGCGGCGTCGCCGGAGGCGTCCTCGATGGCGAGAGCGTCGGCAACCTTCAGACCGGCGGCCAGCGCGTAGTTGCCGTTGATAACGGCGAGCGTGCCGGCGTCACTGTTGGCAAGCTGGGTCGGGACCATGTCGGCCTGCACGGGAACAACGTTGTAGCCCTTCGCGTCAACGATATCGAGATGGCTGACGCCCTTTTCCGCGGAGGCATCCTCCGGCAGGGTGATGAGACCTTCCTGAGCGAGGAGGAGCAGCGCGCGGGTCTCGTTGCTGTCGTCGGCGGGGATCAGAATGGTAGCGCCCTCGGCGACTTCGTCAAGAGAGGAAACGCCGTTGCCGAAAAGACCGAACGGCTCATAGTGGATGAGACCGGCGGAGACGAGGTGCGTGCCGTTGCTGGCGTTGAAGCTGTTCAGGTACGGGGTGTGCTGGAAGTAGTTGGCGTCAAGCTCGCCGTCTTCAAGAGCGGTGTTGGGCAGGACGTAATCATCGAAAACAACGATCTTGAGATCGTAGCCTTCCTCGGCGAGGAGGGGCTTGATCTGCTCAAGGATCTCGGCGTGCGGGGTAGAGGAAGCGCCGACGGTGATGGTCTCTTTCGCGGCGGGCTCTTCGGCAGGGGCTTCGGTCGGAGCTTCAGAAGCGGGAGCTTCGGTAGCGGCGGGGGCTTCCGTGGCGGACGGGGTGGAGGCAGTACCGCAGGCGGCCAGCGCGAGCAGCAGCGCGAGAGCGAGGACAACAGAAAGAATCTTTTTCATTTTGATTTTTCTCCTTTTCTTTGGATTCGGTGGGTGAAACTTTTTATATCATCAGGCGGAGGTGCGTTTGTCCGTCTTGCGGACAATGTACATTCCGACTTCCTGAATGACCTGAACAATGATGATGCACAGCAGCGCGGCGAACCAGATGATATCCTGATTGAAGCGCTGGTGACCGTAAACAATGGCGATCTGGCCGAGACCGGTGCCGCCGATCGTGGCGGCCATGGCGGAATAGCCGAGCACCGTGACCATCGAGATGACCGCGCCCGTGATGAGCGAGGGCTTCGCTTCCGGGACGAGCACCTTGGTGATGATCTGGAATCGCGGCGTGCCCATCGCTTCGGCGGCTTCGATCACGCCCTTATCGACCTCCTTGATGGAGGACTCGACCATGCGCGCCACGTACGGCGCGGCAGCGATCACGAGCGTTACGATCACGGCCTTGTTGCCGAGCGATGTGCCGACGATGAACTTTGCCACCGGCAGCATGGCCACCATGAGAATGATGAACGGCACGCTGCGGAAGGCGTTGATGAGAATGCTGAGAATTTTATTGAGCACCGGCATCGGATGGATGCCGTCCTTATCGCTCACGCAAAGGAGCAGACCCAGCGGCAGGCCGAGAACATAGGCAAACACCGTGGAGATCACGGTAAGATAGATCGTCTGCCACACGCCGAGCAGAAACAGATTCTGCTGCCAGAGCTTTACAAACATATCGGAGAACATCCCATCACACCTCCTCAAAGGAGACGCCGTCCTGCTTCAGCCACGCGCGGGCGCGCTCGGCGCTCGCTTCGTCGGCGGGAAGCTCCAGGATCGTCTGCCCATAAATTTTGCCGTCGATCTCGCGGATGTCCGCGGATACGATGTTGACCGGGGCCTGGCACTCCATAATGAGACTGGCGACGACGGGGTGCCGCGTCGTTTCGCCGTTGAAGGCGAGGCGGATTCGTTTTCCGCCGGGGGTGAATACCGGGGCGATGCTGACACCGGGGAGGATCAGCTCGCGGGCGATCTTGGACTGCGGATTGGTGAACACCTGGCTCACCGCGCCGAGCTCGGCGATCTGGCCACGGTCGATGACGGCCACGCGGTCGCAGATCTGGTCAATAACGCGCATCTCATGCGTGATGACGATCACGGTGACGCCCATCGTGCGGTTGATCTCCTTGAGAAGAGAGAGGATCGACTGCGTTGTCGTGGGGTCAAGCGCGCTCGTCGCCTCGTCGCAGAGAAGGTAGCGGGGCTTCGTTGCCAGCGCGCGGGCAATGGCTACGCGCTGCTTCTGTCCGCCGGAGAGCTGCGAGGGATACGCCTTGGCGCGGTCGGCGAGACCGACGACGGAGAGAAGCTCCATAGCGCGCTCCACAGACTCCTTTTTCTTCCACCCGGCGATCTCCAGCGGGTAGCACACGTTCTGGAGAACGGTGCGCTGCGCGAGAAGATTGAAGCCCTGGAAGATCATCCCGATCGAGCGGCGGATGAGCAGCAGCTCCTTCTGGGGGAGCTTGGTGAGATCCTTGCCGTCCACGATCACGGAGCCGGAGGTCGGACGCTCCAGCAGGTTGATGCACCGGACGAGCGTGGATTTGCCCGCGCCGGAAAGACCGATGATACCGAATATTTCTCCGTCCTCGATCGTGAGGGAAATGTCATGCACGGCGTGGATCTGCCCTTCGCCCTCGCCGAAGTTCTTGGTCACATTCTGAAGCTCTATCAAAAGCGAACCCTCCTAACAAACAAAAAAGCAGGCTGCCATTTTGGCATCCCGCTTCACAAAACCGCACTCCGGATTTCCCGGACTGCGCCTTTTATCCATGAAAAGCAGTCAGCAAATGGCTATCGAAACGCGCAGCAAAGCTGCGCATGCACATCATCATGTTCATGCACATCTCGGTCATCATGCTGGCGAACGTACGGCGCATCGGCTGAGCTCCTTCCCTCGGTAATCAAGTTGTCTGCATTATATCCCTACGGTTTTGACCTGTCAATATACTTTAACACCGCAAAGAAAGAATCGGCGAAAAAACACAAAACCCTCTCCCGTTCGGGAAGAGGGTTTGTGAATAATCATTCAGGATTTATACTCAAACGTCATGCCGCAAATGGAAATGGTGTCGCCGTCGCGGATGCCGAGCGCCTCCATGCGTTCGTAGATCCCGGCGTCACGCAGCGACTTGTCGAAATACATCCGGCTCTCGTAGTCGGTGAAGTTGACGGTCGAAACGAGCCGATCCATCCACGGGCCGGAGACGTACCAGACGCCGTCGTCCTCTTCAATCTCCACATCCTCGGGCGAGCCGAGATCCGGCGCGGGCGGAACGTAGTCCGGCTCGTACACCGCGATCGGGGGGAGCGTGGAGAGCATGGCAGCGGCGCGCTGCATAAGCTCCTTCGTTCCGGCGGTCGTGGCGGCGGAGAGCTCAAAGAACTCATAGCCCTGCGCCTCGACGTGCTTTTTCAGCCGTTCGATCGGCTCGCGGTCGTCCCCGAGCAGGTCGCACTTGTTCGCCGCGACGATCTGCGGACGCGACGCGAGAGCGGGGGAGTAGTCCGCAAGCTCGCGGTTGATCGTCTCAAAATCCTCGATGGGGTCGCGCCCCTCGCTGCCGGATACGTCCACAACGTGAATGAGCAGACGGCAGCGGTCGATGTGGCGGAGAAAATCGTGGCCGAGACCCGCGCCCTCGCTTGCGCCCTCGATGATGCCGGGGATGTCCGCCAGCACGAAGGAAGCGCCCTCGGCCACGTAAACTACGCCGAGATTGGGGGAGAGGGTCGTGAAGTGATAGTCCGCGATCTTCGGCCGCGCGCGGGAAACGCTCGCAAGCAGCGTGGATTTGCCGACATTCGGGAAGCCGACAAGACCGACGTCCGCGAGCAGCTTGAGTTCCAGAATGAGCTCGTGGCTCTCGCCGGGCATGCCGGGCTTGGCAAATCGCGGCACCTGCCGCGTCGGCGTGGCGAAATGCTGGTTGCCCCAGCCGCCGCGCCCGCCTCTGGCGGCGACGAACGGCTCGCCCGTGGACATATCGGCCATGATGCCGCCGGTAGCCTTGTCGCGCACGAGCGTGCCGCGCGGCACGCGGATCGTTACGTTCTCGCCGTCCTTGCCGGAGCAGCGCTTGTTGAGACCGTTTTCGCCGTTGGCCGCGACAAACTTGCGCTTATAGCGGAAATCCATCAGCGTGGACATATGTTCGTCCACAACGAGGATCACATCGCCGCCGCGTCCGCCGTCACCGCCGTCCGGCCCGCCCGCCGCGACGAACTTTTCACGGTGGAAGGTGACGGCGCCGTCGCCGCCCTTGCCGGCGTAAACGCTGATGGTGACTTTATCTACAAATCCGTAGCTCATGCGTGTTCCACCTGCCTTTGAAAATAAAAAGAGACCGACGAGCCCGTCGGTCTCTTTGGGTAATTACTGCGCGATTTCGTAAACAGAGACCTTCTTGCGGTCCTTGCCCATGCGCTCAAACTTCACCGTGCCGTCCACGAGGGCGTAGAGAGTGTCGTCTCCGCCGATGCCCACGTTGGTGCCCGGATGGATCTTCGTTCCGCGCTGTCTGACAAGGATGTTGCCGGCCAGAACGAACTGACCGTCGGCCCGCTTCGCACCAAGACGCTTCGACTCGCTGTCGCGGCCGTTACGGGTGCTGCCCATGCCTTTTTTATGTGCCATTTAAATCACACCTCCAATAGTCAAATAGTACGGATCAAGCGTTGATCGCGGTGATCTCTACCTTCGTGTAGGGCTGACGATGGCCCTGCGTGCGACGGTAGTTTTTCTTGGGCTTCATCTTGTAGACACGGATCTTCTTGCTCTTTCCGGTCTTGATGATCTTGCCGGTCACGGTGGCGCCTTCCACAACGGGGGTGCCGAACACGTTGACGCCCTCATCGACAACGGCCAGAACCTGATCAAAGGTGACGGTCTCGCCATCGGCAACGTTGAGCTTCTCGACGTAGATAACGTCGTTCTCGGCGACGCGGTACTGCTTACCGCCGGTCATGATAACTGCGTGCTTCATTTTACATCCTGCCTTTCTTGCAGACTCGCTCTCCCGGGCGGAGGTCACCCTCACTTAGTTACCCTTTCAATGCGGCTCTGATACTATACCACGCCGCAAAACCTTTGTCAACACAAGATTTGGTGTTTTTCGGCGGTTATATCGCTAAATCTTATTTCTGGGAACGCTTTTTACGCTTCGCTATACGAACGCCCACGAGAACGCCCGCGCCGATGAGTACAAGAAGCCCCGCAGCGGCGCCGATCACAATGTTTTCCACATACTTTCCGTGAATAGGGGTGAGACCGCCGGGCAGCGGCTCGGAGACGAGATCTTTATAATAGAGCATTTCCGTGTCGTATTCCGCAGGGGTGCTCTCGTGCAGTATGACCAGCCGCGCGCCGTGGTATTCACGCTCACCGTAGATATAAAAGCCGGTGCCCGCCGTGTTCACGAGATCGATGCCCTCGTACGTTCCGACAAAGTCGTTTTTATGGTCGTGCCCGAAGAATGCCGCTGCCACATCGCCCGTATCGCGCATTGCGGCAAACTCCCCGGAGGGAATATCCGGCGGGCAGGGCGCCTCGCCGAGATGACCGGCGGTAAAGCCGTCGCCCATTTTATAATAGTGTCCCGAATGGCTGGAAAAACCCTTGACAACGCCCTCGGCCTTTTTCTCCGAGGCGGGGACTTCCGTCAGCAGATCGTAAATTTCGGGAACGATGATGTGCTGGAAGAGATAGGCGGGGAGCATTTCTCCGTACTGCTCTTCGAGCGACGCGGCGGTCGAGGTGTACCAGTCGATCTGATCCTGCTCGACGCGGGCGTACTTGGAAACGCCCTTCTCGCCATACGTCCCGCTGTCCAGAAACCAGAGATTGCACACCGGGCGGCTGCCGTCCGACGACCAGACGAGCAGATTATAGTTCCCGCAGCCGGTGATATCGTCTGGCCCGGCGGACATGAGACAGCCGGGATAGCTCTGATAGATGGCGAGCTGCGTCTCCTTGCTCACGCCGCCCTCGTCATCGTGGTTGCCGAACACAGCGGCAAACGGAATGCCGCGCTCGGCCACGGGCGCGAGAATGGCGTCGAGCGCCTTTTCCATCGCCTTCGTGGTGCGGACGGACGGGCCGTGGACCTGATCGCCGGTGAATACGACGAGATCGGCGTCGGCAGCGTCCAGCTCCGCATTGAGCAGACGGAGCGTCGCCTCCTGCGGCCGGGCGGTGTCCTGCGTGTCGGCAACGATAAGGATACGGAATTCCCCAATTTCGTCAAATTGCAGCATGGTATCCTCCTCCGCGGCGGAGACCGGCGCGGTAAGAGCCGTCAGCAGCAGCGCCGAGAGCGCCGCGCAAAGGAACGGTCGGATTTTATTCATGATGAACCCTCCGGATAAAAAGCCGCCCCCGGCCGAAAAGCTGGGGGCGGGATAAAGTCTTACTTCGTGACGAGAGCGAGCGTGTCGCGCGCGATCATCAGCTCTTCGTTCGTCGGGATGACGTACACCTTCACGGTGCTGTCGGCCGCGGAGATGTCGCTCTCCTTGCCGCGGACCTGGTTCTTCTCGTGGTCCACATGGACGCCGAGGAACCCGAGACCCTCGCAGATGCTCTCGCGCATATCGGGGCCGTTTTCGCCGAGGCCGGCGGTGAACGTGATGATATCAACGCCGCCCATGGCAGCCGCATAGGAGCCGATATACTTGCGGACCTCGTAGGCAAACTTGTCGAGAGCGAGCTGCGCGCGCTCGTTGCCCTCTTTGGCAGCCTTCTCAAGATCGCGGAAGTCGGAGCCGACGCCGGAAATGCCGAGAACGCCGGACTTCTTGTTGAGGATGTTGAGCATCTCGTCGGCGGTGTAGCCGTACTTATTCATAATGAACTGGAGAATGGCGGGGTCCAGATTGCCGGAGCGGGTACCCATCGGCAGACCCTCAAGAGGCGTCAGACCCATGGAGGTATCGACGCACTTGCCGTCGATGCTCGCGGAAACGGAGGAGCCGTTGCCGAGATGGCAGTTGATGACGCGCGTGCCCTTTTTGCCCATGATCTCGCAGGCGCGGGCAGACACGAAGCGGTGGGACGTGCCGTGGAAACCGTAGCGGCGGATGGAGTCGTTCTCGTAGTACTCATACGGAATGGCATAAATGTACGCTTCCGGCGTCATGGACATGCCGAAAGAGGTGTCGAACACGGCGACCTGCGGCACGCCGGGCATCGCCGCCTGGCACGCCTTGATGCCCATGAGGTTGGCAGGGTTGTGCAGAAGCCCGAGCGGGAAGCACTTTTTGATGGCGGCTTCGCACGCGTTGTCCACGACGCAGGACTCGGTGAACTCAATGCCGCCGTGGAGCACACGGTGGCCGACGGCGCCGATCTCCGCCATCGTCTCGACAACGCCGTATTCCATGCTGGTCAGCTTTTCGAGAACGGCCTCGATCGCTTCCTTGTGGGTGGGGAACGGAACGTCCGCTTCGTAAACGGGCTTGCCGTTCTGGGGCTTGTGGGTCAGACGGCCGTCGATGCCGATGCGCTCACAAAGACCTTTGGCGAGCAGAGACTCGTTCTCCATGTCGATGAGCTGATACTTCAGCGAAGAGCTGCCGGCGTTGATAACCAGAATCTTCATTGGTTCGGATCCTTTCCATAGTTGAAAATTTTACCGCGTCAGGGTATCATTGTTTTGCAAATATCTATTTTAGCGTTCTTTTCATCAAAACGCAAGAGTAAAAAAGGATGGATTCATATGAAAGCGGTCGGGATCGTTGCGGAATATAATCCGTTTCACAGCGGACACCGGTACCAGATACGGAAAATACGCGAGATCTTCGGCGCGGAAACGCCCGTCGCCGCGGTCATGTCCGGCGATTTTGTGCAGCGCGGCGAGGCGGCCTCTTACGATAAATTCACCCGCGCGGAAGCTGCGGTGCGCGGCGGCGTGTCACTCGTGATCGAGCTGCCGCTGCCGTGGAGTCTTTCCTCTGCCGAGAGCTTCGCCCGCGGCGGCGTGGGGCTGCTCGGTGCAGCGGGCGTTATCGACGCACTCTCCTTCGGCAGCGAGAGCGGCGATCTCTCCGCGCTCGAAAAGACGGCGGCGGTGCTCGACACGCCGGAATTTGCCGAAGCGCTGAAGCGCGAACTCACCGGCGGAACGCCGTTTGCCGCGGCGCGCGCACGGGCGGCGCGTGCTCTTCTTGGCGAGAACGCGGCGGTGCTCGATACGCCGAACGATCTTCTGGCCGTGGAATACATCCGCGCGGCGGCGAAGCTCGGCTATATATTTGATTATACTCCCGTCCGGCGCGAAGGCTCGACCCACGACGGCGCGGGCAGCGCGTCCGAGCTCCGCGCGCTTCTTCGCGCGGGGGAGAGCCTTGCCGGGCGTGTCCCCGGGGAGGTGTGGGAGGTCCTTCGCCGTGCGGATGAGGCCGGACACGGCTTTGTCTCTCCGGAGAGTCTGCGAACGGCGTATCTCTCCCGGCTGCGGGAGAAAACGCCGGAGGACTTTGCCGCCGTGCCGGATGCGGCGGAGGGGCTGCATTTTCGGCTTTACGAAGCTGCGCGCCGCGGAAGCTCCCCGGAAGAGATCGCCGATCTTGCCAAATCAAAGCGGTACGCCCACGCGCGGCTGCGCCGTATGGTGATGTGCGCCGCGCTCGGCGTGCGGGCCGGGGACGCGAACGGCATACCGCCGTACATCCGTGTGCTGGCATTTGATGCGCGCGGCGCGGCGCTGCTGCGGGAGATGAAAACGAGCGCCGCTCTTCCTGTTGTCGTCAAAAGTGCACGAGTCAAAGACGAAAATGAGAGCATCCAACGCCTGTTCGACCTCGGGAGCCGCGCACACGACCTCTATGTTCTTGGCTGGAAAAACCGCGCATTGCAGGCCGCGGACGGCGATTATCGCGCCACGCCCTTCTGTTCCGTAGGGAACAACCGGAATTCCGTGCACGATAACCAAGAGTGTGTTTGAAATTTTTTGCGATTTAGCGAAAAAAAGGGTTGCATTTCTCTCCCGGCGGTATTATACTACCGTCATATTTGAAATGGAAACACATTTGTCCGTGGTATACGGACTATGCGTATTCCGGAGAGGGAGAAAAACCATGAAAAAGATTTTAGCGATCGTACTTTGCGCATGCATGATCTGCGCTCTGCTTGCCGGCTGCGGCAGCAGCGAATCCCCGGCGGCCGCCGTGGAAGGCGACGTACTGAAGATCGGCATTTTTGAGCCCGCCACGGGTGAGAACGGCGCCGGCGGCATGCAGGAAGTGCTCGGCGCGCGCTATGCCAACAAGGTCGTCCCCAGTGTGACGGTCAACGGCAAGGAATATAAGATCGAGCTCGTTGAGGTCGATAACCAGTCCGACAAGACCGCGGCCGTTACCGCCGCGCAGAACCTCGTGAGCAGCGGCGTTATTGCCGTTATCGGCTCTTACGGCTCCGGCGTGTCCATCGCCGCCGGCTCCACGTTCGAGCAGGCGAAGATCCCCGCCGTCGGCGGCTCCTGCACGAACCCGCAGGTAACGCTCGGCAACGATTACTACTTCCGTGTCTGCTTCCTTGACCCGTTCCAGGGAACCGTTATGGCGAGCTACGCCAACAACGAAGGCTGCAAGAAGGCCGCCGTCATCATGCAGAACGGCGACGACTACTCCACCGGCCTTGCGAATTACTTCGCCGATGCCTTTGCCAAGATGGACGGCTGCGAAGTTGTTTACACCGGCACCTACAACACCAACGAAACCGACTTTAACGCGATCCTGACCGCGGCCAAGGCGGCTGACCCCGATGTTCTGTTCATCCCGTCGTCCATTACGACCGCCGGCATCATCATCAAGCAGGCGCGTGATATGGGCATCACGGCTCGCATCATGGCGGGCGATACCTGGGAGAACGCTACCATCATGGAAAACGCCGGTGTGGAAAACTGCGAGGGCGTTGCGCTGTCCACCTTCTTTGACGAGAACGACGCCGATGCTTCCGAGTTCGTGCAGGGCTTCAAGGCGTATCTGAACGGCGATGCCGAAGCGCTCAAGCTCAACGGCAACAACGACACGGTCGCTGCGGTTTCCGCGCTTGGTTATGACGCCTACATGGCGATCATTGAGGCGCTCAAGAATGTTTCCGGCGATATCACCGGCGAGGCGGTCCGCGACGCGCTTGCCTCCGTCTCCTTTGACGGCGTGACCGGCAGCATCTCCTTCGACGAGAACGGCGACGCTAACAAGGATATGGCTTACATCAAGATCATGTCCGACGGCGCTTTCAAGTTCGTCGGCACGCAGAAGACCGACGGCACCTTCACCCCCGCTGCCTGATTTTCTATCCGCATAAACATTTTGAATCGGCGGGT
>OFML01001964.1_pt1 | contig 10307 bp, 6 predicted proteins | sample 1541831 | NCBI WGS metagenome assembly OFML01 (sample SAMN04209237, study PRJEB22552) | human gut metagenome | biome: gut; material: feces | host: Homo sapiens | place: USA: Oklahoma | reverse complement strand
GCCCCAGCGGCGCCGGTAAAACCACTGTTTTAAACATCCTGGGGGGCATGGATCACTGTGACGGCGGCATCATTTCGGTGGACGGACGGGACATCAGCGGTTTTAACGCCCGTCAGTTGACCGAATACCGCCGGTATGACATCGGTTTTGTCTTTCAGTTTTATAATTTAGTCCCCAACCTCACCGCCCGGGAAAATGTGGAATTGGCCACTCAAATCTGCAAAGAGCCTATGGATGCCGCCCAGGCCCTGAGGGATGTTGGATTAGAGGATCGTATGGATAATTTCCCGGCCCAGCTTTCGGGAGGCGAACAGCAGCGGGTATCCATCGCCCGCGCCCTGGCCAAACGCCCCAAACTGCTTTTGTGCGACGAACCCACCGGCGCTTTGGATTACAACACCGGCAAAAGCGTTTTGAAATTGTTGCAGGATACCTGCCGCAAAAGCCATATGACGGTCATTGTCATCACCCATAACCTCGCCCTCACCGCTATGGCGGACCGGGTGATCAAACTTAAAAACAGCAAAGTGCAGGATATCATCCTCAACTCCAATCCCACTCCAGTCGACCAGATCGAATGGTGACTTTTACCACACGGTAGAATCGAGGTTTTTCGCTTTTATGAAAAGACGTTCCGCCATTGTAAAAGAGGCGCTCCGCGAGATCTGGAAAACACGCAATCGGTTTTTATCCATCTTAGCCATTGTGGCCATCGGCACCGGTTTTTTCGCCGGCGTCAAATCCAGTTGTCCGGATATGATCCTAAGCGCCACCCAGTATTATGACAGTACGCAGCTTTCTGATCTTCACCTACTGTCCACCTTCGGGTTTAACGATGATGATTTAAATGCCATCCGGCAAGCAGACGGCATCCGTGGATTTATGCCGTCCTATTCGGTGGACGTTATGGAGGGGGATGATCAGGATTCCGGTACGGTTTTAAAGGTGCTATCCCTCCCCCAGGATGTCAGTAACACCGATGATCCCAATAATTTGAACCAGCCGCTCTTGGTAGAGGGGCGACTGCCTGAAAAATCAGGGGAATGCGTGGTAGACTATGGTATGCATGCGCCCAGTTCGTTTACTTTGGGAAATACCATCACCCTTCGTTCGGGCAACGATACCCCCCTGAGCGATACTCTTTCCACCGATACATACACCATTGTCGGTATCGTCAATTCCCCTTCCTACATCAATTTTGAACGGGGCAACACCCTCCTCGGCGACGGCAGCATCGACGCCTTTATTATGGTGCCGGAAGAGGATTTTGTCCTGGACGTGTACACCGACGTCTATCTCACCCTGGATTCCACAGAAGGATTATCCCCCTTTGAATCACCTTATGACGACGCTGTGGATGCTGCATCCCAGGAGATGGAAACCCTGGCCGATACCCGGTCGAAGGAGCGGTACGATGAGCTCTACAGTGAGGCAAAACAGGAGTTAGACAATGCCAAACAAGAATTGGCCGACGGAGAAGAACAGCAGGCCACTGAATTAGGAGACGCCTGGCAGAAGATTGAAGACGCCCAAAAAGAACTGGATGACGGATGGGCAGCATATTACGCCGGTGTAGAGGAATTCAACACAAAGATCTCCGAGGGGCAGGCCCAGATCGACCAAGCCGAACAGCAAATAGAGGACGGTGAAGCCCAATATCAAGAAGGGCTTAAGCAGTATCAGGAGGGACAGTCTCAGTACGATCATCAGCTGCCGGCAGCATGGGAACAAATCGGCCGGTACGAATATCAAGCCGAACAGCTCGAACAGCAGCTAGCCGAAGGCCAGCAGAAGCTGGACGACGCCACATTGTTGCTCCAACTGGTTTCTCAGGTACTCATAGATTATGAAACGACTTATGTCCCTGATCCCAATGCTCTGCCGGAGGACTTAGTCCAAACTTTAGCTCAAATTGAGTCGCTCAGCAGCGTTATCCCGGAAGGGACTCTCCCAGACGGAACTTCGCTAGAGGGCGTTTTAACCCAATATGTGACATTGGATCCTTCCGATGGGGTACAGAATGTTGCCAAACAGCTGATTAAAAAACAAGCTGATTCAGTCTTGTCTTCTATGGATGCAGAGCTTACCTCCCAAAGCCAGCAGCTGGAGGAAGGATATCATGGCCTTGACTCCCTGCAAAGCGGCATTCAGGACGCCCGCAACCAGCTTGAGGATACCAAAAAGCAGTTGGATGAGGCCAAACAAAAACTAGAGGATTCCCGCAAACAATTGGATGAAGGCGCTGCCGAGCTGGCTTCTCAGAAATAAGTCTTTGAATCGGAGAAAAAAAATGGTCAAAAAGAATTGGATGATTCGAAGCAAAAGCTGGAAGAGGGTGATGCGTCTCTTGCCCAAGCCAAGTCTGAGTACGATTCAGGTAAGGCGGAATCCGATCAACAATTAGCCGACGCACGCAAGCAAATTGAAGATGGTGAACGTCAGTTGGACGATCTAACCGAGCCTACTTGGTATGTATGGGATCGAACCAACAATCCCGGCTACTCCAGCTATGAGGAAGATGCTCAGAAGGTCGATGCCGTAGCGGCGGTATTCCCTGTCTTCTTTATCCTGGTCGCCGCTCTGGTATGTCTGACCACTATGACCCGTATGGTCGAAGAACATCGCACCCAGATTGGCACGATGAAGGCTTTGGGATATTCCCGTCGGGTTATTATGTCCAAATACCTCTTTTATGCTGTATCAGCCAGTTTTCTGGGCAGTGTCATTGGTCTGGCAGTTGGGTTCCAGCTCTTTCCCCGCATCATCATCGGGGCCTACCGCATCCTCTACAACATGCCCGATCCCTTGACTCCCATTCATTGGGACTACGCCCTTTGGTGCACCTTAGCCGCTGTGGCCTGCACCGGCCTTTCCACCCTGGCTTCCTGCTACAAGGAGCTTCTGGCTTATCCCGCCCAACTGATGCGGCCTCGTGCCCCTAAATCCGGCAAACGCGTTTTGTTGGAACGAGTTACTTTCCTATGGTCCAGGCTCAGTTTTATCTATAAGGTCACGTTGCGCAATCTCTTCCGGTATAAGAAACGCATCCTTATGACGGTCATCAGTATTGCCGGTTGTACTGCCTTGATGCTCACGGGTTTTGGATTGCAGAATTCCATCGCTTCCATTGCCCCAAAACAATTCGGGTCTATCTTCCTCTACGACGGCATTGCCGCGATGGATGACGGTATTTCATTCCAAGATGTCGGTACGCTTCAGGAAGAAATGTCGTCCACCGACGGTGTTGAGAATTGTTCCCCTGTCCTCCAGCGGGAGATGGACATCACCAACGGTAAAACAGTTAAAAGCGCCACCCTGTTTGTCCCGCAGTCTACAGAGGATTTCTCAGGCTATGTCTCCCTTCAGGAACGGGTGGGACATCAATCCCTCTCCCTTTCCGACGACGGCGTCATCCTGACGGAAAAGCTGGCTAAGATGCTGAGCGTCAGGGTAGGCGATTCCATCACCCTGACAAAAGCCGATGGGCGGCCTCTCCCTACGACAGTATCAGGCATCACGGAAAACTACGCGATGCACTATATCTACATGACCCCCACTCTTTACAATGAGCTGTTCGGAGAGGAGCCTTCTTACAATATGATGCTCTTCCACCTGGCGGAAGGAGCCGATCAGACGAATGTCTCCAACATCCTGATGACCTATGACAACGTCCTCGGCGTCTCCTACTCCTCTGACATCAACGACAGCTTTAACGATACCATCAGCAGTCTCAACAGCATCGTCTGGGTATTGATCCTGTCCGCCGGCGCCTTGGCTATCATCGTGCTCTACAACCTCACCAACATCAACGTCAATGAACGTATCCGTGAGCTGGCCACCATCAAGGTTCTTGGATTCTATGACCGGGAGGTGTCGGCCTACATCTACCGCGAAAACATCATTTCCTCCTTGATTGGTGTGGCGGCAGGGCTTGTCTTGGGGATCTTCTTTGAGCGGTTCGTCATACAGACCGCTGAGGTTGATGCCGTCATGTTCTCACCGGATATCGCCCCCTACTGCTTTATTTTGTCGGCTGTGTTGACCCTCCTATTTATCGCGGTGGTCAATTTCGCCTTCTACTTTAAACTCAAAAAAATCGATATGGTGGAATCCCTAAAGTCGGTGGAATAATCATCTATTTTCCCCCGCTCTGGGATTCCTCCCAAAAGGAGATGTTTCCCTATGAATCAACCGGAAGCCAGTGTGGCTATCCAAGTGCTCCCCGATGTGCAGGGGGAGGAATTGCTCCGCATTGTGGACGAAGTCATCGCCTACATCAAATCCTGCGGCCTGCCGACCTACGTAGGCCCTTTTGAGACCACCATCGAAGGGGATTACGACAAGCTGATGGACATTGTAAAACAGTGCCAGAAAATTTGTATCCAAGCCGGCGCCCCCAGCGTGATGTCCTATGTCAAAATCGCCTTTAATCCAAAGAACGGCGTTTGGTCCATCGACAAAAAGGTGACGAAGCATCATTCATGATACAAATCGTGTACCTTTTCCCATCCTCCGTTTCTTTATTCAAAAAGCCCCTGTTGCTCTTTTCAGAGACAACAGGGGCTTTTTTTAAGATCTATCGATTTCTTTGAAAATCAGTCCCGGCCAGGCAACAGCTTTTGCTTGAGCTCGCCTTCCAGACGTGCCAGCTCTACTTCGGCTTCCTGACGTTTTTGACGTCCCTCTGCCTGGATACGCATAACTTCATCCAAAGTGGAAATCAGGCTCTCATTGGTATGGCGCAGAGTTTCCATGTCCACAATACCGCGCTCCGATTCCTTAGCTGTCTCCACGGTGGACATCTTAAGCATTTCGGCATTTTTATGAAGCAATTCGTTGGTCATATCGGTGACCTGACGTTGTGCGGTCAGCGCCTGACGGGAATGTTCCAGTCCCAGCGCAAGAACCATCTGGCTTTTCCACAAAGGAATGGTATTGACTAAAATAGACTGGATCTTATCCGAAAGCTGGATGTTGTTGTTCTGCACGAGACGGATCTGGGGCGCCATCTGGATGGAGATCATACGGGTCAGTTCCAAATCGTGCACCTTTTTCTCAAACCGGTTGCACAATGCAGCTAGATCATTGGCTGCTTGAGCGTCCTCCGGCAGGCCGGACAACCGAGCTTTTTCCGTGAGCTGTGCCAGCTCTGTGGATCGGACCTGCTCCAATTTCCTTTTGCCAGCAATGATATAAAGGCACAGTTCCTTAAAGTACACTGTGTTGAGCTCATACATCTTATCAAGCAGGGCGATGTCCTTAATCAGCTGAACTTGATGCCCTTCCAACGCCTCACAGATCTTATTAAGATTTGCTTCGGCTTTGTTGTACTTGGTCTTCATGGCGTCGATCTTCTTGGATGTGCGGCGGAAGAATCCCAGGAAGCCCTTGTCTTCCTCGGCGTCAAAGCTCTCCAGACCGGTAACCACCTGGGAGATCATCTCTCCAATTTCCCCTAAGTCTTTGGTACGGACGCTGTTGAGAATATTCTCTGAAAAATCCGCGATTTTCTTCTGTGCGCCAGAACCGTATTGAAGCACCAGGTTGGAATCCTTCAGCTGAATCTTAGGAAGAAATTCCTCCACCATTTTTTGTTCCTGCTCCGTCAGCTTGATTTCCTCTACAGGAGGCTTTTTCTCCTCTGCCAAAGGGACGGGCACCGCCGGCGCTGACGGTTGTTTTTCCGGTTCTACGGTGAGGGTCGGCATCTCAAACTCTTGATCCATAAATTAAAATCCTCCGTTCTCTGATCATGGGGTGGGACGGAAATCTTGATCACCGCTCAGCCCCTCCTGGGCGAACATGGTCTCCAGCGCTGATATATTGCTGGAGACATCCAATAAATCGTCTTGCACAAGGTTGCCAAACAGATTCTGAAACGCCTGATTGATATTGTCCAGCGCCTCCTGAATTTCCTGTTTTGTCTCCCGGACTTCCGGGGTATCCACGCCGTTCTGCTCCAGATCCCGGTACGCTTCCATGAGTTTCATGGTGGTAGGCAGATAATAACACATAAATTTGCGGATCTGCGGCATCTTCTCCGGATGCTGCTCGACATAATCAAAAATCTTGCAAGTGATGTCTTCCAGGGTATCCAGCTTTTTGGAAATGTCTTCTTCCGGAAGGTCCAGGTTGATCTCTCGGATGGTCTGGATATACTGCCGTCCCTCCCGCAACAGATCCTCTACCGCCGCCTGTTCGGGATTGTGATAAAGGCGTTCCTTTTTCTTTTGTTCCTCCATCTTCTGCCGGCGGACGTTTTCTTCGGTCCTGAGATACTGCTGATAGGTCTCAAAATCCAGCATAAAGCAGGTTTCCTTTTGATCGAAATACCCCTCCCGGAACATTCTGAGACGTACCATCTTCTTTAAATCCTTGACCACAAAATTCGGGGTGCAGTGGACTGCTGCCGCTAAATCTCCGATGGAACAATAGGTTTTGCCGTGGATGACATTCTGGTACTGGGCAAATCGCGCCGCACGGCGGCGGCGGGAAAAGCCATAGCCGATTAGAACCGAACAGGCCGCGCATAATACAAAAAATAACCCTGCCAGAAAAAACATCAGCGAAGTTGGAATCAAAAAACAGGCAAGCACCAATCCCAAAAAAGCCAGCCCCATAGGGATTGCGCCTACGAATCCTAAGACCACCCAAACCGTTCCCAACCCATCGCCGGCCGGTTTGCGCCGGATGGGGGGAGAAACTGGGCCGGGACGCTGAACAGGCGGCGGGGTAACCGGATTGCCTTCATAATAAGGACGATTGGCCTTTCCTGAATAGGAAGACCGGGGTGGCGGGCCTCCCCAAGACGGCCGGTTAGCACGATTCCTCTGCGCATTTCTAGCCGAACGTCGGGCAGTATCTGCGGCGGCTCTTGTGGTATTCTGAATCGTGGAATTGATCATGCGTCCCAGATCGGCCATTTGGCTAGAGCCCAACACCTTTTCCACTGTTTTACCGATCTGCCGGCTCAAATCCCTGCCTATATCGGAAAATTGTTCATTCATGAAAGGATTCCTCCTGATCCATGTAACTCTAAAAAACTCAAACTCATTATATCTTGTTTTACCAGGAAGTACAATATCCGCTCCAAATTTCTTATCGCTGCCTTTTTTGAGAATCCCCCTCCATCGATAGGTCTACAAAACAGCGTGATAAACAGCAAAGCCTGCTGATCCAAGTCTCCTAAGCTCCTTGGGTCAGCAGGCTTTATGATCGTTATCCGGACCGCCACGGCCCGAAGACTTAAAATCACTCTTACTGGTACGCCGCCACACGGAAGCGGCATACAACTTCTTCCCCGGGGGCGAGATATTTCAAAGATCCGTTTTCTCTTGCATCGGCGCGGCCGTCGATGGTGGCGTTGCACGGCTCCAGACCAATGGCGTATTCCCCTTTCCCCAGCATCTTCCACTGGACAAAGTGATCCAAAACCTTCTTGTCATAGGTAATCTCCACGCCCAGATGCTGCTGCGCATTGCGCAGTCCTACGGTGGCCATTCCCTGATCGTCGGCCTGGATGTCGTGATAATAACACATCTCCTCAAAAGGCGTAGACGGCGGAGTAATACATGCATACTGCTCTACATAATCGGCCGCATGTTTTGTCCTAGGAGTCACACGGTTGGTGGGCAGGATCAATTGGGCAGTTTCATCCAGCAGCGGATACCCCATATTGAAATGATACAAAAGCATCAGCGGCCGTGTGGAAAAACCTACGTTCACAAATCGATCGGTAAATTCAAAAGCATTGATGCCGTGACGCAATACCACCGTACGCGTCATGTGGACATCCCCCAGGAAAAGGGTGGCGTCCCGCATAACGCCGCTGATGCGGGCAGTAGGAACCCCCTCCTCCACCGTAGTACAGACGCTGACTTGTTCGGCCGGAGTATTGGACAGAGAGCCATGCATCCGGAGAATTTCACCCTGATCTTCACCGCCTACGCCGATATTATCCATGCCGCAGGTGGTCAAAAATCCGCCGCCAAAGGAAGAGAGCCATCCGTCTACCGCCTTGCCGCAATAGGACGGCCCTACGATACCGGTCGGCGACAAGAAATTAAGTCCCTTTCCATTCAGCTTCAACTGGTAGAAATCCATACACCGGTCAGGTAAAATGGTCAGCTCCATCCCCGCTCCAGTGGACACGTCGATGGCGTGAACGCCCTCCTGACGTCCCCCCTGCAGCACATATTGCTTAACGGCAAACACCTGATCCAGCTTTCCAATGTATTCCCGGACCTGACGAAAATCCACGTCCATCTCCTCCTTTTAGTCGAAAAGCAGCTCTCCATCAAAGACGTGGTTGGCTGCCAAACAAGCGGCACCGATAAACTGGACATGATTGCCATACAACGGCCGCAGAAATGGAATGTAGCTGTATTCCCGGCCGATACGGCATTGGTTGACGGTATTTTCCAAACGGTCAATATACTTCTGGGACAAGGATAACAGTGCATGTCCCACAACGATGGCCTGCGGATTGAGCAGGTTAACCCCGCTGACCAATGCACAGCCTAATTTGTCCATCATATCGCAGAAAATGGCATCCACAATCGGGTTGTCCGACATGGTGTAAAACTGGCTCATGGGCAGATCCATACCGGTGGCACGGCACAAACGCTGATGGATGACAGGAATGCGTACATAGGATTCCACGCATCCTTTGTTGCCGCAGTCGCAAGGTTTCCCGTTATAATCGATGCTGACATGGCCCAGTTCCCCGGCAAAACCATATTTATTGTGCTGGAGTTTTCCTCCGGAAATGATTCCCAGTCCCACACCGTTCAGCACGCTGACAAACAGAAAATCCGAATAATCTCTTCCGTTGCCGTAAAGGCTCTCGGTTAAAGCCACGCAGTTGTTTTCATTGTCCATAAACACCGGCAACTGATACCGTTCCTTTAAAAGCGGTGCGATGGGAAGATGAGAAATATGATAAAAATTGGGCGGCGTCAGCATGGTACCGGTGCGGGAATTCAGGGGTCCTAATGCCGAAACGCCGATCCCTAAGATGGAATCTTCTCCCTGCAGCATCTGGTCGATTTGATGATAAAACATGTTCATCAAATCATCCCCTGTTCCGCCATGGATCGGAAGGGTATTGCTTTTTAATATATTCATTTTGAGATCGCATAATACAGCTGTACAAGAATTCCGGTCAAATTGGAGGCCAATACATTTAGGCGCTTTAGGTGAAATCGTCAAACCAATCGGATTGCGTCCCACTCCGGAGGTACGGTCTAACGTACTCTCCACCACCAACCCTTTCTCAATAAATTCAGAAATGATGTTGGTAACCGTCATTTTGGTCAATTTAGTGGCACGGGACAATTCAATCCGGGAGGTATGTTGCTGTGTTGCAATCAATTTGAGCAGCAAACCGCGGTTGCGCTGCTTTAAAAAGGAGTTGTTTTCTCCCCTATTCTTCGGCAAGCTGTCGATCCCCTTCCATAAAATGTAATTTCCTTTAAAAAAGAATTATGCACTATGCTACCATTTTATAAATTCTATTATACAAGAAAGACAATAGAAAGCAATACAAAATCAATTGTATCAATTATATTTTACTATATTGCATCCATTTTAAATTTATGGAGGAATCGATTATGGCGATATTTCTACATTAATAGCAAATAATTCATAATTACAAAAGAGTATCGCGCTAATTGTAAAATGAAATTACTGCATTCCGTGTAAAATAACGCTGAATTGCCTTCTTACTGTAAAATTCAGTACCTAATTTTTGCAGCGGTACCGGAGAAGCTCAACCCTTCAAATTAAGAATAATTATCATAAAGAAACCAGATCTTTATTCTTACAACAAAAACAGAATCTCCCTCCTTGATCAAAAGGGGAGAGATTCTGTTCAAGTAGCTCTTACATAACGATGCGGAAATCATTCCAAATTTTATTTCCCATCAAACAAGCGTTTGTTGGAAAACTCTGTCCCCTTTATGCTTTGCCGATACTTCCAAAGATCCTCATCTTTTCTATAGTGGCTTCCTTGACGGCCTTTGTGATATCTTCAATGAGATCGGTCATGCCAAAACCATCCTGATATCCGTCGTGAGCCGCCTTTGCTGCGGCACAGTTGATATCGGTAAAAATGTTGATCTTTGTGATGCCGTCGGCAATACTTTTTTGGAAGTCTTCGTCCGACAGGCCCGATCCTCCGTGCAGAACTAAGGGGATATTTACCTGTTCCCGCAGCTTCTTAAGCAGGTCAAATTGCAGCTGGGGCTTGCTCTTGTATGCGCCATGTGCGGATCCGATGGCTACAGCCAGTGCATCCACTCCGGTAC
>OFML01001963.1_pt1 | contig 10308 bp, 8 predicted proteins | sample 1541831 | NCBI WGS metagenome assembly OFML01 (sample SAMN04209237, study PRJEB22552) | human gut metagenome | biome: gut; material: feces | host: Homo sapiens | place: USA: Oklahoma | reverse complement strand
ACAGTACGGAGCCGGAAGCCAGAAGAAGATCGCCGATTTCTCAGAGACGGCGCTTAGTAATGTCCGGACCAAGGATATGGGAGAAGTTGGAAATCTGTTAACCGACGTGGTGGCACAGTTAAAGGATTTCGACACCGAGGAAGATAAGGGATTTTTCGGACTGTTCAAAAAAAGCGGAGACAAGCTGAGCAATCTGAAAGCAAAGTACGATAAGGCGGAAGTCAATATCACAAAGATCTGTGATGCCATGGAGAGTCATCAGGTAGTGCTGTTAAAGGATGTGACTGTGTTGGACAAGCTGTACCAGCTGAACCTGAATTACTTCAAGGAACTGTCCATGTACATCCTGGCAGGTAAAAAGAAGCTGGCGCAGGCAAAAAGTGTGGAGCTTCCGGAGCTTTTAGAGAAGGCACAGAAGAGTGGACTTCCGGAGGACACCCAGGCAGCGAAAGATTTCGCGGCAATGTGTGAGCGGTTTGAGAAGAAGATCTATGATCTGGAGCTGACCAGAGCCATTTCCCTGCAGATGGCACCCCAGATTCGTCTGATCCAGTCCAATGACATCGCCATGTCCGAGAAGATCCAGTCGACGTTAGTGAATACGATCCCTCTGTGGAAGAGTCAGATGGTCATTGCCATTGGCCTGGATCATGCTACCGATGCCGCCAAGGCACAGCGTGCCGTATCGGATATGACCAATGAACTGTTGAAGAAGAACGCGGAAGCACTGAAGGTGGCTTCTGTGGAGACAGCGAAGGAATCCGAGCGGGGAATTGTGGATATAGAGACACTTAAGAGTACCAATCAGACACTGATGACGACGTTGGATGAGGTCATGAAGATCCAGGAAGAGGGACGTGCGAGAAGACAGAGCGCTGAGGAAGATTTACAGCGCATTGAGAATGAAATGAGAGATAAATTACTGGAGATGAGCAGGGCTTCCCATACTTAATTTTTACATAATTTTAAGAAGCTTCATCTTGACGAAACAGATAAGGAAAATTAAAATAAAATACAGGAAGGTTCATTCACGGAAGGAGCAGAAACAAATGAAAAAACTGGAAGAAATACTAAGAGACAAACCAATTAAAAATAAGCTGTCTTTTGCGTTCCGCATCATGGATATTTTATATGTGGTGCTTGCACTGGTGGCAGTGGTGGAATTGATACGGTCAAAAGGCTATATAGGAAGTATAGTTGTTGTGGTTTTACTTGTTTTAGCTATCATATTTAATGCATCCATGTCGAAAATGCTTGCCAAAATGCTGATAGATCCGATCACGAACCTGGTAACTGCGTCTGAGAAGATCGCATCCGGTGATTTTGAGATCGGCGTACCTTATGAATCTGAGGATGAGCTGGGCAGACTTTCCGACAGCTTTGAGACCGCCGCAGCTATTTTGAAAAAGGTTGTATCAGATCTGCAGACTATCGTAGAGCAATTTTCCGATGGTAATTTTGATGTTCACAGCAGCTGCCCGGAAGCATATGTCGGACAGCTCCGAGATGTTTTAGATGAGCTGGATGAAATGGTAAATAAGGTCAGCGAGACCATGCACGGTATTCAGGATTCCTCCGAGCAGGTATCTGCGGGCAGCAATCAGCTGGCAGTCAGTGCACAGGATATAGCGGAGGGCGCTACCCATCAGGCAGCATCCGTAGAAGAACTGGTGGCTACCGTAGACGAAGTAACCAGTCAGGTACTGGAGAATACCAAGTCTACCGACATTGTACATGACAAGGCGAAAAAGGTAGGTATCGAGGCAGCCAACAGCCAGAAGAAGATGGATGAGCTGGTAGATGCCATGAAGAAGATCAACGCAACGACCCAGAACATTGAAAAGATCATCGCAGATATTGAGAATATCGCATCCCAGACCAATCTGCTGTCCTTAAATGCCTCCATCGAGGCAGCCCGTGCCGGAGAGGCAGGAAGAGGCTTTGCAGTCGTGGCAGATCAGATCAGACAGCTGGCAGAAGAGAGTGCTAATTCCGCAGTAGAGTCCAAGAAGCTGATCGAAGAGTCCATGAACGAGGTAGAGGTGGGTAATAAGGTCACCAAGGAGACCAATGATGCTATGCAGGAGGTTATGGCTGAGCTGGATCAGATCATCCAGGAGGTTGCCAATATCCGTACTGCGTCTGACAAACAGGCGGTTTCCGTTAAAAATATCAAAAAGGGTGTGGGAGACATCAATGATGTTATCCAGTCTAACTCTGCAGCAGCTGAAGAGACTTCCGCTACCAGCGAGGAGCTTTCCGCATCTGCTACTACTCTGAACGAACTGTTAGAGCATTTCAAACTGCGCGGCTAATCAGAGGATGTGTTCCGAAATGAGCGGAATAAGGAAGAGAGAACAGAAGAACCATAGCTGTAAGTTCACAGCTGTGGTTCTTTTCATATCGGAGGAGAAAAAGACAAATGCTTCACAGAAAACAATACAGGGTGGCGGTGAGAGTAACCATTATGGTGCTGGCGCTTACCCTGACTGCCTGTGGAACACAGGAAAATACCGGGAGTACGGAAAGCGTGAAGAGCACAGAAACCGTGGAGAACACAGAGACCGTGAAGGGCACAGAAACCGTGGAGAGCACAGAGACCATAGAGAATGTAGAAATTATAGAAGCTATGGTTTCAGAGAGTGCGGCACCACAGGGAACGGCAAATGTCACACCACAGATGCAACCGGTGGAATACACCAACTTGCAGCAGATTACCCTGGATTCCACATGGGAATATGCAGATCATTCTAAAATAAATACCGGAGCCGCAGTACTCTACAGGGCACCGGAGGAATCTGGACGAAAAGGTATCGTCATCGGTGTCAATGCAGGACATGGTACTGTGGGAGGGAGTAAAGTAAAGACTCTGTGTCATCCGGACGGCTCGGCGAAAGTCACCGGAGGCAGTACGGCGGCGGGAGCAATGGAAGCTGCAGCAGTTTCCGGAGGCATGACGTTTCAGGACGGTACACCGGAGCGGGAGGTGACATTACGTATGGCACGGATCCTGCGGGATAAGCTGTTATCCTCCGGTTATGATGTGCTGATGCTACGGGACAGTGAGGATGTGCAGTTAGACAATGTGGCGCGGACTGTGATCTGCAACAATGTCGCGGACTGCCATATTGCGCTGCACTGGGACAGCGGTGACAGCAAAAATTACGACAAGGGATGCTTCTACATCTCGGTGCCGGAAGCACTGAAAAACATGGAGCCGGTGGCATCGCACTGGCAGCAACACGATACCCTGGGAACGGATCTGGTGGAAGGACTGCGGGAGCAGGGAGCCACAATTTATGGGAAAGGACATATGGGCATTGACCTGACCCAGACATCCTACAGCACGATCCCTTCTGTGGATATGGAACTGGGAAATGCGTATTCGGACCACAGCGATGTGATATTGGAACAATTAGCCACAGGACTTCTCACCGGAATCAATACTTACTTTGAACAGTAGGGACTTTGCAAAGAGTGTGAGGTATGCTATAATACTATTTCGGATTCGTTTGTCTCTGTACGGAGGCGGATGGACTTATGAGTGAAATAAAGAATAGAAAATACAAGAAAGGCAGACCCTGTCGTTAGGTCTGAACGGTAAATAAATCATGAAACTGGGTATCGTAGGTCTTCCCAACGTGGGAAAGAGTACACTTTTCAATTCCCTGACCAAGGCGGGAGCGGAATCCGCTAACTATCCTTTCTGTACCATCGACCCCAATGTGGGCGTGGTAACAGTTCCGGATGACAGATTAAAAGCGCTGGGAGAGATGTATCATTCCAAGAAAGTGACCCCTGCTGTGATTGAATTTGTAGATATCGCAGGCCTGGTAAAGGGTGCTTCCAAGGGTGAGGGACTGGGGAACCAGTTCTTAAGCAACATCCGTGAGGTGGATGCCATTGTCCATGTGGTAAGATGCTTCGAGGATCCCAATGTCATCCATGTAGATGGCAGTGTCAATCCTTTGCGGGATATCGAGACCATTAACTTAGAGTTGATCTTCGCAGATCTGGAAGTACTGGAGAGAAGACTGTCCAAGGTAGTCAAGGCTGCCAGAATGGACAAGACTTATGCCAAGGAGCTGGCACTCTTAGAGCGTATCAAGGAGCATCTGGAGAGCGGCAAGATGGCGAAGAGCCTGGAAGTTACCGATGAGGACGAGCTGGCTCTGATAAAGGAATACAATCTGCTGACCTACAAACCGGTGATCTATGCAGCCAATGTATCCGAGGATGATCTGGCAGATGACGGTGCCTCCAATGAGATGGTAGCGAAGGTCAGAGAGTTTGCAGCAAGTGAGAACAGCGAAGTATTCGTCATCTGCGCACAGATCGAGGAAGAGATCTCTGAACTGGATGATGAGAAGGCAATGTTCCTGGATGATCTGGGACTGAAGGAATCCGGTCTGGAGAAGCTGATCAAGGCAAGCTATCATATCTTAGGTCTGATGAGCTTTTTGACTGCAGGAGAGGATGAGACCAGAGCATGGACCATCAAGATCGGTACCAAGGCGCCTCAGGCAGCCGGTAAGATTCACTCCGATTTCGAGAGAGGCTTCATCAAGGCGGAAGTTGTAAATTACAAGGACCTTTTAGAGCAGGGATCTCTGGCAGCTGCACGTGAGAAAGGTCTGGTCGGCATGGAAGGCAAGGACTATGTCGTACAGGACGGTGATGTGATCCTGTTCAGATTTAACGTCTGATATGCCGGATTCGAGAGCGCAAAGCGCGAAGAAGCCGGTTAATACTAAGAAAGGATATAAATATTATGATGAATGCAGGAGATATAGCATTTCCCCATTTAGGCATTTACCTGGAAAATGTTCCCAGAAGCTTTACCGTATTCGGTTTCGAGATCGCTTTTTACGGTCTGATCATCGGTATCGGTGTACTGGCGGGAATTCTGATGGCAGTGCACCAGGCAAAGGTGAGCGGAGAGAATCCGGATACTATTTGGGACTTCGCTATTTATGCCGTGATCTTTTCCGTGATCGGTGCCAGAATCTATTATGTGATCTTTGCCTGGGACTATTACAAGGATAATCTGCTCAGCATCTTCAATACCCGTAACGGTGGTATGGCGATCTACGGCGGTGTGATCGGAGCTTTCCTGACTCTGTTCATTTACTGCAAGACCAAGAAGATCAGCCCTTTCCGGCTGGGAGACCTGTGTGTACCGGGATTGATCTTAGGACAGGCCATCGGGCGTTGGGGCAATTTCATGAACCGTGAAGTGTTCGGAGAATATACGGATAATTTCCTGGCAATGCGGCTTCCCATCGAAGCGGTGCGCAGCCGGGATATTTCCGAGAATGTGGCAGCACATATTGTGGAAGGTACCAATTACATTCAGGTACATCCCACATTCCTCTATGAGAGTCTGTGGAATCTGATGATTCTGCTCATTATGCTGGTATACCGCAAGTACAAAAAGTTCGAGGGCGAGATCTGTCTGTTGTACTTCGGAGGCTATGGTCTTGGCAGATTCTGGATCGAAGGTATCCGGACAGATACCCTGTTTATTCCCGGAACGACCCTCGCTGTATCGCAGGTATTATCTCTGTGCATGGTGATCTTCGCGGTGGTGACGGACATTGTGGTACGTATGCACCTGAAAAAACAGCCGAAAGTGGAAAAAAATTAAAAATTTTTAAAAATTTATTAAGAATATCGAAATAAGAGCAAATACATAGATGTTGTGTTTGCTCTTATTTTTTTACCACATATAGTGGAAAAGAGCGCTCTTGTCGTAGGACAGGGCGCTTTTTTGGATTCCGCCGTCGAAAAAAGCTACTTGATTTCTCTTGTAAAATCCCTTAATTTAGTATAAAATCATAATAAAAGTGGGAGAAAGTGGAGGCAAGTGCCACAAAGTGGTAGATTTTTGAAAAAATGACCTCCTTTTTCGTGGCAGTCCCCTTTTGGATGAATGGTGGTGAGTGCGATGTTTATGAGCGAGTACAACCATACGTTAGATACGAAAGGCAGGTTGATCATTCCGGCGAAATTCCGAGAGACTTTGGGCGAGGAATTTGTGATTTCCAAGGGAATGGACGGCTGCTTATTTGTGTATGCGGGCGATGACTGGAACGCTTTTGAACAGAAGCTGACCTCATTACCTCTGATCAATAAGGAAGCAAGACAATTTGCCCGTTTCTTCTTAGCCGGTGCGGCTACGGTGGAAGTGGACAAGCAGGGAAGAATCCTGTTACCGGCACACTTGCGAGAATTCGCCGGACTGGAAAAAGATGTGGTGTTAGTCGGAGTCGGCAGCCGCGTGGAGATCTGGAGCAAGGATAAGTGGGAGGCCATGAATTCCGATGCGGATATGGATGAGATCACCGGTGCCATGGAAGGACTGGGACTGACCATTTAAAAGAAGCAGGAAAGGATGACCGTCGTGGAATTTAATCATTATTCTGTGATGTTGCATGAGACCATCGAACAACTGAATATCAGACCGGACGGCATCTATGTGGACGGAACCTTAGGAGGCGGCGGACATGCATATGAAGTGTGCAGCCGCTTACAGAACGGACATTTCTACGGGATCGATCAGGATGACGCGGCGATCGCGGCGGCATCGGAGAGATTACGATGCTTTGGAGATAAAGTGACCGTGATCCGCAACAATTACGTGAATGCGGTGGAGGCACTCAGAGAATACGGAGTTACCGGTGTGGACGGCATCGTGCTGGATCTGGGAGTCTCTTCCTACCAGTTAGATACCGAGGACAGAGGGTTTTCTTACCGATTTGATGCACCGCTTGACATGCGGATGGATCGCAGACAGACCCTGACGGCGAGAGACATCGTGAACAACTATTCCGAGATGGAGCTGTATCATATCATCCGGGATTACGGCGAAGATCCGTTTGCGAAAAACATTGCGAAACATATTGTAAAAAACAGGGCGGACAAGCCCATTGAGACTACCTTTGAATTAAACGAGATCATCAAAGCTGCAGTTCCGGCGAAGATGCGGCAGAACGGACATCCCTCCAAGCAGACATTCCAGGCGATCCGCATTGAGTGCAATCAGGAACTGGAAGTACTGAAAAAGGCATTGGACGAATTGATCGATCTGTTGCATCCCGGTGGGAGGTTCTGCATCATCACCTTCCATTCCCTGGAAGACCGGATCGTGAAAAATGCGTTCCGCAGGAATGAAAATCCTTGTACCTGTCCTCCGGAATTTCCGGTGTGTGTATGCGGTAAGGTCTCCAAGGGAAAGGTGATCACCAGAAAACCGATTCTGCCCGGTGCGGAAGAACTGGAAGTAAACAGCAGATCCAAGAGCGCGAAGTTACGCGTGTTTGAAAAGAAATAAAGAATTTTAAATATTTCATCAGTGAAAGTGGGAATAAAGTATGGCACAGAGAAGAAGTAATACCCCATACATATATGATAATACAGCAAGAGACTTACAGATCCGCAGGCAGATGGAAGAGCCCCGGAGACAGCTGTCTCACGAGACGAGAAAAAACAGAGAAAAAGCAAGACATATGAGCATCGGCTATGTGACTTTTCTGATGGTGGCACTGGTGGCATGTGCATTTTTTTTGGTGAACTATATTCAGATGCAGTCAGAACTGACTGCCAGGATCACGGAAGTATCCAGAATGGAGAGCGAGTTGAACTCTCTGAAGCTGGCAAATGATGAAGAATACAGTCGCATTACCAGTAATATCAACCTGGAAGAGATTAAGAGGATTGCCATCGGCGAACTGGGAATGACCTATGCAACCGAGGGACAGGTAATCCCTTATGAGAGCAACAGTAATGACTACATGCGTCAGGCTGATAACAGTCAGAACTAAGCCTGGGAGGCCCGAAGTGTGAAAGAACAGAAACCTAAAAAATTTTCCGTAAAAATGCAGAAAAAGCTCCTGTGTCTTTATGCACTGATTATTTTGGCATTTATTCTTTTATCGGTGCGCCTTACATGGATCGTGAAAGCAGATGGTGCAGCTTACGAGAAACAGGTGCTGTCTCAGCAGAAATATGATTCCATAACATTACCTTTCCGGCGCGGCGATATTGTGGACGCCAAAGGAACAAAGCTGGCGGTCAGCGAGAAAGTATATAATCTGGTCATCGATGCCAGAGTAATGCTGGATCGGGAGGATTATCTGGAACCCACCATGGAAGCATTGGGTGCAAATTTTCCGGATCTGGACATGACGGCAGTGCGGCAGTATGTAACGTCTCACCCCGAATCTTCCTGGTATGTGCCTCTTCGGAGGATGACTTATGACCAGATCAGCGGATTCCAGGCGGCAGCACTGGAGAACAGCAAGATCCGTGGTGTCTGGTTTGAAGAGGAATATAAGAGAGTCTATCCCAACGGTTCTCTGGCGGCAGATGTGATCGGATTTTCCAGAGCGGACAATGAAGGACAGTACGGTCTGGAAGAGTATTACAATGATGTTCTGAACGGAACCACCGGAAGAGAGTACGGCTATCTGAATGACGATGCCAACCTGGAGCGTACGATCAAGCCGGCAGTGGACGGTAACACGATACACAGTACCATTGATGCCAATATTCAGGGCATTGTAGAGAAATACTTAAAGCAGTTTAACGAGGAGCATAAGGATGCGGTACATCCCGGTAACGGTGCGGAAAATGTGGGCTGCATCATCATGGAAGTCAATACCGGCAATATTTTGGCCATGGCCAGCTATCCTACCTATGACCTGAACGATACCAGGAATACGGACGCTCTTTTGGGATCCCGTAAGATCGAGATGGTGACCAATGCCAACGGTTACCAGGTACTGACGAAGACAGATACCTATTTTACCCAGGAAGATATCGATGCCCTGACAGATGAGCAGCTATTGGATAATCTGAACTACCTGTGGAAGAACTACTGTATCTCCACCACTTACGAGCCGGGATCCACGGCGAAGCCTTTTACCGTGGCAGCAGCATTGGAGAGCGGTGCCATCACCGGCAACGAGCACTATCAGTGTAACGGATCTCTGGAAGTCGGCGGACATACGATCAAATGCCACAGCTACCGTTCCGGCGGTGAAGGTGATGTATCGGTACAGGATTCCATTGCCTGGTCCTGCAACGTAGCGTTAATGAAGATTGCTGCCACCATGGGCAAAGAGGAATTTGCCAAATTCCAGCAGACCTTTAACTTTGGATTAAAGACCAACGTGGATCTGGCAGGAGAGGCGAGAACTGCAAGCCTGCTGTTCCCGATGGACCAGATGGGAAGCGCTGATCTGGCGACCAACAGCTTTGGACAGAATTTTAATGTGACCATGATCCAGATGATCACCGGTTTCTGCTCTCTGATCAACGGCGGTTATTATTATGAACCTCATATGGTGGATAAGATCACCAATGCAAGCGGAGCAACGGTGGAGAACATTGAACCGAGAGTGTTACGACAGACCATCTCCGAGAGCACTTCGGCGAAGATCAGGCAGTACTGCCGTGCTACCGTTATGGAAGAGGGTGGTGACCGCAGAACCGGTAGAACCGCAAGACCTGCAGGTTATGCCATCGGCGGCAAGACCGGTACCGCAGAGACTATTCCCCGTAAAAACGGTGAGTATGTTGTATCCTTTATGGGATATGCACCGGCGGATGATCCCCAGATCGCCATTTATGTAGTCGTGGACCGTGCCAATGCATCCCCTCAGGATGATGCAAAGTTTGCAACCGGTATTGTACGAAATGTTCTGACGGAAGTGCTGCCTTATCTGAATATCTTCATGACGGAGGAACTGTCTGAAAAGGAGATTCAGGAACTGGCGGAGAAACAGATCGAGATTACGAATCAGTATACCCAGACTCCCGAGAACGGAGATGACCAGAGCACCGGAGACAATCAGACCGGAGACGCTCAGACCGGAGACATTCAGACCGGAGATGATCAGTCCGGAGATTCCCAGAGTGGTGACGATACGACGACGGTTACGGAGGACTGGAGAAATTATCCCAAAGATCCCGCTACCGGTTATCTGGTAAGTCCGATCGACGGCGGTCTGATCGATCCCATTACGGGAGCGGATGTCGGCGGGGACGATACCATGGGTGACAGTCCCATTAACAATAATCTGCTGAATCAGCAGAATGAATAAACAAAACATACGAATAGCCTCACAGCAGGAGCAATAAAATGTAAAAAGCTCTTGTTGTGAGGTTTTTTTATGGCGGATCAGCAAAATCGTTTTTTTCATCGCAAAAAGATCATGACCATTTTTTTCATATGTGCACTGGTGCTTATCGGATTGTTTATGAGACTTTTGTATCTGATGGTGTGGAGGGCGGATTATTATGAGG